>Ga0222659_1000818_pt1 | contig 15262 bp, 13 predicted proteins | sample AntAcemetagen547_FD_179850 | JGI IMG/M metagenome (GOLD analysis project Ga0222659, IMG submission 179850) | Saline water microbial communities from Ace Lake, Antarctica - #547 | ecosystem: Environmental > Aquatic > Non-marine Saline and Alkaline > Saline | place: Antarctica: Ace Lake...
CTGCTATGGACAATGCAAGAGATTTATTGCTAGCAAACTGAGTCTGTGCATTAATTCCGCGACTCTATGTTGGTGCGGATCTTCAATTCTTATTCCACTTGTTTTATAAGTCAGAATTAAAGCTAATGGCATGATAGTCATCTTTCCATGGCTCAGTGGTCCTTGATTATTCCCTTTTATTGTGAGATCGCTTTGGGACGTATTTAAAATTACGTTCGCCTTGATATCGAACTTTCTCAATCAGACTCTTCATTCTATTTACAAACACCAATTAAACCCGTCTCCCTTTTTCTATATTTGCGCTTGAATCATTAAGAAGTCAGAATCATGGCCAACAACCTACTCGAAGGAAAAAAAGGAATCATTTTCGGAGCATTGAACGATATGTCTATCGCTTGGAAAGTGGCAGAACAAGCATACGAACAAGGTGCAGAATTTGTCTTGACCAATGCGCCAATCGCATTGAGAATGGGAGAGATTAATACGTTAGCAGAAAAGTGTGGCAATGCGCTTGTAATTCCTGCCGATGCTACTAGTAACGAGGATCTTTCGAATCTTTTTGACAAGACCACAGAGCATTTTGGAGGAAAGATTGATTTCGTTCTTCACTCTATCGGAATGTCTCCAAACGTGAGGAAGGGTAAGCACTACACAGCTACCAACTATGATTTTTACCACAAGACACTCGACATCTCAGCTATGAGCCTGCATCGGGTGCTTAAAACGGCTTACGAAAAAGACGCCATCAATGACTGGGGATCTGTAGTGGCGCTTTCTTATATCGCAGCCCAAAGAGTATTCCCTGATTACAACGACATGGCTGATGCCAAGTCTTTGTTGGAAAGCATCGCCAGAAGTTTTGGATACCACTATGGAGTGAAGAATAAGGTGCGAATCAACACCATTTCTCAATCGCCTACGGTAACTACTGCTGGAAGTGGTGTGAAGGGTTTTGATGAGTTTGTGGCGTACGCCGAAAGCATGAGTCCTCTGGGGAATGCCAGTTCAGAAGATTGTGCCAATTATGTGATCAGTCTTTTCAGCGATTTCACGAAGTACGTGACGATGCAAAACCTCTTTCACGACGGTGGATTCAGTTTCACAGGAGTGTCCGAAGACGTTATTGGTCGATTCGCGAAGTAAGGTTATTCCAATTCGTATCGAGCCAACTCGGTTTTCCATTCTAAGGTCTCAATCCGCTTAATTATGGCCAGATTTAGTGGCTTTCTGGTTTTCCCCAAGGGTAAAGCGTAAGCGTAGTATTGTGTTAAGAATCTTGCTGGCGCAACAGTTATTTCGTCTTCGAGATTTTTTTCAAAGATCTTATGTCGGAGTAACGGCTCGTCGTAAACGAATGCCTCGGTCTTTCCAGTAGCTAACATATCTAATGCTACGTCAACAGTTGCTACCCTGATTGACGCAATATTTTTTGAATCCAAATAATCATCGGACGTTGATCCAACTATGGTTACGACTTTGGAAATTTTTAAATCGTCCAGATTGCTAATGTCTAGAGAAAGCTGCCCTACAGTTAGTGAAGAGGCAATTGATGCCGTGAACGTACTGATGATGATGATAGCTGTGAACATCCAAATTAAACCAACGATTCGCCCGCCGATACTTTTCGGAGCTTTGTCTCCGTAGCCTACCGTTGTCATGGTTACGGCACTCCACCAAAATGAGTCCCAAAGGCCTTTTCTATTTTTACTGAACTCGTCCTCATTGTGTTTTCGTTCAAAAAGCCATGCTAGAAATCCGAAGATCAAAATAACAAAAGCCAATAGGGCTATTGCTATCCAGAATTTCCAAGAGAAAAAATTCTGAAGTAATCGTATGAACTGACCTTTCTGTTCCTTCTTGACTGCGATGGCCAAGTTTGTAATGAAGAAGGGCTGTGTGAACTCCATATTGGTCAATCGCTCGGCTGTGACCGTCAGTGGGTTTATGGAAATGTCAACCTCATTATTCTGAACACCTGCGACCAAAGAGGGTAGGTCAGGATACTGTTTGTATTCGAATTCTACCTGTAAGTCGGAAGCAACTCGCTCCCAAAGAAAAATGCTAAGTCCTTCGAATTCGCCTTCTACCCCAGTTTCTATAATGAAGGGCTCACTCGTTTTTATTCCAACCTTTACCACTTGATTTTGAGGGAACTGGGGCACCGTATCGAGAAATTGCCGCACCTGTCCGAAAGAAGAATGAAGGGTGCTCAGAAAGAGTAGGCTTATTAATAATGTACGCATCTATTAAGATCTTTTATTCGGTCATTTTATTCGGTCAACATTTCAGCAAGTTCTTTGAGCATCATAGCTGTTGCTCCCCAAACGGTGTGACCTAGAATATCGAAATACTTGACTTCAAGCTCCGAGTGAGTTATTTGGACAAATATGGGTTTTTCTTTAATGGAACTTTCTGCTAAAATCAATTTAAGTGGCGCTTCAATAATTTCTGCTACCTCTAAGGGGTCGGGCTTGAAATTAGGTCTTTCCCTAGAATAGCCCACAAAAGGAGAAACCAGAAACCGACTAGGTGGAATGTAGACTTTTGAAAGGGGGCCAACTACCGTCACATTTTTGGGACGTATGTTCATCTCTTCGTGCGCCTCTCGCAGAGCTGTCTGCACCAAGTCTTTGTCTGTTTGCTCGTACTTTCCACCTGGAAAACTCACCTGCCCGCTATGCGCGCCGTTGTAAGTGTTTCTGAGCATAAGAGCAACGTGAGGTTCGTTGTCTTTAGGGTAGAGGAGGGCCAATACTGCTCCTTTCCTCGCGTTGGGGTCTACCTTTTCTGCATCTGTAGCTTTTGGTCTCATGTAGTTGATCATCTTCCTGTGCGCATCCCAGCCAGGCAGAGGCTGCTCTATTGCTTTTTGTATCCTTGAAATAAGTTCATCCACACTCCAAAATTACTTCTTTAATCCATTCCCATTCTTCATTGCTCGAACTCTATATTTGCGTCATGCCCGTTTATGGTTTAGATCCTGAGTACTTAATCTTTCCCGATCCAGAAGATGCCAGTGAAGACGGTCTTCTGGCTGTCGGTGGACTATTAAGAGAAGACTGGGTGCTGAAGGCTTACGAGCTGGGTATTTTTCCCTGGTTCAATGAGTGTGATCCCATCCTTTGGTGGAGTGTCGATCCGCGAAGTGTCCTCTTCTTTGATAACCTGCGCGTGCAGAAGAGTATGCGACCCTATTTAAATTCCGATAAATACATCTTTACATTAGATACGGCTTTTGAAGAAGTTATGAAATCGTGCGCCAATGCGCCAGGAAGAGGTAAGTCGCATACTTGGATCAGTGAAGAAATGATGGATGTCTATACCTCTTTGCATCGAATGGGAGTAGCGCATAGCGCCGAAGTATGGCATGATGGAAATCTTGTTGGTGGACTCTACGGCCTTAGTCTGGGGCGTGCTTTTTTTGGCGAAAGCATGTTTAGCAATGAGAATAATATGTCGAAATTGGCCTTTATACGACTTTGTGGATTTTTAGAGAAACGAAATTTTGATTTTGTGGATTGTCAAGTTCCTACTGCACACCTAGAGGGCTTGGGAGCTAGAAACATTCCAAGAACCGAATACCTTCAATTGCTAAAGAAGGCATTGGAAGCCCCGACTAGTATGGGGAAGTGGAGTATTTAATAAATCTCAGAAATTTTCTTCATTGTCTTAAGCTGTTCAGAAGTGACGGGTTTAGAGAAAAAGGTCTTGACGGAATCATAAGTGCTTGCGTGATCAAAATCCGCCTGATTGATCGTGGACGACAATATGCAAATAGGCACTGCAGAGGCACCGTTATCGCATAGTTTGCAATATTCATTTAAAAACCCCCAGCCATCCATAACAGGCATGTTTAGATCTAGGACGATTAAGTCGGGTTTTTCACCCAAAGCGTCCTGTCCATTTTTAAGATAATTTATGGCCTCTAAACCATTCCTTGATTCGTTCACTATCTCCATGCCTTCAGTATTTTCGATTTGTTTTTGAAAAATAAAGAGGAATGTAGAATCATCGTCGATGACCATTATTCTCATAGTTTCTCAGTTTTCCTTTTCGATAAGACTCTATTTAGATGCGCTATTTTCATTTTCTTTAAAGCTCTATTTGTTCACCAGAATTGCCGTGAAGCAAGTTCCGTAGTTGGGTTTACTTTCTATAGAAATACTACCGCCTTGCGAAGTAAGTTGTTTTTTTACCAGATACAAACCCAGTCCTTTCCCTTCAGTATCGCTGTGAAATCTCTTGTACATGCCAAAGAGATTCTTTCCATGCTTGTTAAGGTCAATTCCCAAACCATTATCCTTAAAGACCAGCTTAACAAGGTTATTTGAAAGCGAAGCATGAATTTGGATGATCGGATCGACTTCTTCTCTTCTGTATTTTATTGCATTCGAAATCAAATTCAAAAAGAGATTATCTAAATGCGATTTCTCGTATTTGATATTTTCTACTTCAAAATTTGTTTGAATTTGAAATTTGGTTGTTCTAATTATTTCGCTCAGCTGAAGTTTGACGCTCTCTACTGCATCATTCAGGTTGATGATATTAAATTCCATTGGCTCTTTGGCCCGAACGCGCAACACTTGATGCATGTCTTCCAGGGTCAAATTTAGTTTGTCTACTGTTTTTGAAAACTTGTCTAGAATAACTTTATTCGTTGAATCGGCTGGGTTTTCGTGGTCGTAATGATCTAAAAGACCAATAAGGTTAGCCACAGGAGCTCTTAAGTTATGGCTAGCAATATGAGCGAATTCATTCAATTCTTCCGATTTTTTCTCCAATGAGACAATAACTTCTTCGAGCTGGTCACGAGATTGAATAGTCTCTGTGATATCCAGAGCTATACCCAAGGTGAAATAGCCTTTCTCGTCTTCGAGGATACACGTATTAATAACTAGATGTCTTGACTCACCATTCTTGGTTTTCACCTCCAATTGGTAAGATTTCTGAGAGTAGTCGCCAAGCTTCCTTGCTTCTATAGCTTGAACTGCTCTTTGATCGGCGTGAATAATCAATCTAAGCGTATCAAAATCAGAAGATAAAAACTCTTCCGAAGTGTAACCGATCATTTTGCAGAACTGGTCATTTACATATTCAAATACTCCATTTCGGTGAATATAAAGACCGCCAAAAGCATTTTTCACAAAGTTTTGGTACTTCGCTTCGGTGTACCCAATTTCCTGAATGGTTCGTGAGCGTTCGATACTCGTTGCGGCAATGGATGCGATGGCTTCTAAGATATTGGTATCTTCCTTGGTGAAATAATTTTTCTCAGGGTGCTCCGAATCAATGACTCCGATCACCTCATCTCCAACCATTATAGGAACGGCTATTTCTGAAAGTCGTGGAGCGTCATCTAGGACATATCGACTGTCTTTTGAAGTATCTCCGACCACGATTGTTTTCTTTTCAATAGCAGTTGCACCTACTATTCCTTGTCCAAATTTCAGGCTGATAGGGTCTTTGATGTTTTTTCGAAGTGTTCCTGGTTTTTTTGGTCCGTGTGCAGCTTTTTGTTTGAGAAGTTGCTCTTGTCGATCCACCAAGAACACTACACAATCGACAAAATGTAGCCTTGCAATCGCTTGGCTTACAATTGTCCTAGCTACATCATCTTCCGTTCGAGCCTCCAGCAAAGCGATCGAGAACGCATTAATAACGGCCAAATAAGTTTGGTACTTTACTGTGTTAGATATATCAGTCCCGAAAATATCTACCAAATCTTCATTATCTCTAGGGCAGAAGATGAAATTGAAATGGCAATCCTTGATGTGAAATGTTTTTTCCGCTACGGTCTTCGTTTGGATGGCAAGAGTTGCAAAATCTACAAAACTTTTGAGGTAAACTTTAAGATTATGTTGGCCTCCGCATAATTCCATAACTCCATCAGCGGCACTGTTTGAGTACTCAAGCCTTCCGTTTAGACCCATGGTAAAAACGGGATTGGGATTTCGATCAGGATAAAAATTCAATTCTTTCGTCTTTTCTATCTGTTAGATAATTAGACTTATCTCAGTGTTTAGCTATTTAATACGATAAGATACCTCTTAGGGTTTGCTCGCTTCACAACTCTTTTCATGTTGCAATTTATTAATCAAACTAGCTTAGGATCAAAAATTTAGATGTAGCTCGACTTACGGAAGACGAATCATATATTCCACGCTATAAATGGATGACGGAAACAGATAGGGTGTGGAGAACGAACCCAAATTAATTCTTGAAAATGAATTTTGTACTCAATCGAACACCCTTTGAATAGATGCTGCAGATATAAATTCCATCAATCGGTTTGAAGTTCAGCGCAAGCTGATCCGTTTCAGCAGTCAGCAGTGCTGAGAACACTTCCTGCCCAACGATATTGAAAATTCTCAATTTTCCTTTGAGATCTGAAGGCTTAGTGACCACAATACCTCGGTCTCCCTGATAAACGCGGAAACCTCCGTTTCTCGTTTCATCGCTCACGTTTGTAGTAAATAGGTTTAAGGCCGTGGATGAGGCTGTCGAGAAATTAGACCCTTGATAAACGATTTCGCGGGTTGACGGATGGATTACATAACAAATGGGTGTTCCTGTTAATAACCAATGCTCATCTAAATCAAGAAAAGAAAAGATGGTTTCATCCCAAGAATAGGTTGAATTCCAGTTCGAAATGTTTTGGCAAGTAGGGATAGCTGAAGAATAAAGATTGATCATAGCGGCCCATACTTGAACGGTGCCAGTATTTGCTTGAGCAAATTCGATAACATCATCAGCTTGATTTTGGCAATTGCCGCAATCAAAACCTTTAGAGGCAACGAGCAACGGCAAGCCTCCATCACCAACTTGATAAATACTGCGAGATTCGCCTTCGCAATTTGTTTCCGTGCGGTCGGAAACTTGAGCAATAGAAGGTATAGTGGAGGTTAAAAGAATGAAGATGTAAAGGTGTTTCATAATCGGTATTTAATCAAAATTAGTCTTTCAACGCGCTCCAAGAAAGAGGAGTTATAAAATCATAAACCCATTATCGTTTAAGCGACAGAATTGTGAGTTCTCTTTTTTGCCTTTTCTTGAACGTACCTTTCGATTTTGTTTAAACTTTGGAACAATTGTTCGAAGCTCTCAATGACGAAGTACTTGTCTTGAATCTTCATATTGTCGTAGTCTTGCTCCAATACAGAGGCTACATCAAATTCAAGATGTTCGGGTTCATTAGAAAGGCTAAATTTTGTTTCTCCATGAGAAGAGAGAATTCCTGCTCCGTAGATTTTCAATATTCCGTCTTCTCTTATTAGCCCAAACTCTATGGTAAACCAATACATTCGACCAAGCATCTCAATAGATTCAGGATCATCTAGGTATTTCATTGCAATATCGGCCAATCCTTTGAAGAAAGCGCAGAAAGTTGGATTGCTCAGAAGAGGCACGTGACCGAAAACATCATGGAACATATCTGGTTCATCCAAGTAGTCCAATTCCGACATCTTCCTGAGCCAACTGGTAGCGCTGAAGGTTTTGTTGGACAAAAGCGGAAAGAACTCTTCATTCGGAACGATGTTAGGCACTACAGAAAGTTGCCAACCTGATTGTTCCTTCAAAATCGCATTGACTTCTTTGAAGTCGGGTATTTTGTCAGATCTAAACCCGACCAAATCAACCGCTTCAAGGTAAGATTGAGAAGCTAGTTCGGGAAGTATCTTCATTTGCCTTTCAAAGAGGGTTTTCCACACTTTAAAATCTTCCGCTCTGTACTTGCTGTAATTCTGTTTCATTAATTCTTGGATATAAAAAAACCCGATTCAAAAAGAATCGGGTGGAATAAGTTTTTTTGACATACTTACTGCATCGACCCGATGGGAAAGTGGTAGTAATAATATGTCTTTGCTACATTCATGCTTCAAATCTATTATCTTTTACTCAATAATCAACGATTCGTTTCAGGAAAGGTTTGTTTTTGCTTGCGATCTTTTGTTACTGCCGCAAAGAAACACTTGCTTTGTTTGATTCAAATTTTCAAAATTCATGCACCGCCTTTTATTCTTTGTTTTAATCCTCCCCATTCTGGGTTCTTCCCAAGGTGGTTGGGAGTGGGATATTCTCCCTTCTATGCCCGAGCCCGTCTCCAATAACGCTGTTGTCGAAGCCTTCGCCGGCGACTCTCTTTGTGTTTATAGCTTCACGGGTATTTCTGAAGGATTAGAGCCTGAAGATATTCACCTCAAATCTTGGCGGTACAATACCGTATCTGAGCAATGGACGCAACTTCCTGACGTAGATGATTTTAAAGGTAAAATAGCAGCAGGAGCCTCTACCATTAACAACATTATTTACCTGATCGGAGGCTACCACGTTTTTGAAGGGTTCAATGAGCAAACCTCGAATAAGGTTCATCGCTTTGATGCTGATGCAAATATTTGGCTAGAGGATGGAGCTGATATCCCAGTGCCGATTGATGATCAAGTTCAAGCAGTGTGGCGTGATAGCCTGATCTTTGTTATCACTGGCTGGAGCCAAAATACCAATGTCGATGATGTCCAAATCTATGATCCCTCTATTGACAATTGGACAGCTGCCACCTCAACACCAAATTTGAGCAGCTTTAAGGCGTTTGGCGCTTCGGGAACAATTATAGGCGATACGATCTATTACTATGGAGGGACGAAGATTTCGGGATTCAACTTTTTGGCGACCAACGAGTTTCGCAAAGGGATTATTAATCCCGAGGATCCAACGGACATATTGTGGTCACTCGAACAGGATACTGATCTACCCGATGGTTATCGAATGGCCTGTACCTCTTTCGGAGATGAAGTGGTGTGGATAGGAGGGGGACAGATAGCTTACAATTTTGACGGATTAGCATATTCAGGAGGTGCAGTTGTTCAGCCACACCAGGAGATCAGGACCTTTAATTCATTCACCAACTCATGGTCATTCTTTGCGGGTTCACCTTTTGCGGCAATGGATTTAAGGGGAATAGCCAGAGTGGCAGATGATGAATGGATTATTGCTGGAGGCATGACTACTGATGCTCAAGTCACCGATGCAGTTTACAGAATTCGAAGGGCGACCGTTTCAACTCAAAATGCTAGTATTTCTGGCCTGAAAGTATTTTGCAGTTTAGATCAATTGGTCATTGGAGCGCTTCCAGCTGGGAATTACCGAATGGGCTTATTTGATATCTCAGGCCGTTTGGTGTTTAGCCAGATTCTCTCCGAGGGCAAGCATACTATTTCCACTTCAGCTCTCCCCGACGGAATTTACCTACTTGCAATACGGCAAACTGAAGGAAGTCAATTTGGTATTGCGAATTTTAAAATAGCCACTTTCTGATGTGGTGTTTTTTTGAAATGATTGGTTTGATTTAGGATATTAGAAGTATTATTGCCCCAATTAATTTTCTTGCATAGAAAAGATGCAAAAAGTGAAATAAGTATAGCGAAGTAAAGCTCCACATGAAAGAATTGAATCATTACAGCAAAACAGTCACGCAAGACCCTACTCAGCCAGCGGCTCAAGCGATGCTTTATGCTATTGGATTGACCAAAGAGGATCTTCTGAAGCCATTTGTAGGGATCGCCAGCACAGGGTTTGAAGGCAATCCCTGCAATATGCACCTCAACGATCTGGCCAAACTGGTAAAGCAGGGCACCTTGAACCAAGATACCGTTGGACTCATCTTCAATACCATTGGCGTAAGTGATGGAATTTCGATGGGAACACCTGGAATGAGGTATTCTCTGCCTTCAAGAGACATCATCGCTGATTCGATGGAAACCGTAGTTCAGGCAATGAGTTATGATGGACTGATCACTGTAGTTGGCTGCGACAAAAATATGCCTGGTGCTTTATTGGCAATGATTCGCTTGAATCGACCAAGTATTCTCGTTTACGGCGGTACGATTGACTCTGGCTCTCACAATGGAAAGAAACTGGATGTGGTATCGGCATTTGAGGCTTGGGGCAGCAAAGTTGCGGGAACCATGGGCGAGACGGAATACCAAAACATAGTGGAAAAAGCATGTCCTGGTGCGGGTGCTTGCGGGGGAATGTATACAGCCAACACCATGGCTTCAGCCATTGAAGCGATAGGTATGGCTTTGCCATTCAACTCTTCAAACCCTGCTCTTAGCGAAGCGAAAAAGATTGAATCGATCAGAGCAGGTGAGGCAATACGACTCCTACTGGAAAAGGATATCAAACCCTTGGATATCATTACGAGAAAATCATTGGAAAACGCCGTTCGATTGATCACCATTTTAGGCGGTTCAACCAATGCTGTTTTGCATTTCCTGGCAATAGCGCGTTCAGCCCAAATTGACTTTACATTAAAGGATTTTCAAGACATCAGCGATAACACTCCTTTTCTAGCGGATCTGAAGCCAAGTGGAAAGTACTTAATGGAAGATGTCCATGCGGTAGGAGGAATACCAGCAGTATTAAAATACCTTCTTGGAAAAGGACTGATTCACGGAGACTGTATGACCGTTACAGGTAAAACACTGGCTGAGAATCTAGCCGAGGTAGACGACCTTACGGAAGGTCAAGATGTAATAAAAACCATTGAAAAGCCCATTAAAGTTTCGGGTCATTTGCAAATGCTCTACGGCAATTTAGCAACGAGAGGAAGTGTAGCCAAAATAACTGGTAAAGAAGGACTAACTTTCAGAGGTAAAGCGAAGGTATTCGAAGGCGAATACGATGCCAATGCAGGGATAGGTGCTGGAAAGGTCGAAAAAGGAGACGTTGTAGTGATACGCTACGAAGGCCCAAAGGGTGGGCCTGGTATGCCTGAAATGCTAAAGCCTACCGCTGCCATAATGGGAGCCGGATTGGGAAAAGATGTGGCATTGATCACTGACGGTCGTTTCTCTGGTGGAACGCACGGGTTTGTTGTAGGCCACATTACACCAGAAGCACAAGAGGGAGGAACCATTGCATTGGTAAAAGATGGAGACATCATAGCCTTGGATGCGGATAGCAACACCATTAATTTGGAGGTGTCGGAAGAAGAACTTGAAAAAAGAAGAAAAAATTGGGTAGCCCCTAAACTCAAGTTTGATCGCGGTGTTCTTTATAAGTATGCCAAAACAGTATCCTCTGCATCAGAGGGTTGTGTTACAGATGAATTTTAACCAATCATAGATTATTAGTGCTAATTAAAAGTTGGAAGGGATGAAGAAGGAAGCTTCACAAATGGGAATAGAGGAAGTGACTCTATCCGAAAATAATAGAAAGCCTAAGGCAACAGTTCGAATTTCGGGCAGCGAAGCCATTGTTAGATGTTTGATCGAAGAAGGTGTCGACATTTTATACGGTTATCCCGGTGGTGCCATAATGCCTGTTTACGACGAATTGTACAAGTACCAGGGAAAGATACACCACGTAATGACCCGCCATGAGCAAGGTGCGACACACGCCGCTCAAGGGTATGCGCGTATTTCAGGAAAAGTGGGAGTGGCCATTGCGACTTCTGGTCCCGGTGCTACAAATTTAGTTACGGGAATAGCCGATGCTCAGATTGACTCGACAGCCATGGTTTGTATCACAGGCCAAGTGGCTTCGCATCTGCTTGGTAGCGACGCATTTCAAGAAACGGATATCGTAGGTATATCGACACCCATAACTAAGTGGAACCACCAGGTAACTAAAGCAGCCGATATTCCCAAAGTTTTGGCAAAGGCCTTTTACATTGCTAAAAGCGGAAGACCTGGACCGGTATTGATCGACATTACAAAAGACGCGCAATTTGAAGAATTTGACTTTTCTTACGAAAAGTGCACAGGAGTCAGGAGCTATACTGCGAACCCTAAATCGGACGATAGAGCAATAGCAAATGCTGCAGAGCTGATCAATGGGGCAAAAAAGCCACTAATTGTTTGGGGTCAGGGAGTCATCCTGAGTAGAGCTGAAGAAGAGCTAAAGCAGGTCGTTGAAAAAGCAGGGATACCCGCAGCATGGACTATCCTAGGTGCTTCAGCCATTCCGACAGCCCATCCCCTGAATGTAGGAATGGTAGGGATGCACGGGAATTATGGCCCCAACGTGCTTACCAACGAGTGTGATGTCCTAATCGCGATTGGCATGCGCTTCGATGACCGCGTTACAGGAAATCTTAGCGCTTACGCCAAACAGGCAAAAATCGTTCATTTTGAAATCGACCCGTCGGAAATTGATAAAAATGTCAAAACCGATGTAGCCGTTTTGGGAGACGCTAAGGAATGTTTGTCTAAGCTGATTCCTTTGCTCGACAAAAATCAACACGAAGATTGGCATCAAAAATTCAAGGATTTTTACGTTTTAGAATATGACAAAGTAATCAAAGGTGACCTCCATCCAACAAAAGAGGGCCTCACTATGGGCGAAGTGCTCAAAGAGATCAATAGATGCTCAAATGGCAATGCGGCAATTGTGAGCGACGTAGGTCAACACCAGATGATTGCTTGTCGTTATGCCGAATTCACTACCACCAAGAGCAACATTACTTCGGGTGGATTGGGTACGATGGGGTTTGCCTTGCCTGCAGCGATCGGTGCAAAAATGGCTGCTCCCGACAGAGAAGTTGTTGCTATAATAGGTGATGGAGGTTACCAAATGACCATTCAAGAGTTGGGCACTATTTTTCAGCAAAAAACTGCCGTCAAAATAGTGGTTTTAAACAACGAGTTTTTGGGAATGGTGCGCCAATGGCAGCAGTTATTTTTTGACAAACGTTACGCCTCTACTGAAATGACTAACCCCGATTTTGTGACAATTGCAAAAGGCTATTCCATTGAGGCAAAACGAGTAGTTAAACGAGAAGAACTCAAAGCGGCCGTTGCGGAAATGATGGCGAGTAAAGAGGCCTATTTCTTGGAGGTACGAGTTGAAAAAGAGGGCAACGTCTTCCCGATGATTCCTACGGGCGCTTCGGTTTCTGAAATGAGATTAGAATAGAAATGGAAGAAACAAAGGTTTACACAGTATCGATTTACACTGAGAATAACATTGGATTGCTTAATCGGCTCTCTGCTATTTTCCAGCGTCGACATATCAATATTGAAAGCATCAACTCATCGGTATCAGAAATACCAGATGTTTCTCGTTTTACAATTGTTGTCGAGATGACGGAGACGCAAATCAATAAGATCATCGGCCAGATTGCGAAGCAAGTAGAAGTAATTAAAGCTTACTACCATACGGACGACGAAATAATCTATCAGGAGTCTTGTCTCTTCAAAATAAAATCAGACTTGCTTTTTGAGGATCGCCAAATTCAGAATATTGTAAAGGATAGCAACTCCCGAATTGTTACCGTCAATAGAGAATATTTCGTCGTGGAAAAATCAGGACGTAAGGAGGAGATTGACCAACTCTTTGAAGATTTCAGCACATTCGGTATCATGCAGTTCATTCGTTCAGGAAGGATTGCCGTTACCAAGGAAAAATTGGAAGTATCTCATATACTTAATGCATTCAATCACTAAAAAAACATCAATGTCAAATTATTTTAACACTCTGTCACTCCGACAGCAACTGAGCCAATTGGGGAAATGTCGATTCATGGATGCTGCTGAATTTGAAGATGGCGTAAATGCATTAATCGGTAAAAAGATTGTCATCATCGGTTGCGGAGCCCAAGGGCTCAATCAGGGATTGAATATGCGCGATTCAGGATTGGATATTTCTTACGCATTGCGCCAAGCCGCTATTGACGAGCAGAGAGTTTCTTTCAAAAATGCCAGCTCAAATGGCTTCGCGGTGGGTACTTATCAAGATCTCGTTCCCACGGCAGACCTGGTTCTTAATTTAACTCCCGATAAGCAGCATACCAATGTGGTAAGGGCAGTGATGCCTTTAATGCAGAACGGTGCCACTCTTTCTTATTCACATGGTTTCAACATCGTTGAAGAGGGTATGAAGATTAGAGAAGACATCACGGTAATCATGGTTGCACCAAAATGCCCAGGTACCGAGGTAAGGGAAGAGTACAAAAGAGGATTTGGTGTGCCAACGTTAATCGCGGTTCATCCAGAAAATGATCCCGATGGAAAAGGTTGGAGTCAGGCAAAAGCATACGCCGTTTCCACAGGAGGAGATCGTGCAGGAGTGCTTGAGTCATCGTTTGTAGCTGAAGTGAAAAGTGATTTAATGGGAGAGCAGACCATTTTGTGCGGTGTTCTTCAAACAGGGTCAATTCTAGCATTCAATAAAATGGTGGAGAAAGGAGCCGACGCTCATTATGCAGCTAAGCTGATTCAATACGGTTGGGAAACAATCACCGAGGCTTTAAAGCAAGGTGGAATCACCAACATGATGGATCGTTTGTCGAACCCAGCAAAAGTGAAAGCTCATCAACTTTCTGAAGAATTAAAGGGAATACTCAAGCCATTGTTTGAAAAGCACATGGATGATATTATCTCTGGACACTTTTCGGAAACGATGATGGCCGATTGGGCCAATGACGATGCAGATTTACTTCGCTGGCGTGCTGAAACAGGTGAAACGGCGTTTGAGAAAACGCCACTCACCAATGATTTGATTCCCGAGCAGGAATATTTTGACCACGGAGTACTCATGATCGCATTCGTCAAGTCAGGAGTAGAATTGGCTTTTGAAACCATGGTTAGTACAGGTATCATCGAAGAGTCGGCTTATTACGAGTCACTGCACGAATTACCCTTAATCGCGAATACCGTCGCCAGAAAGAAACTCTATGAAATGAATAGGGTCATCTCCGACACAGCAGAGTATGGTTGCTATTTATTTGATCACGCCTGTAAGCCGTTGTTGGTTGATTTCATGAAAACAATTGATTTGGAAGTTATCGGCAGGTCATTTTCAACTTCGAATGCCGCAGATAACATCGAGCTAATCAGCGTGAATGATGCGATTAGAAATCACCCAATTGAAGCCATTGGCAAAGAGCTAAGAAGCGCCATGACGGCTATGAAGAAAATTAAAAGCGAAGTTGCCTAGTTAATTTTCTAAACATTTCATTTTCTTCGCAAGCGAATTTACCCATGTCTAAGCCACGGAATAAAGCAATGTTTTTTTGAAGTGAGATACCCAACAGAAATTACTGGCCAAGAGATAGGGGGAATTTATATCCATGAACCAGGAGCATTGGTCTCTAATATGGCTATAGCGTTGACCTGTTTTATCATCGCGGTAGTCAATCGAAATGTGAGATTTAAAGCATCTAGATTTTGGATGCTTTTTGTCGTCAGTGTGGGGCTAGCTGCTACGGGAGGAGTCGTTAGTCATGGGTTCCCTACTTATTTGTCGCCTGAACAATACTTCT
>Ga0222659_1000820_pt1 | contig 15246 bp, 11 predicted proteins | sample AntAcemetagen547_FD_179850 | JGI IMG/M metagenome (GOLD analysis project Ga0222659, IMG submission 179850) | Saline water microbial communities from Ace Lake, Antarctica - #547 | ecosystem: Environmental > Aquatic > Non-marine Saline and Alkaline > Saline | place: Antarctica: Ace Lake...
ATGCTGGATACGTGACAGGTATGACCGGCAAGTGGGGGCTGGGTGAACCCGGCACCAGCGGCGAACCGAACGCGCAGGGATTCGACGAGTGGTTCGGTTTTCTCAATCAGCGGAGGGCTCACAACCACTATCCGGAATATCTTTGGAAAAACCGGGAAAAGGTAATTTTGGACGCCAACAAGGGCGGGGCGGAAACAACCTACTCCCACGATTTGTTCACGGACTTCGCGACCGACTTCATCCGCCGCCACGCAGAAGAGAGATTTTTCCTGCATATCCCTTACTGCGTGCCACACGACGACTATCAGATGCCTCCCGGATTCAAACCCGATGAGAAGCAGGCGAAATGGTCAGAACAGGAACGCTCACATGCCGCGATGGTCGCGCGACTGGATCGCGACGTCGGGAAAATCCTCGACCTGCTGGCTGAACTCGATATCGACGAGGAAACCATCGTTTTTTTCTGTTCAGACAATGGCGCTGCAAAACGATGGGAAGGGCGTTTCGATAGCAGCGGATCACTACGGGGCCGGAAAAGGGATATGACGGAAGGCGGGCTCCGGACACCGATGATTGTGCGTTGGCCGGGAAATGTCCCGGCGGGAGAGATCAGCGAGGCGGTTTGGTATTTTCCCGATGTCCTGCCGACTCTTGCGGAACTCGGGGAAGGCAAGACTCCCGATGGGGTGGATGGTTTCAGTGTCGTTCCCACCCTGCTCGGCAAGAAGCAGGAATTGGGAGAGCGTTTGCTCTACTGGGAGTTTCACGAAAGAGGCTTCCAGCAAGCCGCACGATGGGGGAACTGGAAAGCCATACGCTACAAGCCGGGCAGTGATCTGGCACTCTATGACCTCGCCTCGGATCCAAGCGAATCCAAAGACCTTGCCGCCCGGAACCAGAAAGTTTTGGCGGTGTTTGAGAGCAAGCTCACAGCCGCACGGACAAATTCGGAAACCTGGCCTTCACCAGTGAACCGGTGAATATCATTGGCCACAAAAGGCACGAGATTCACAAAATTTCCCGTTCCTGACCCAAGAATGTGGCCGGCACCTGAAATTCAAAGCGCCATTCCCCGTAACCACCCCGATTCAGCGGCTCTTTTTTGTGCTTTAGCAGCATTTGCCAAAAGTCCGTTCGTAAAAAATCAATCCAGAATCTTAGATGTTCGGCCTAAAATAAATCGGCGAACTCCTGTGTGAAGCTCCTTGGACTGCTACAGCCTGCTGTAGCTTTTGGGCAATGCCGCCTTGCTGCGAACCCGGCGGCATTGGCATGGAAAAAGCCAGATGAAATCTTAGCTTGCCACCCCTCGCAGCAGGCTGGCTTAGGGAAAGTCACAGCAGGCTGTAGCAGTCCATGGACTTCGTCGCAATCCTGATCCCAATGCATATCTGTTTATGGCCGTGTCCCCTAACTCTGCGAAATCCGTGCTCTTTGACGCAGATATTGGAAAGAAAGCGCCCGTTCCATCAGCAACGCGCAGCCTGATTCAAAACCAATCCAATTCAAATTTCCATTCTACCGGAAAGTTCGTTGTCTTGGTATTACTCATCAATCGGGTTAATGAGTTCCTTAAAGCCCGCGTTGCTGAAGTCCTTGGTGTTTCTCGTGTAGAACCGGGTTACGCCGTTTTGTTTGAGTGTCACAGCGAGCACGCGGTCGAAGATGTGGGCGGATTTTGGATTTTTATTCAAATTGTCCCGATAGAGTTCGGGCCAGAAAACTGTCTCGTAAGCGCAGTGCCGGACGCCGGACTTTTCGCGTAGAAACGTGATTTGATCCAATGCCTGTTGGTGCCCAAGGGGGTGTTCAATAATTCTGGGGTTACGCAGGGCGCGGTAAAATTCGAACAGAATCTGATCACTTAGAATCCACTCTTGCGGGGCATCCAACATCAATTGGTAGATCCCGGCGGCTCGGCTGTGCTCCGGGCAGTCCGCATTCACCGCATAGACGAGGATGTTGGTATCCAGACTATTCATATATGGTATCCCTCATGTCCCGGGCTGCGACCAGGCAACGGCCTGCGTGGATCACTGGAATCTTGTTTTTTTCAGTGGGCGATTCCGGAAATCCCTCCAGCCAACGATCTGTGGCGCGGCGGACCACTTCACTGACAGGGATGTCCAGCCGCCGAGCGACGCATTTCATTTTTTTCAGGAGAGGCTCGGGAAAGAGAATCTGTAATTTTTGCATGGATACATGCTATACATGGATGATGTACCAGTCAAGCAATAGAAAAACTCACCCGGCGATGATGGGCTATGGTCAAACCAGTCCAAGGATACTGCTCCGCATTTCTCCCGAAACCCGCCGAAGAGCTTCTTCGGCGGTTTTTTTTTTCGCAAGGCAACCCAAGCCCTCTTCCAAATCAAAAATCAACATTCGTCACTCAACAATCGTCAATCAATCCTCCCAACGCGACAGCTCGCTCACTCCCCTTCGATTGACTCCGTTTCACTACGTCCAGGCAGTTAGGACTTCGTCAAATTTACTGAGGTTCGCTAGTGCTCACGCTGCATTGACGATTGTTGATTGTTGAGGTTTGATTTTTGAATGAAGAGATTTTCTCCGCAACAACTCGAAGATCGGCTGATAGATTTTGCTGTCGCGATCATTGATGTGACGGAATTATTGCCGAATACAAAAGCAGGCAACCATGTGGCAGGGCAATTGGTTCGCTCTGGAACATCGCCAGCGCCGAATTACGGTGAAGAGCGTAGGCGGAGTCGAGAAAAGACCTCATTCATAAGATGAAGATCGCACTAAAGGAATTGAGAGAAACGATGATTTGGCTCAAGATCGCGTCGCGAAAGCGCATGGTCTCTGGTGGCGGTGCTGATGAAGCAATTGCGGAATGTGATGAACTTATTTCCATTTTCGTAAGCAGCACCAAAACTGCCGATGGTGGCTAGTTTCTTCCAAATAAAAAATCAACAACGCCGTGTGAGCAGTAGCGAACCTTAAAAATACGGACGAAGTCCAGACCGCTTGGACGGAGTAAAACGGAGTCAATCGTCACTCATCAATCGTCAATCTATTTCCCACCATCACGATGTCCCTCATCGGGTAGTGTTTCAGGTTCAAGGTTTGGATTTGGCTGCCCTTGGTCAAAGCCGTGGCATCGAGGATCGCATCGTTCGGAGCTATCCCATGACTTGGGTTCCATTTCCCAGTCAGTTCCATGAGTCTTCAATTCGTGAAAATCCTGAAATCCGTGGTTCAATCCCCAATCCCTCCGGAAACTGTTACTTTTAGAGATACACTTACTCATGCACTTTTATATTTACGTCTCACGGCTGCCATAATTATTGTCGAGGCGACGTGGCAAACTGCCTCTCATCCAACCAAGGCAGCCCAATCAACCAGACCAAGAATCGAAAACCAAACCAAACCAGTCCATTCCCATGAAACAAACACACACATTACGAAACTACCTAGCACTCGCCGGCAGCTCGCTGCTCATGCTCTCCTCCGCGCACGCCGCCACGATCGTCGGCTTCGAGGCCGAAGACGGGAATGTTCCCTTCAGTACAAATAACTTCGAAGGATGGCGCCTTGAGACGAATGCTGCAGCACTCGGCGGGGAGGCAATCTGGCCCGAATAAGAGAATTTCTCTTCACCGACTCTGCCTGGAGATGCCGATGGGGTAATCAGTTATGATGTTACCTTCGCTGTTGGGGCTGAGTATGACCTCTATGCCCGTTTGATGCGACCATCAACCAGAACCCAAGCTGATTCGTTGTTCTTCGACACGACTTTTGGTGCCGCTGACAGTTGGCAATCGATACAATTAACCGCTGCCAATCTACCGCTCGACACTTTCGTTTGGATCAACCTTTCGGATTTAGGGAGTTCAACTTTCACAGCCACTGCGGGCACGTCTACAGTGAACCTCGCTGCCCGCGAACGGCGCCTTCGCTTTGACTCCTTCGCATTCGGAACGACTGCCGACCGGGCTACTATCACCGATACAGATCTCAGTAACGCCGTCATCCCCGAGCCGTCCACCGCGCTCCTCGGAGCCATCGGCCTCCTCGCCCTGCTCCGCCGCAGGCGCTAAATTTCCGACCTCTTCAAAAAAGCCCGCCAAAGGTTTCCTTTGCCGGGCTTTTTTGCCGGAATGGTTCCAGGTTTGGGATTTTCAAAACTGTACCTTTCCGAGATACTGCTTCTCCGAAGGATTTCGATTTCATCCGATTGAATTTTGTTGGGATAATCGTATCATTGTTTTGGATCAAAGGTAAAAACATCGCCGGTGTCCCAGCCGATTCCAGAACACCATCCCCATGGAAAACAGAACCCACATCTTTCTAACCAAAAAACCCATAGCCGCGGTCATTTTATTGGCCGGGTGTTTGCTCTTCCCCGCCCAGTCGGTTGTTGGAAACGAAGTGTCAGGTGTCTCACCTGTGCAAGGCCAGCAGACATTGGAATCCAAGGCTATGAACGTGCTGGAGACCTATTGCTTTTCCTGCCACGGCCCGGACAAGGAGGAGGGCGACACCCGCTTCGACGTCTTGGAGACAATCGATAGCGTCAATCTTCAGGCTTTGTTCCTTAACGCCCAGGATGCGGTGCACTTCGAGGAAATGCCGCCCGAAGACGCCGACAAGCGGCCGACGGATGCGGAGCGGGAGGTTCTGCTCGCCTGGTTCAAGAGCCAACTCACCGGCGATGCAGCCAAAAAGCTTGAGGAGAAAATGCGCCGCCCTGAATCCGGCAACTACACGGATCACGAAGAACTGTTCTCCGGCAAGCACGCCGATAAACCCGGCTTCACCCAAGACCGCCGCTGGTTGATCAGCCAGTATATCTTCAGCGAAAAGTTCAATCGAATCCTCCAACTGAAGCCCAACCGCCTGATCAACGGCAAACGTCTTCCCGTGCAAGGTGACAGCGATCACCGCGAGATCATGCTGACCAACCCGTTCCTGATGTCCGACGATGCGGGCGTCCGCTATTACGCCAACGAAACACTCAACGGCGGCCATCTGATGACCATGATGAACAACGCGAGTGACGCCAGCGCTTACATGCTCGGAATCATTGAAAGCGATAAAAAATATCTTCCCACCGCGCACGAAATGATCGCACAGGAAGTCGCGAATCGGAAAACGCTGGAGAGCCGGCGGGCGTTTCTGGATCGCCACATCGAGCGGGTGCTGCAGGACATTTACGGCGACGCGCACGAGCGTCTGCTTCCCAAGTTTGTCCGGGTCGATGTGCCCCCGCCGTTTGATGAGAGCACCGGGATGAAAAAGGCTCCTTACCACGCGGGGAACCCCGGTAAGGAAGTGGTAGCGCTTATTTACCAATCAATTCTACGCCTTAAAAAGCCGGGGCAATCCATGGAACAGCTCATGGAATCCTGCGAGAGGGAATGGTTCAATCACGGCCTTAGCGAGTCCAAGATTCAGATCCGCATGACTTTCCTGATCAATTACTGGGACGAGTTTCGCAAGAAAACTTTTGACGATGCAAAGTTTGGCTCGAAGCACCCGGCCATCGAATACAAGCCGCTTGCCGAAGATGAAATGCAAGTCATCAACGAGACAATCCGCAAGCACCGCAAACCCGGCGACAGCTACCAAGAGGTGATTAAGAAATCGATGTCGGCTTGGGAGGCAGGCTTCGAGAACGAGCGCATAGCTGCCGGCCCTCCAAGTGATGCGCAGATCGACGCCTTAGTCCGCGAACTTTTCATTCTAATCCATGAACTCGCGCCGGAGTCAGATGAAGCCATGCGTTTACGTGCGATCGCGCAGCGCTTCGCGAATGGGCTCAGTCGGAGTGATTTGATTACGAACATGATACTGACTGTCATCTTGAGTTCGGACTTCGTGTATCGCTCGGAGTTCGGCGTTGGTCAGCCCGATAAGTATGGCCGCCGCATGCTCTCACCCGTCGATGCGAGCTACGCCCTTGCCTATGCCCTGACCGACGCGAGTCCCGATGAAGAACTAGTCAAGGCCGCTGCGGAAGATCGACTCAACACCCGCGCCGATTACGAGCGAGAGGTCCGCCGCATGCTGGCAAAACGTGACCAGCATTACATCATTGATGAGGATGCCGACAGCAGTGATTATCCCAACTTTACCAATATGCCGATTCGTGAACTGCGCTTCTTCCGTGAGTTCTTCGGCTACGACAAGATGCTGGGCATCTTCAAGGACAACAAACGCTTCGGAGGTGATTACGGTTGGGTCATGCCGCGTGTTGTTGTAGAGGCGGATCTTCTCGTTGAGCATATCCTTGAGTCCGACGAGAACGTCATCGAGAAGCTCCTCGGGGGCGACGAATTTTACGTTTACCACACCGGTGACAACGAGGAGATGCTGAAGTGGTCCCAACGGATTGAGAAAATCTACGATCACTTCAAGGGCATGGACTGGCGCAATTTCACGCTTGAAGACTTGAAGAAGCACCGGGAATTCATTGCCGAAAACAGGATGCGTGGCATGAATCCAAGAAAGCCTGATATGCGGCACAACAAGGATCCAGTGGAAATGTTCAAGGCGCAGATGGAAAGCTTCGAATACCGTCTCGGCGAGGGTGAGAGCAAGAACACTCCCGCTCCTTATGCATCGTTTGTGATGCAAAATTTCAGCAATGCAGTGAATCCTTACGGCGGACGGGTCATGGGTCCCGAGATTGCGCGCATGTTCAACATCGACATGGCGGACTGGGACTATCCGACCCAGCAGCCCGCGAAGGTCGAAAAGCGCAAAGGCATACTGACCCACCCGGCTTGGCTGATCTCCTTCGCAGGCAATTTCCAGACCGACCCAATCCACCGCGGCATCTGGGTGCAGGAGAAACTTCTGGCTGGCACCATCCCCGACGTTCCCATCACAGTTGACGCGGTCATCCCCGAAGACCCGGATAAAACCATGCGCCAGCGTCTCGATGCCAAGACCAACAACAACTACTGCATGCGCTGCCATGAAAAGATCAACCCATTGGGCATCCCTTTTGAAATCTACGACGACTTCGGCAGGTTCCGGACTGTGGAAGCCCTCGAGTATCCCGAAAACCTGATTGAGGAAAGGCCTATTAAAACCAATGATCCGCACTTTGATAACCGTGACATCTACAAGACCCTAAAGATCAATGCCACGGGCTACCTCAAAGGCACCGGCGACAAATCTCTGGATGGCGAAGTAACGGATGCGCTCGACCTCATTGATCGTCTTGCAAAGTCCGACCGAGCCCGCCAATCCATCATACGTCACGCCTTCCGCTACTTCACGGGCCGTAACGAAACTCTTAGCGATTCCCAAACGCTTATCAATGCCGATCAGACCTACCTCAAATCCGGCGGTAGCTTCGACGAACTGATCGTCTCGCTGCTGACCTCGGACTCTTTCATCTACCGCAAGCAAATCAATAAAACTAAATAAAACCATGGACACCACCCGTAGATCATTTCTCAGAAAATCCGCCTTCGGCGTGGGCGGATTCGCTCTAGCGCCAACCTTCAATTCGCTTCTCGCCAACACCGTCCAGGATGGGGTGAAAGGCGTGACGCCCAGCGTGCTCGGTGGCGTGCCCCGCCGCTTTATCTTCATCCGCAAGACCAACGGGCAGCGGCCAAAAGATCTCAATTTAGCCTCTTTCACCAAAGACCAGATCAAGGACGACTATTTGAAAAAGCCCTCCGAGTTCGATCTGCGCGATCATGAATTGCCCGAGTGGATGCGACCGCTAGAAGACTACAAGTCGAACATGGCGATCCTGCAGGGCCTGTCCACAAGGATGAGCGAAAACGGCCATTACTCGTTTTCGTCCGTGATGGGTGCCTTCAAGTCCGGCAGTAATTCTATCAGCGGCATCAAGCGCGCGACCATCGACTTCGAGCTTGCGAAGCTCTTCCCATCGCCCTTCGGCCACGTCGAGCTCGCGCTGCGCGGCGACTATACCAAGTTCGAAACCGGCATCCAACCCGGGTATTCCGCGCCCGGGCCGAACCAGCGCAACTATTGCTACACCGACCCGATGACGGCTTACAACGAACTGTTTCGATCGGCTCTCAATCCAAAAGCGGCGGGTTCGGGAAACGCGATACTCGCCTTTCTGGAGAACGAGGAAAATCTGAAAGCTCGATTGTTGGAGGGGCATGAGAAGCAGAAGCTTTCCAGCCACATCGCCTCGATCGAGGAAATCCAGGCTCGCAACGAGCGACTCGCAAACATGTCTGGGACGATCAAGCAATTCCTTCCAGAGATCGACCCGATTCACGCAAACGGCGGCCTGAATGCGAACACCATGCAGAAGCAAGAAGCTATGACCGATGTTTTGGTGGGGCCGCGTTGGCCTCAGGGCTGACCAATGTCATGACTTACACGATCGATGTGCTGATGACCCCGATGACTGGTCTGCCCGGCAACGAGACCGATCAAATCTCAATTCATGAGGTCGGCCACAGCGGTGGCTACTCCGGCGTTACCGCTGAAGAAATCCGTGACAAAATTCATTTTGCTCACATCAGCCAGGTGAAAACCATAGTCGATAAGCTGAAAGCCATTCCCGAAGGCAACGGCACGATGTTTGACCACACCATGATCATGTATTTCCCCGAAGGTGGTGAGGCACACCACGGCGTCGGCTGGGAGGCTCCTTTTGTCATCGTCGCCGGTGACAACTGCGCCCTCGACATACTCGGCCGCTACACGCGTCTTCCATACCACGCGACTGAGGGTCACAAGACCATTGGTAACTGGTACACTACACTCCTCAACGCCCACGGCAACCCGATCGAGCACTACGGCGACTTGGATCTGGACATGTCTCGCAAAAAGCTGGATCAGGTCGGATCCATCCGGCAGTTGATGAGAGCTTAGTGCCCTGAAAATCTGGATTGCCCGCACAACTGGTATGCAGGCATTTCCGGCCCGGGATTCTCATTTCAGCGGATTCTCAAACCAAACAATGTTGCGGCTAGAGGCTCCGGCGAACAGGAGATCAAGTTTGCCATCGCCGTCCATATCGACGACGCGAATGTCGTATGATCCTTGTTTTTCGCCGATGACCTGGCGGGTGAAGCTTCCCTTGCCATCATTGATGTAGATCACGACATCCCCGTCCGGTTTGGATTCGCCGCAAATGATCTCCAGCAAGCCGTTCCCATTCAAATCGGCGACGGCGAGGCTGTGTGGACTTTCTATCTTCGCATCGATTTCAATCCGGGTGTATTCCGGGCCCTTGAACCAGACAACTCCCTTGCCGAGAACTCGACATCCCACAAAGTCCGTATGCCCGTCGTTGTTCAGATCACAGATCAGGATATTCGAAGCTCCTTCCTCGTTGTCCGAGATGATGTGTTTTTCCCAAGCCCGATCCGGATTCTCCGGTTGCTCCCACCAGGCGAACCAACCGTTGGCAGCGCCCGGAGTACCTTGCGCCGCAACAGCGACGTCGGGTCTTCCGTCCTGATTCACGTCGCCGAATCCCATGTATTTGTTGCGTCCGGGAGCGTCGCGGTCGGCAATGACAATGGGCTTCCATAACTTGTCATCCAACGGGTTCTCCGGCACTCTCAGGAAAGTGACGGAATTCGGAATTTTGCTGGCATCCACGTCGCGCCAGGAGTTGGCGATGATCTCCGGTTTGCCATCGCCATCCACATCGCCCGTGAGCACACAGTGCGCCCCGTTCACATCATAGGTGATCATGCGCAAATTCCATTTGTCCGTGAATGGCTTGGGTGGACACTCAAGCCAGAAAAGCATGCGGTTCGAGCCGATGTAATCCATGTCGCCATCGCCATCCACATCCATGAGAGTGCTGTGCAGGCAGCCACGCAGTTCACCCCCCGTATCTGGATTGAGCGGCAACTCTTCCACGATCAAATGAGGCTTCCAGTGCGGCCCCTGATACAGGAACACCTTGCCATCGTAGGACGAAATCACATCGATATGGCCATCCTTGTCAAAGTCTTGTGCCACAGCCGTCGCAATCCGGCTCGCCTGCCCGGGAGCCGCATCATTGGTCTCCAGGATGATATGTTTCTTCCAAGGTTCCGTGATGGAACCCTGGGAGATCGCCAGGGTGAAAATCAGGATGAAAAGGCTAACGGATTTCGTTTTCATGGCGGTGGTTGTGTGAGAGGAACCGCGACTTCGGTATCGCGATCCGGATGGCGGATCTTCTTCAATTTCCGCAGCAGGTGCAAACATCATTTGCAAGCGACCGATCCTGACCATCAAGTGCTCTCAAGGTGGGCGCAACCTCCATTTCAACTTCCGCCCGCCGAGTGCCGGAGAACGGACTTCACCTGACCGGGTGTAACTGAAAGTGGTGGGCAAGATGATCCTCGAAACGGCTGGCGAAGCATCTTCATCCCCAAAGGGGATGCGGAATTAAGCCCAGGGTTGCCGTAGCAGAGCGGAGGCTACCCTGGGAATTCGATGCCGCTTGATAGTCCCGGCTCGGACGCAACACCGTTGGAGTTGTCGCCATCCAGCCCCGGTCGGAGTAGCCCATGTCGTCCGACATGATGATGACGATGTCGGGTCGCGACCCGACATGGACGATGCTGGCTTGTGCCAGCAACAAGCTTGCAAGAAATCGGATAAAAACAGGCATCAAAGGAACATCGAAGTGGCCAATGCGGGTAAGTCTATGCTATTCGCCCGTTTGGTCACCTTCCGGGTTGTCCGGGGTGACACTGCGATAGTAACGGCCAAGATGGGTCAGCTTGCCTTGCCGGTCGAAGAGGGCGGAACTGTGACCATGGGGTGAGTCGATGCCGAAAGAGAACCAGGCGTAGCCGAGGATCCAGTCCTGCTTTTCCATCCATGGAAGGACTTCCTTCATGAATGCCAGAACCGCGGCAGGGGAGTGGCGATTCTTGCTGATGTCGCCTCCGGTCTTCCAGTCAGCCACCGCAAACTCGGTAATGAGGAGCGGGCGGTTGCCGTGGAGCTCATAGATTCTGCGCAGCTTTTTCTTGAAGTGTGCAGAGCTGGTGCCGCTGTAAGAATGCACCGCGATGTAATCGACGCGTAAGCCCTTATCCCGGACACCCTCCATGAACTTTAACATCCACTCGCTGTCGGCATGGACTGCGCCCGGACTGGCGAGAGGCAAGCCTGCGCTTTCCAGTAACGGCCAGAGTTCCAGCGCCCGCTCGACCGTCATATTGGCCTGTTTCTTGCCATCAGGTTCATTGAACCCCAAGAGCTTTTTCACCTTGCCCGAGCGGATATCAGACCGCATTTTCTTGATGCGACTTTCCAGTTTGGCTTCATTGTCACCACCCCATATCATCGGGATGAATTCGATATCAGACGGTTGCTCATCCACCCGCTCGGTCCCCCAGGAATAATTCCACGAAACATCCAATGCCTTGACCTTGGGCATGTTCTCGTTGACAGAGCCACCCGCCTTGGCCCCTGGTTCCCGCAAAGTGAAACATGCGCCTTTCTTGCCGGGAAGCTGTAGCTCTTTAGCGCTAAAGTCGCCCGCTGCCACAGGGAATATCAGGGCAGCACCCAGGATCAATGTCGGAAGGGCTATTCTTGTGGAGGATCGTTTCATGTTCGTTTTGATTGTTCAAGGTCGGGTGGTTTGGGTAAATCATTTCTTCGACGGGAATGACGGGGGCGGGTTTTAAATAGTGAAGTCCGGTCGCCAAATTCGCCTAAATTGATAACGATATTTTTTACGCTCAAGATTCGCTCGGTGCATAGAAAAACATGATTGAGAAAGTGTTTCTATAAATGTGACAGTTTTTGGTAGGTCGAAGTTCAGGTGAGATGTCTCACCAGCGTTCATAGCCAATTCCCTCCGCTTTCAGAGTGGCTGGCGCGTCCGGCGCTTGCCATCCTCGTTTTTTCCAGTAGGCAACGCCGCCGCATCAGGGGGTCTGTAACTATTCCTTTTTTAGAAACAGTTACTCAGGCAGATTTTCAATTTTCCGAGAGAGAATTTGCAGGCTCACCATGTAGAATGGAAGTGATCCGAGCGCGAAGCGACCAGCCCCGCCACAAGCCTGCCACCGCTCGCTTTTCAACCAAATACAATCCCAACACCCAGAACAGATGATCATACAAAACCTTCAGAAAACACGGCGACGTATCTTCCCGCTGATGGCTGCGATTTCCTCAACGGTTGCTGCGGCTCCCACCAAAACGAGCCACAATTGGAATGCCTTCGAGGCCGATTTCAACGCGCTCGGAGGTGCGGCGATCAGCTCCAAGTCAAACAGCTACAAGGCACCCACGGAAGACAATATTGGCGTCACCGCAAGCTACCGTGTGGCTTTTACCAAGGCCGGCAAATACGATCTCTATGTCCGCTGCCTGCCCGGAAGTTTCTATTTCAGCGAGGTATTCGGTGAAACGCCGCAATGGAAGGAAGTGAAGCTCCCGAAAGAGAAGCAAGCGGACTATCAGTGGCTGAACCTTTCCGAGAAATTGGGTCACCCGAAGAACGGTGATCTTATGTTCGATGTCAATGAGCCAGGCAGGGTGACTTTCAAAATCGCCTCTCGCACGCGTGGCACTCGCATCGACGCCTTTGCCTTCGGCAAGGCCGACGTGAAGTTCACTGACGCCCAACTGACCGCCGCCGCAAAAGGGCACCCCGCAGCCGAAGCGGCTGGTTTGATCGGCTTCCAAGCAGAAGCCGCTGCCGCCTATGGCAACGATGTCCTTTCCGATGAGGCGCAAAAGTTGCAGAAAAAATACGCCTTGCTCCTCAGTGAGCTGACCAAGGAAATTCAAGGGGCGTTGCCCACGGTTGCCGACGCAGGAAAAACCGAATTGATCACCAGCCTAAAAAACGAGCTGGCGCCTTTGAAATCACTTTCAGGTTTGGAAAAAACGCTCAAGCAGTTCCGTGCTGCAGAGGACGGACTTCTTGCAGCGCAGGAGAAGCTGAGAGTCGCTCCCGGTGAATTGCTGGCTGCGGAGAAGAGGCTGAAGGCCGCGCTGGCTCTACCAGACAGCAGTGCGGAAAAGGCTGAGGCGGTGGAGGTAGCCCAAAAAAGCGTTGATGGCTGGAAACAGAATCTGGTCAAACTGCCGGGCGACGTTAAAAAAAGGCAGGGCTTCTTTGATAAGGCCAATAGTGAAATGGCTGCCCTGGTCAAAAAGATCGAAGCCGCCACTGAGGCAGGCAAGGCGGCCAGAATGGAGACCGTCAAGGTGCTCAGCTCACTCGGAGTCAATGACCTCCTCTCCAGTGGCAGTCTCGATACCAAACTGGCGCAATACTCCATCATCGCACAAGCCACTCCGCGTGCGCTCGCGCGATACGCGGGTAAGAGCCCCGCGAACAGGGCGAACCTCGATGAGTTGTTTTCTGATACGCCATTGATGCTGGAAATGCTGGTCGCCGACGGTGCTACAGGTGGTAATTATGCCGAAGCCATGCGGATATTCAAAGCCATCCAGAACGCCAGCTCAAAAGCCAAGGAGGGGCACATGCGCCGGCTTGCTTTGGCGGTGGCTCTTGCACATGCCGCGCCCATTGAGGCTCGCGCCTTCGGCAAGGAAGAAGAGCAGGTCGATAAAGTTGACCCCATAAAACGTTATCTGAGCTATGAAAAAGCTTATCAGAACGGGGAACTCGACCCGGCTTTCAACGATCTCAACGTGTGGGAACTCAAGATGGTGGTGGACAGCCAGCAAGCAGATGAGGCACTCGCTTGGGGGCGTGAAATGATGCGCAGCTATCGTCCTGCTATCATGAAGAGGGCTTATACCGATCAGCGCTACGCCCACATCGTCGATCAGGAAATCCAATACACCAGCCAGTTTGTCGGTGAGGATAAACCCGAGCTGAGATTCATGCAGAACATTCTTACCAATGGTGGGATCTGCGGGCGGCGGGCGTTCTTCGGGCGCTTCGTTTTGAAAGCCTTCGGGATTCCGACTGCCGCACGCCCCGAACCTGGTCATGCCACTCTCGCATACTACACCCCGGATGATGGCTGGCAGGCATATCTTGGCTCACAGTGGGGGAGTCGCGCGAGGGTTCCCCCCTACGGCAGAGATATGCATTTCCTGCTCAGCACATTGGCTCGTGAGGACGAAAGCAACTTTTTGAAAGTGAAGCGCGCGCAGTTAATTGGCCAAGCTTTAGGTGAACCCACCGTCTATGGCCTGCACGGCGGGGAAGAACCTGGATTCTGGCATGCCGTCGCCATTGCCGTTCAGGATGGTATCGCCGATGGGGTGAAAGCTAGTAAAGCGAGCCGCTCCAGCGCAGACAAGGGACCGGAAGTAGAGAAAACAGTCGTTACCGATGCCGACCGCCAAGTCGTGGTAGACTCATCCGGAGTCATCACCATCCCGGCAGTCGCCACCAAGATTCCCGAAGTGAACACCGCAGTGCCCGGCTGGGGGCCGATGGAAATCGTGACCTTCACGGAGAGCAATCTTGGAGGCAAGCAGTTGCATTTCTCCCGCTACGGTGGACCTCAAGTTCTCGAATACACCTTTGATGTGCCAAAGGCGGGCAAGTATAAACTCAGCTCCCGGATCGCCAGTTCACGCTGGGATATGAGCCTACTCGTCTCCACCAACGGCACTTCGCCTGTGGAATTGCCGATTCCTTTCAAAATGGGTCTCTGGGAAACCAGTGAACCTGTCATCGTCGAACTGAAAGCTGGCGCAAACACCCTGGCTCTCTCCCGCAGTCCGGACATGCGCAAAGGTATCGCCATTAAGGATTTCACGCTCACGCCGATGAAGTAAAAAACCATCTATGTCACGACATGAAAATCATGAAGAGCATCATCCATATCCTTATCCTCACAAGCACCCTTGCATTTGCAGCAAAGAAAAATGAAGTGATCGGCACCATCGTTGGTCCTACAGGAATCATCGGATCCGTTTCGAAGAATCAGATCCAGGTAGCAGGTGTCCTGAAGGCTTCCCCGGCTGACGGTTTGCTCAAGAAAGGAGACCTGATTGTGGGTGTGGGGAACGCAGCGTTCAAAAACGTCAGTCTCGACATGGCCAAGGCGATTGATCTTGCGGAAACGGAAGAAGCAGGTGGAAAGATGACCCTGATGCTGAAAGGCAATAAAACCGTCATGATCACACTGCCTGTATTGGGTAGCTATAGCAAAACGGCGCCGTTCTCATGTGCCAAGACCGATAAGATTAGGTTCTTCGGGGATTTTGATGCACGGATTTTAGGATCGAAAGGGTCGTAGGATGCTCCACAGTGTTCGCCATGTCCCCGTCATTGAACAGCCACTACTCACTTCTCCTTGGTCTCAACACTCCTTG
>Ga0222659_1000822_pt1 | contig 15217 bp, 10 predicted proteins | sample AntAcemetagen547_FD_179850 | JGI IMG/M metagenome (GOLD analysis project Ga0222659, IMG submission 179850) | Saline water microbial communities from Ace Lake, Antarctica - #547 | ecosystem: Environmental > Aquatic > Non-marine Saline and Alkaline > Saline | place: Antarctica: Ace Lake...
TAATAGGATTAAGGCATATTTTAGTATTCGGCTCAAACGGATGAAATTCTGAATGAGAGAAACGCCTGAACCACTCTGATTATTTCAGCATTTTGAGATTATTAATCTCCTGCTCGGTTAGAAATCTCCAGTTTCCGCGAGGCAAATCCTTTTTGGTGAGACCAGCAAAAACGACGCGGTCTAATTTCATGACCTTGTAGCCGAGACCTTCAAAAAGGCGTGTAAGCACTCGCTTCTTGCCTCCGTGAATTTCGACGCCTACTTCGCGCTTGTCCTTGGCATCGCCTACGTAAGAGACAACGTCTGCAGCCATGGTGCCGTCTTCAAGCTCCACACCTTCTACCAATTGTATCAAGTGCTCTTCTTTTACACTCTTGTCGAGCGACACGTGATAAAGCTTCTTGACGTTGTGTTTAGGGTGGGTAAGCTTTTTGGCCAAATCACCATCGTTGGTAAACATGAGTAAACCTGTGGTGCCACGATCGAGTTTCCCCACGGGGAGAATACTGTTAGATCCCACGCCGCGCATCAGCTGCTTTACGGTATGGCTTCCCTTATAGTCCTTCATGGTAGTCACGAAGTCTTTGGGCTTGTTCATCAAAACGTAAACAGGCTTTTCGGTCGAGAGCTTCTCTCCCGCGTATTTTACCACATCACCAGGATTCACTTTGAAACCCATTTCGGTGATTGTTTTTCCATTCACCTCAACCATGCCTGACTCGATGAACACATCGGCTTCGCGTCTATTGCACAGTCCCGAATTTGAGAGGTACTTGTTTAAGCGAATCCTGTTATCGCGTTCTGCTGATTCAGAAGGGAGAACCTCGCCACCACGTTTTCCTTTGTAAGGTTTTCTGCCTCCGCGGTCGCGATCGTATTTCGATTTGTAAGCAGGAGTATCTTCGGTGCGTTCGAATTTTCTTCGACCGTGTTGCTTGTCGTAGTTCTCGCGGCTCATGGCTATATTCTTCTCGCCATCTCCTTCTTTTCCAGTTTCGTCAGATTTAAATCGAGAAGAGTATCCCCTTTTTTCAAAGGGTTTGTCATCCCTTGATTTATCGTCATCACCTTTTCTTTCTCTGCTACTGTCTCTTCGATCAGAGTCAGAGCCGAATCGTGATGGTCGCTCTCTTTTATCAAAGGGCTTTCTATCCCTTGATCTATCGTTATCGCTTCTTCTTTCCCTGCTATCGTCTCTTTTGTCAAAGGGTTTTTTATCCCTTGATCTATCGCTATCACCTCTTCTTTCCTTGCTATCGTCTCTTCGATCAGAGTCAGAGTTGTATTGAGATGGTCGTTCTCTTTTGTCAAAAGGCTTTCTTTCTCTTGGACGATCCTCGTCTCCTCTTCTATCGTCTCTTCGGTCTGAGTCAGAATTGTAATGAGATGGCCGTTCTCTTTTGTCAAAGGGTTTCCTTGCTCTCGGTCGGTCTCCGTCGCTTCGCCTTTCTCGATTATCATCGCCTTCGCTGTCGGTTCTCTTTCGTCCTGGCCGTTTATCAAACGGTCTGTTTCCAGAAGGTTCTTGAGAACTTCTTACTCTGCCTCTGCCAGGGCCATCCTTCTTTCTTGGCGATGATTTGCCAGTGCCAGCTCTACGGCTGCCGCGATTATTATCTCTATCTGTACTCATGACTTTATTTCAGCCTACAAAGTTGGGTAAAATGCTTCTTCTATGTGCTCTAATTCGTGATTTCCTCGGTTTAGCACGATTGCAATCACATCAAAACGACCTTCTTTATCAATATCCTTTAATCGGATATACTCGTTAGCAGCAGATATGATGTGCCTTTGCTTCTTTCTGTTGATGTATTCTTCCAGCCTTCCAGGAAAAGGTTCTTCTCTTGTTTTAACTTCTACAAAGACGATAAAATCCTCTATTTCAGCGATTATGTCGATTTCTTTTTTGCCAAATCTCCAATTCTGTTCAAGAATTTTGAAACCCCGACCTACCAAATGCGTAGAAGCAAGAGATTCGCCCAGGTTGCCGATTAAGTTGGTCGATGACATACTAACAAAAAACTTGAGAACTCAAAAGGTTCCTTAATCTGTTCGTTATGAAAATGTTTACAAAAAAGATTGCAGCTATCACGTTGGGGGTAATGATGGGATTCGCAGGCTTCGCCTCTGGACCTTTCCAAGGGACCATCAAATTTACCAAAACGATTGGACCGGTAACGGCTAACTATGTGTATTACGTGAAAGATCACTTGGTACGTGTGGAAGAGCTCAGTGAAAACGGAGAAATCCAAGGTATTATGATTGTCGATACCAAGGCCAACACTGTTAAAGCCCTGAGCCCCGAACGTCAAATGTTCATTGATGTACCGAATAAGCGACCAGCTCGCGAGACGGACGTTTATGTTCAAAAGACAAACAAGACACAAGAAATTAACGGTTATGAGTGCACTCAGGTGAAAGTAACAGGTAAGGACGACGGTCGTGAAGTAACCTTTTGGGTTGCAGATGATGACTTTGACTTCTTGGTGCCAATGTTAGAAACATTGAATCGAAAAGATAAACTCGCTGTTTACTTTATGAATGTACCCGATATCGAAGGAATGTTTCCGATGAAGGGTGTAGAAAAGAAAACTGACGGAGTAGAGCTTACCAATCTTCAAGTAAATGAAGTGGAAAGAGGTGATTTGGATAACTCATTGTTCGAGATTCCAGCTGCCTACACGAAGTTCGAAAGAGAATAAACTACTATCCACTACTGCAGCAAAGAAGGCTGATCGTTTCTAACGGTCAGCCTTCTTTTTTTGCCGTGTATCCAAGCACGATTGTCATCTATATGACCAGATGGAAAGTTGAATGCTACCGGGAAATTATAAGAAGCCACTCTTTCGGCAATGATCTCCTCGGCAGTGTTACCGTAAGGAACTGTGTTGTCGTTCATGTCATTCATTCCCCCCACAACGAGACCAGCCAAGTTTTCTAGAATCCCTGCTCTATCAAGCGCTACCATCATTCTGTCAATGTGGTAGAGGTATTCATCCAAATCTTCCAAGAATAGGATTTTTCCATCCGTCAAGGGCTGGGCGGTAGATCCCAGCAAGCTGTAGATCATACTCAGGTTTCCACCAATCATGGCTCCCTCTCCGTTTCCACCGCGATTAAGATCATGGGGTTTTGCCTCGTACGTCAACGATTCTCCTCGAATAAGCTGAAAAAGACTATCAATAGACTCTGTCGTATTTCTTTGAAAGTCGACGGGCATAGTGGAATGCAAGCTTAGCGTCTGGCAAGAATTGAGGACGTAACTATGCAATGCCGTGATATCGCTGTAGCCGCAAATCCATTTGGGGTCCTTGTTAAAAGCCTTTCCGTCAAATCCTTTTAGAAGGCGCGTTGTTCCGTATCCACCGCGGGCGGCAAAAATGGCGCGCACCTTTTTGTCTCGTACAGCTTCGTTCAGATCGGATAATCGTTCTTCATCACTTCCAGCAAATTGATTTTCTTTTCTGAAAAGGTTCTTGCCTAAAGAAACTGAGAAACCTCTCTTTTCAATTTCAATGACCGCGAGGTCAACAAATTCTTTGTCAACCGCTCGGGCAGTCGAGATTATTCGAATTTCATCACCTGTTCGAAGATAGCTTGGGGTGTGTGCCTGCATGTTTAAGTCATTATCTTTGCGCACACAAATCAAGCATTTTCCCATTGAATAACCCAAAACGATATACAGTTACTGCCGCTTTGCCTTATGCAAATGGGCCTTTACACATTGGTCACATAGCTGGAGTCTACGTTCCTGCTGATATTTATGTGCGCTACTTGCGAATGGCTGGAAAGGATGTGGTCTTCGTTTGCGGAAGCGATGAACACGGCGCTGCCATTACGCTTAAAGCGAAAAAAGAAGGAAAGACTCCGCAGGAAATTGTGGATGAATTTCATACCATTAATAAAAAGTCTTTTGCTGATTTCGGAATTGGTTTTGACATTTATTACCGCACTTCCGATCCCCTGCACCACAAAACGGCTCAAGAGTTCTTTTTAAAACTGAACGCCAAAGATTCGTTTACACAGAAAACCACCGAACAGTATTTTGACGAGGAGGCCCAGCAGTTTTTGGCCGACCGTTACATTACGGGAACTTGCCCAAAGTGTGGATTTGAAAATGCCTACGGTGACCAATGCGAGAATTGCGGTTCGAGTTTGAATCCGCGAGACTTGATTGAACCCAAATCTACCTTGAGTGGTTCGAAGCCCATTTTGCGTGAGACTTCTCATTGGTTTTTACCGATGGAAAACCACGAAGTTTGGTTGAAAGACTGGATTGAGAAGGGAGAGCTTGACGGCAAGAAACTGCACGATCCATCCGAATGGAAGAAGCAAGTGATTGGTCAATGCAAGTCTTGGATCGACGGAGGCTTGCAGCCTCGAGCCATGACCCGCGACCTCGATTGGGGCGTGAAAGTTCCCCTCGAAGGCGCCGATGGAAAAGTGCTTTACGTTTGGCTCGACGCACCAATCGGTTATATCTCAGCCACCAAAGCTTGGGCTGATGCCGAGGGCAAAGACTGGAAGCCTTATTGGCAAAGTGAGGATACCAAACTGGTGCATTTTCTTGCCAAAGACAACATCGTTTTCCACTGCATCATCTTTCCAATTTTGCTCAAAGAGCATGGCGATTTCATTTTGCCAAACAATGTGCCCGCCAATGAATTCCTCAATCTGGAGGGGAAAAAAATATCCACTTCGCGCGATTGGGCGGTGTGGCTCCATGAATATCTCGCTGATTTCCCAGGGAAGGTAGACGAGCTACGCTATGTCTTGAATGCCATTTCACCTGAGTTTCGCGATAGTGAATTCACGTGGGAAGATTACCGCGCTCGAATCAATAATGAGTTGGTAGCCGTTTTCGGAAACTTCGTGAACCGCACCTTAGTCTTAACTCAAAAATATTACGACGGGCTGGTTCCCGAAGTGGGTGATACCGTCGACACGACTCTGATAGACGAAGCCATTTCATCTGCTCCTGGCAAAATAGCCGATGCCATCGAAGCGTATCGCATGCGCGATGCTCAGAACGAGATGATGAATTTGGCGCGAGCGGGAAACAAGTTTCTTACCGAAACAGAGCCTTGGAAGTTGAACAAGACCGATCCTGCCAAAGCTGCGGAGGTCATCGAAAAATGCCTTCAGCTTGCAGCGAATCTCGCGGTGATTTGTGCACCGTTTTTGCCCAACACTTCCAAAAAGATGGCTGAGATGCTCAACATCGAAATCGGAGGATGGGAAACTGCGGGCCGCACTCACGTGATAAAGGCTGGTCATCAAATCGGAAAGGCTGAGTTGCTCTTTCAGAAAATAGAGGAAGAAGAAATCCAGATTCAGCTCGACAAGCTCAAAAAAGAAGAAGAACCAAAATCTACCCTGATGCCCCAAAAATCAAACGTTGTTTTCGACGATTTTGTGAAAATGGATATCCGCACCGCCACTATCTTGGAAGCGGAGCGAGTGCCTAAAACGGACAAGCTGCTAAAGATTTCTTTGGACACGGGTATTGACAAGCGAACGGTTGTATCGGGAATTGCCGAGTTCTTCAAACCCGAAGAACTAGCTGGCAGAAAAGTGAGCGTCTTGGTCAATCTCGAACCGCGGAAAATCAGAGGCGTCGAATCTCAAGGAATGATTTTGATGGCCGAAGATGAAGAGGGGAAGTTGACTTTTGTTGGGCCAGGAGAGGAGTGGCCGAATGGGAGTGTGGTGAGATAACAAAAAGTAGCCCCGCCGGGAATCGAACCTGGATCAAAAGTTTAGGAAACTTCTATTCTATCCATTGAACTACGGGGCCAAGAAGAAGTCAAAATTATAAAATAATCTCGGCTCAGGCAGCGGCGAAAACTGAAGCGACCCAAAGCACATACTCCAAGAAAAACAACACCCAAAAGCTGAGGTAAAACCGCTTCATCTGCTTTTTTTCAAGGGGATTTGTTTTTGACGCCAAGACCAAAAAAGTAATTCCAAATATGGTATGACCGATTGTGATCACTGAGCCCGATGCCATTTGGAAATCAAAAAGGAAGGGCGCGAAAGCCGCCGAAGAATAGCCTAGACCCAACAGCCAAACCCCTGCCGAAAAAGCTTTTCCTGCGCCTTTTTCAATCGCGAGACTTCCAATGGCTTCCTGAGCATCTCCTTCGATGTCGGGAATATCCTTAAACCAGGCGATGCCCGCGCTGAAGAGGATTACGAAAACCGTCAGCGTCCAAATCTCCGCGGGGAAATTATAGCCCCCTGAGAAGAGTGCGTAGAATCCGAGGTTGATCAAAACGCCACGCACGATGACAATCGCAAAAGCCGCTGTTTGATGGCGCCGTTTCAAATAGACTCTTTTCCAAGAGTAGGTGAAACCAAGGGCAGCTATTGTCGCCACTAGGCCCAGGAGGAAAAAGGAGGCATAAGCAGAGATCAACAACGATGCGATCAGCGATCCGAATACAATTATTCGCGCCGATGGAACGCTGAGATTGCCCGCAGGCAAAGGAAGATCGGGCTTGTTGATGCGATCGAGATCGATATCGACGAGTTGGTTATAGCCCGTGATAAAAACATTGCAAAGCAGCGCCGCGACCAAACTTAGAACAAACAGAAAGCTGAATTCCCATTCTCGAATGGCCATTAGGTAAAGTGCCGTGACGCTTACCGCCGAGCCGATTATGGTGTGCGGACGGGTGAATTCCCAAAGTGTCTTTAGCGCTCTCATTTCACTAGAAAGTATTTCAGTTTTGCCATTCGGGAAGGTAGGAGACCCTGTTCGACTATTCTTCCGCTCGAGGTCAATTCCGCTTCCAAGTCATCCCATTCTTCTTGACTCAGCGATTTCACCACCGATGCCAGTCCATCCCAGCAGGTAGCTAAAACTCCCAAGGGAAAAGCATAGGTCAATAAAAGCCATTTGAATGAAAAGGGTCGCATGAAAGGTGCCAACAGAAAAGGCCCGATAAAAGTTGCAAGAAAGACTTTGAAAAACACATCTACTCGAGGTCGAAGTGGTTCAATGATCAGGAATTGACTTTTGTTGTGGCTGGCTTTTTTTGCAATCAACTCCCGCTCCTCGCTGTCGAAATGGTGGAAGGCGTTCAACATGATGTAAAGGTCAGCGTCTGGTAGTTCCGATTCTAGAACATCTACTTTTTCGATGAGATGGGATTCTCCTTTGGCTCTGCGTTCTGATGGAAATTTATCGGTCAGTAAAACTTTAGTTCCAGATCTTCTCAATTCGGCTGTTGCGTTCATGGCCGATTCTCCCGAGCCAGATGCCAGGTCGACAATCCTCTTTGAGTCAATGTCTTCCAGTAGCTTATTTACAGGAAGGTACAATTGCGTAATTCGATCTAATGATGACAAGAATGCCATTTGATAGGCTCTCAACCAATTTGGAAACCAAGTCTGGTCTTCCAATTCTGCTGGCCGCCACTTCTTTCTCTTATTTTTGCCGCTCCTCAATAGACTAAGATTGGATTTTCTCCTTGCTGGTTTGGTATTGTTCTTCTTATTGCTGGCCGAAATTCTGCACCGCAAGGAATTGGTCAACCCTGTTTTCGCGAGAAAGATACTCCACATCGGGGCAATATCAGTCTCGGCTTTTTCGGTTTATTTTTTCGAGATCGATCAGCTTCTCATAATCATAGGCATAGCCATTCCTCTTTTGGCAGCTGCTGTTTTTCTGGGCTTTTTCAAAGATGAAGACAGCGGCAGAAAGAGCTTCGGCATTCTCTATTTCGCTATTTCATTTTTCGTCCTCACCTATTTTTTTGGTCACGACCGTCCTCACCTCGTTTTTTACCCGCTTATGGTTTTGGCTTGGTCAGATGGTTTAGCCACTGTAGTTGGTTATGGCATTGGCAAGCGCAAGTTTGATTTTTCGCCGGAAGGCAAAACAATGGAAGGCGGCCTAACTTTCGCCACAATAACCTTTTTGGTATTAGCATTCAGCGCTAAGCTAATGCCCGAGACTATTCCCCAAATCAACTTGGAGCTGGCTTTGTTCATGGCTGTCTTCTTGGCTATTCTGGAGCTGCTATCAGTCAGAAGCTTCGACAACTTATGGGTGCCTGCGGCAGTGACTTATTGGCTTTTAGTTCCCGAGATAGATAGCATATTGATTTATGGGATCCTCATTCCTGCTTTGGCATTTCTTGCCTTTCGGCGAAAATGGTTGACCTCTGGAGGGGCATTTGCGGCAGCTATCTTGGGATGGATATTTCTCGTCAATCCAAGCCCCGAGATTATCATTTTTCCGACTGCATTTTTCTTGATCGGCAGCCTGCTTTCCAAACTTCCTGGACACAAAGATGATAGCTCCGTGCGCGACGCCAACCAAGTTTTTGCCAATGGATCAGTTCCCGCCATATTCTTCATGGCATACTTCATTTGGGCTGATTCCGTTTTCTTAATCGCGGGTATTTCGGGATTTGCTTTTGCCTTGAGCGATACCTCTGCTTCTGAAATCGGTGTGCGAATGGGAGGGAACCATTACAAAATATTGAACTGGAAAAAAACGACTACAGGTGCCAGCGGAGCGATTACGCTACCTGGTTCTTTGGCGGGATTTGTTTTTGCCTTCGTTCCTGCGGGGCTTGCGTTGCTGCCTGTATTTGATTTCAGCTTGATGCAGTGCTTGATTATAGGTGCAGCAGGGGTTTTAGGGAATTTGGCCGATAGCCTGATCGGAGATCTCATCCAAGCAAAATACATGAATTTCGATGGCACTACCCGCGAGGTCGCTATTGAAAAAAATGAAAAACCTTTGCGCGGATTTTATTGGGTAAGCAATAGCACAACAAACCTTTTCGCCTCCCTTATTTCTTGTCTGTTTGGTCTTTTGCTGGCAAGCTTGCTTTAAGCATCCTATGAGCTTCACGATTTCCAACACTTTACTGTGAAAAACTATGAATAGTCGAGACATTACACTCACTCTGATGCGTAACTTTAAAACTATAATTTATCAATCCCCCTTGATGACTCGAAACTTCCAGCTTACGGAGGCGATTTTTCTTTTGCCCTTGCTTTTCCTAGGATCATTTCTAGTAGCGCAAGATTGTTCCAACCCAGAAGCACTCTGCGCTGGCGAGGGTTCTCCAAATTATTCATACTTAGATGGTGCACCGTCTGGTGTTGGTTCAGACTTCTGCTTTATGGATGCGCCGAATGCGGTATTCTATTCATTCGAAACGCAAGATACAGGCCAGTTTCCTTTCATTGATTACCAAGACAGCACTGCTACCATTCAATTCAGCGTAGATTCATGTCTCGCTGATACCTCTATTGGTATCGCTGTATTTGAAGCAGCTGACCTGTGTGATTCGGACAGTTATTCAGCTTTTGATTTTTGCACAATTGATACAACAGGTGGCGGACAAATATTTTTAACGGCGCTCCAACCGTCCACGACATACTACATCATGGTCACAGGATTGAACGATGGAATGGGTGGCCCTGACTCAGAGTGTAGTTTCAATCTCGATGTTTCTGGACCTGCGCTGGAATACGACTTGGGGGCTGAGGGTTATCAAAGTGGAGGCGATCCGAACAATTCTTCGTCAACAGTCCAGATTTATGAAGGAGAAACGGTCGTTTTAACATCTGAAGGTAATTTTGGTGATTTGGAATGGTCGGGTCCTGAGCTAAACCAAACCACGGGTGATGAAGTGACTGCTGACCCAGATGGGGTGAACATCACTGTAACATACACAGTGAATGCTGAGATAGAGGAGTGTCAATATCTGGATCAAGTTACTGTATTCATTTTACCTCCCATTGTTGCTTCCAATGCGTTTACCCCAAATTCGGATGGCTTCAACGATACATGGTTCATTGAAGGAATTAACATATGGCCCAACGCCCAAATATCTGTGTATTCGAGATGGGGAAATAGAGTATTCCAAGCAACGAATTACCAAAATGACTGGGGCGGAGATGACCTACCTGCTGCAACATATTACTACATAGTCGAACTCAATCCGGTTGATTTTGATGCCGAGCCAATCGCTGGTTCCGTAACTATAATGAGATGATGAGGAAGCTGTTCATATTGTTACTCGTGTTGACTTATTGCTCAATGGCAAAAGCTCAACAAAATGCGCAGTTCACGAATTTTCTCTTCAATTCATTTGCACTTCATCCTGCACAAGCGGGTATGCATAAATGCCTTGATGCCAGAGTGGGTTACCGAAATCAATGGGTGGGTTTTGAGAACAACCCTCAAACGCTTTTTGTCTCGGCGCACCAACGAATTGAGAAGATCAGCAAAGAAAAAGGAGTTATTCATGGAGCTGGGATTATTATCGAAGGCGACAATACTGGATTTACTGGAAGGACATCTCTCCACGCCGTATATGCCGTTCACATACCAATTACGCGTAAAACACGCGTTTCGTTTGGGTTTGGAATAGGAGCGCTTCAGTATCGTTTTGACGCTTCACAAGTTAGAGTGTTGGGCCCAAATAACGGCCCTGACCCGGTACTTGATGAGTCTCAAGCTGAGTTTGCTTTTCCAGATATTAAGGCTAGTATTTGGCTTTACAGCAAATATTGGTTTGTGGGCTTTAGTGGCCACAACTTGACGGCTCCTTCATTTAACGATATTGGAACAGACGTTCAAATACAGCCAAATTTCAATTTGACGGCTGGTCGAGTTTTCCCTGGTGGAGATAAGATGAATTATATCCCAGCGGTCCAACTAAAGATGACAGGTAACTCTACACCTTCATTCGACGTAAACTTCTGGGCAGACTACGACAATGTGGTAGCTCTCGGTGTAGCGTTTCGATCAGAAGACGCGGTAGCAGGAATGCTGAAATTCAGCTTTCTCGATTACTTCACCGTAGCATACGCATACGACGTGACTTACTCTAAAATCCGTCTCGGTTCTTCCAACAGCCACGAGATTATTTTAGGAATAAGTGCTTGTCCGAGAAACCAAAAAGCAGGCTTTGTGCCGTGTAACGCATACGATTAGTATTTGAAATGAAAACTGCACCTTATATCCGGAGATCACTGATTATCATCGTTTCAACGTTGCTCCCCTTTTTTAGTTTGGCCCAGCCTCTCTATTGGCAAGGTCAGTCCGAGAATTGGAATGACCTAGAAAACTGGAGCGATGCTAATGGTGCGAAAGCAGAGCATCTTCCCAGCGCACAGTCACATGTGTTTTTCCCCGTTCAAAGCACAGGAACAATAAATCTTCAAAATCAGGAAATTGAAATAGCTTCCTTAACAGGGCTGAATTTGGCTCACTTGACATTGGAGTCGAATCAGGCTTCCACACTAATCATTAGCGGAAGCTTGAATCTAGGGGAAGAAATTTCTTTGGGTTCGAATATTGATTTTCAACTTACTGGTCAAGGTTACTCAAATCCAACCCTTTCTATTCCTTCGAAACTTGAGAATCATCTAAGCGTTCTTCCTGATCATTACCAAAGAATTTCCAGCTCCATAGGGCCACTAGGGTCTTGCCCATTTTTCGATTTGACAGCTGATCCGACTCCACCTACTTGCAATGGATTCGAAAATGGAATCGCAGCTGTATTGGAGCCCACCACAGGTATAGGGCCATACACGTATCAGTGGATTGGCGGACCGACGACCAGAGAATGGACAAATGTCGGTGCGGGAACTTACACTGTTTTAGTATTCGATCAAGGTCAAGGTGGAACACCGTGTAACATTGACGTGTTTGTGAATGAGCCAGGTCCGTTAACCTTGTTTTCATTGAATGAAACTCCACCTACTTGCGCTGATTTGTGCAATGGTCAAGCGTCACCGATCATCATCGGAGGAAACGGTGGCTACATCCTTACTTGGTCAAATGGTGAATCTGGGTTTTCGCCTTCCGCCTTATGTGCGGTTTTCACTTTAAATATTGAAGATGTTGAAGGTTGTGTTTTTGATACAACTCTAGCTTTTAGCAATCTTCCTGACCCAATTCTGATTGATGAAACAGTTACTGATGTCACTTGCTTTGGCGCAGATGATGGTTTAATAGATATCACTGGTTCAGGAGGAACAGGAACCCTAGGATTTAGTTGGACTGGTCCAAGCGGATTCAATTCCATATCTGAAGATATTTCTAATCTTGAACCCGGAGATTATACCGTAGAAGTGACGGATGACAATGGCTGCACTGTCAATGAGACTTACACAGTTATTGAGAATCCTGTATTGCTTGTATCTGCGATCTCCACCAATAATTTGTGCAACGGCGACGATACTGGTTCAATCGACCTGACCATTGCAGGAGGTTTGTCGCCCTATGATATTTCGTGGACAGGACCAGGAGGGTTTGTCTCAACAGATCAAGATATCGTCGATCTAATTGCGGGTACCTACGAAGTGACTGTTACCGATGCGGCAAATTGTGTGGTTGTTATTCAGGAAACAGTCAATGAGCCAGATCCTTTGACAGCAGTCATTACCCCTTCAAACCTCCAATGTTTTGAAAACAACTCGGGTGAATTAACCGCACTCGCGCAAGGAGGAACTCCCGGATACAATTATTCTTGGGTAGGCCCAAACGGGTATACTGGATTGGGGCCTACTATTATTGGACTTTCTGCAGGAACATATAGCCTTACTGTAACGGATAATATAAACTGTGTATTCACCATCGATGTAGATTTAGTTGAACCCGATGAGCTTATTCTCAATTTCCTTGAAACACCTATTTCATGCAATGGAGATTCTGATGGTGAAATTGACTTAACCGTTTTGGGAGGAACTGCTTCTTTCACTTTTTCTTGGACAGGACCAGGCGGATTCACTTCAATAAATGAAGATATCACGGGCCTTGCGACAGGCACCTATACCATCGAGGTAACAGACTTCAATGGCTGCGTGATCTCTGAAAGTTATGACTTGATAGAGCCACAGCCAATTGCTCTTTCGGCTGCTCTATCGAATCCAGATTGCGCCGCTGAAAATACTGGGGAAATCGATTTGACTATCGCCAATGGAACCCCTCCATACAATGTACTGTGGTCTGGACCTAGCGGATTTTCATCAACCGATGAGGACATTACTGGTCTTTCTGCAGGAGATTATACGGTGATTGTAGACGATTCAGGAGGCTGTTCCATTACTGAAACATATACCATAATAGCACCTTCTGGACTCAGCGCAGTATTTACGCTCACTCCCGTGTCTTGTTTTGGCGGCACTAACGGTGCTGTAATTACCACCCCATCTGGGGGCACACCGCCTTACACTTTTTTTTGGTTGGGCCCGTCAGGATTTAACTCTTCCGATCAAAATCTCAATGGTTTAGTTGCGGGAGAATATTCGCTGCTTCTCAGCGATGATGGCGGATGTAACGGGTTTTTCTCAGTAACTATTATCCAGCCGAGTAATATTTCAGTCTCAAACACCATTACAGACATTTCTTGTTTTGGCGGATCAGATGGGGGCATTGCTATAACACCATCAGGAGCCTCTTCTCCCTATTCATTCGCTTGGTCGGGACCAGGAGGTTTTTCGGCTTCTAGCCAAAATATTTCAGGGCTGGCAGCAGGAGATTATACAGTTCTGATCACAGATGACAGCAACTGCGAATTCAGTCGTACGTACACTGTGAATGAGCCAGATCAAATCGCAATAGATGCAGCCATAACTGACGTGGTTTGTGTGGGCGACTTTACGGGCGCGATCAACATTACCATTTCAGGCGGAAGTCCTGGCTTTATTCGCTCTTGGACAGGTCCAAATGGTTTCACAGCCATCACCGAAGATATCAATGGCTTAGAAGCGGGGTCGTACACCGTAAACATTACGGATAGCGAAGGCTGCATTGCATCGGCTACATTTACGGTTCAAGAGCTCTTTGATGTAGAACTATCTTCCGTTCCAACCGATATTTCTTGTTTTGGTGTAAGCGATGGAGCTATAGATTTGAGTCCTTCAGGGGGGCAGCTGCCTTTTACTTTTGACTGGACGGGACCAAATGGATTTACCTCTGCCGACGAAGATTTAGCCGATCTGGAAGCAGGCATTTACACCGTGTTGGTAACAGACGACAATGGTTGCGAAGAAACTGCACAAGTTGAAATTTTTGAACCTTCAGAGATTGTATTGGATATTACTGTGACGAATATCGATTGCTTCGGCGATGCTGATGGAGCGATCACACTATCGGTCACGGGTGGAACTTCATCATTGGGCTCCTCATGGTTCTCATGGGTCGGGCCGAATGGCTTTACCTCTAGCAATCAGAATTTATCAGGACTAGAGCCAGGTGATTACGAGGTTACCGTTGAAGATGCAAACGGATGTTCTGTTATCGAGACTGTTACCATATCAGAGAACTCTGAATTGATCGTCACCGTTGAAACATTTGATTCCAATTGTCAGCAGTTTGACGGTTTGGCTGTAGCCACTGCCTCAGGTGGCACGGGTGTTTTGACCTTCTCCTGGGAAAATGAGGCTGGAGTTGAAATAGTACAAAACGACAGCTTGATCGATGTTCAGGGAGGTACCTACGAAGTCATTGTGACCGATGAACTCGGTTGTTCGATTCAATTAACCGCTGTCATTTCCGATAACAATGGAACATTGACAGGAACCGTAACAAACCCGACTTGTTCAGGTGGAAACGACGGAGCCATTGATACAGAACTCACTGGTGGAACGGGATCATTTGATTACGTATGGTCGGACGGAAATGGATTTACTTCTGACCAAGAAGATATCACTGACTTGGTTGCAGGCACCTACATTCTGTCGATTACGGATGCCAATAATTGTGTGTTTTCAGAAACTTTCGAAGTTGTCGATCCAGTGGCAATTTCAGTTGATGCGATAGCAACTGAAGTCTCCTGCATTGGATCAGATGGGTCAATAAATCTCTCCATTCAGAATGCCGCCGAGCCATTTGATATAAATTGGACAGGCCCCAATGGTTTTATTGGAACAGGAGCCTCACTCGGTGATTTAGAGCCTGGAGATTACGACTACATTCTTACAGATGCATTAGGGTGCAGCGCAGCTGGAATCGTTTCAGTAACAGCGGCGCCTTCAATTACTGTTGTAGAGACGGTAACCAATATCACTTGTGCAGGAGATATGGATGGTGCTATAAGTTTGGAAGTTTCAGGGGGTAGCCCACCCTTGCAGTTTTCTTGGACTAGCCTTGATGGATTTACTTCATCAAGCGAGGACATTTCAAATTTATCTCCAGGAGAGTACTCATTGACGGTAACAGATCAGTCCACTTGCGTGG
>Ga0222659_1000823_pt1 | contig 15192 bp, 17 predicted proteins | sample AntAcemetagen547_FD_179850 | JGI IMG/M metagenome (GOLD analysis project Ga0222659, IMG submission 179850) | Saline water microbial communities from Ace Lake, Antarctica - #547 | ecosystem: Environmental > Aquatic > Non-marine Saline and Alkaline > Saline | place: Antarctica: Ace Lake...
ACTCTACAAGCTGCGAATCAACCAAATCTGCCCAAGTTGACAGCTTCGCTTTCCTATTCGCGAACTTGTGCTAGTTTTAAAGTATGCGTCGGCCGAGAAGCAACTTTGTGCCTCCTGTGCAACAACCGGCCCACGGCAAAAAACCCGTCTTGAAACCACAACAAGGATGTTATGGCTATGGATCAATCACTGCTATCGAACAACGACTGGGATGACACTATCCCGCCTCCGGAAAAAGCCGGCTACCTCGCACTCTCTCGCACCACAGATCGTGTCTTGCAAATCCTGCTCGGTGGCGACCTCGCCAGGCTGCGCGCAGATTCAGTCGCAGAATCGCTGGGCATGAGCAGTACCACGCTCAGGCGGCGTCTGCGCGCAGACCATACGTGCTACCAGTTCCTGCTGGATAGAGCGCGGCAATATCGCTGCGAGCAGGTGCTGCGCACCCTGTGGCGTCCCGGCAAGTGTCTGGCGGATGAATTGGGCTATCTGGAGGTCAACAGCTTCTACCGCGCTTTTCGTCGCTGGACGGGCATGAGTTATAGCGAGTACAAGACGCAGCATTATCCCTGAATTTGGTCGCTACCGCGGCGAGCGTCTTTCCGGCCATCTTTGCCCGCGCTATCAATCGACCACTTGGTGTTCTCATCAGGGACGATGGGAGCACCCTTTTTACTTAGGCCATGCTTCTACTTTGTCAAAGCCAGCCCTGCCGACGGTACACCCAGTACCCTACCATTTCGTGCAGCGCCTCAGTGGACTGATAAAGATTGCTCACAGCGGGCAGCCAGCTGGGTAAAAGACTCGGGGTCATCAGCCGCTGGTAATCCGTTGGCGCCGGGGTCACATCCATCCCCTGGACTTCAAACAGCGCGAGTGAGCGCCGCATGTGGTAGGCGGACGTCACCAGCAGTATGCGTTTCATGCCTTTAGCCCTGAGCAATTGTGCTGAATTAACCGCATTGTCGTGCGTGTTGCGGCTGGCCCGCTCCAACAGGATGTCCTCGGCCGGAACGCCCATGACACGCAGCAAGTCGCGCATCTGCTGCGCTTCCGTTCGCGCTCCCTCGACACCGCCCCCGGTCACCAGTACCACCGGTGCTTTACCGGCCTTATACAGAGCGACCGCATGTACCAATCGATCGGCGTGGTGGTTGAGATCGGGCAGTGCACCCAGATGAGTGTCGCCGCGCATGGCACCGCCAAGCAAGACAATGGCGTCCGCCTCCTCGACGACGGACATTGCCCTTGGCGCAAATTCGCCCTCCAGCGTACCGATGAGAAAATTTGCGAACAGGGCCGTGGAGCACAAATACAGCCAGCCAACGGCCACCAGCACGATAGAGAAACTGATTCGGGGCCATAGTCGTGAAATAACGAGGCCTACCGCGCACAGCAGCAAGCTCAGGCTGAGGGGATACACTAACAGGGACGCCAGCTTGGCCAGCGTAAACGTGATCATCCGATACCCTCGCAGCGTTCTGCCTGACCCGATCGAGTGCTATTCGTTTCATTACAGAGTATCGACATCAGTATCAGGAACACGGGTGTCAGGTGCCGGGAACTCAGGCATACCCCTCGGGATTGCCCGATTGCCAGCGCCAGGCGTCCTCGCACATTTGTGTCAGGTTGCGGGAAGCCCTCCACTGCAGCATCTCGCTGGCGAGGCCTGGGTCAGCCCAACACGTGGCGATATCACCGGGGCGACGATCAACGATCTCATAGGGCACAGGGCGACCACTCACTCGCTCGAAAGCGCTCACCATCTGCAATACCGATACGCCATTCCCGGTACCCAGATTGATGGTATGAAGCCCGCGCTCGCGGCGAATATAATCCAGTGCAACGACATGCCCTTCCACCAGATCCATGACATGGATATAGTCGCGCACGCCGGTGCCGTCGGGTGTGGAATAGTCATTGCCGAAGACGAACAGTTTCTCGCGCTTACCCACTGCCACCTGCGCCACGAAAGGCATCAGGTTGTTGGGGCATCCCTGCGGGGCCTCTCCGATTCGACCGCTGGGGTGCGCACCTACCGGGTTGAAATAGCGCAATCGGCAAATTCTCCACTCAGGATTCGCTACATGCCAGTCCGCCAGAACATCCTCCACCATGAGTTTGGTGCGGCCATAAGGGTTGGTCGGGCCAAGGGCGAAGTCTTCGCGGATCGGCACGGAGACTGGGTCGCCATACACCGTCGCTGAAGAGGAAAACACCAGATTTTCAACACCGGCACGCTGCATGGCAGCCAGCAGCACAAGAGAACCCGTGACGTTATTGTCGTAATACTCAAGCGGTTGCTTGACCGACTGACCCACCGCCTTGAGGCCGGCGAAATGCAGTACTGAATCTATGTGCTGCTCAGCAAAAATCTTATCGAGACAGTTGCTATCCCTGATATCACCCTGCCTGAAGATTGGCGATATACCGCAAATCTCCTGCACTCGTTGTAGTGCGATCACGCTGCTATTGCACAGATTATCTAGCACCACAACGCGGCAACCGGCTTCGATCAATGCAACACAGGCGTGGCTGCCAATGTAACCGGCGCCACCCGTCACCAGTACCGTACCGACCATATCTGCCCCTCCTTTTGTTATCCAGCGTACCGTGCAGTCGAGAGTATAACCGATTGCAAGAGGGTGGAAGCCGTGACGTCGATTCAATGCAATCGCCCACAAAACGCTTTATCATGCGGCTCCAGCACAGCGAAACAGACTATTTTTCATGCATATACTCGTCACCGGCGCTGCCGGCTTTATTGGCTATCATGTCAGCGAAAAATTGCTAGCGCGCGGCGACTCGGTCACTGGCCTGGACAATCTCAATGATTACTATGATGTCAGCCTGAAAGAAGCGCGCCTGGACAGGCTAAAGAAGCTACCCCGGTTCAGTTTCCTGCGCGCCAATCTTCAGGACCGCGCCGCTATGGAAGCGCTGTTTGATGATAACCACTTCGACGCCGTGATCAATCTTGCCGCGCAGGCCGGCGTTCGCTACTCGCTGGAAAATCCCCACAGCTATATCGACAGCAATATTGTGGGCTTCACCAACATACTGGAATGCTGTCGACACCATGAAATTGGCCATCTGGTGTACGCCAGCAGTAGTTCCGTCTACGGCATGAACAGTGCGATGCCCTTTTCGGTGCACGACAACGTGGATCATCCTATATCGCTGTACGCGGCGACCAAGAAGGCCAATGAGTTAATGGCCCACACCTACTCCCATCTCTTCGGGATTCCGACAACGGGTTTGCGATTCTTTACCGTGTACGGCCCTTGGGGTCGTCCCGATATGGCGCTGTTCCTGTTCACCAAAGCGATACTCGCAGGCGAGCCTATCAAAGTGTTTAACAATGGCGATATGCAGCGTGATTTCACTTACATTGATGATATTGTGGAAGGTATTATCCGCATCACTGACAGCCCGGCCACCATCAATCCCGACTGGGATGGCGACTATCCAGACCCGGGCACCAGCAGCGCGCCCTACCGCTTGTACAATATCGGTAACAGTCAGCCTGTACGCTTGACAGACTTCATCGCGGCCATTGAGAAAGCGCTGGGGCTCACTGCAGTGCAGGAGTTCCTGCCGATGCAGCCAGGCGACGTCGCCGCCACCTATGCGGATATCGAGGACCTGATTGAAGCTGTCGATTACCAGCCAGAAACACCGGTGCAGCAAGGCATCAATAATTTCACTGCATGGTATTTGAAGCACATGCATAAGGAACAACCATGAACGTTGTGATGATCGGGGCCGGCTATGTTGGGCTGGTATCTGGGGCCTGTTTTGCAGAATTTGGCGCAAATGTGATTTGCCTGGATGTAGACGCCGAAAAAGTCAAAGCGCTGCAGAATGGCAAGATACCGATCTATGAACCGGGTCTTGAAGATCTGGTGCACCGCAATGTACAGGCACGGAGATTGCAGTTCTCTACCGAGTTTGAGGATGCAATCGGCGCAGCAGACCTTGTGTTCATCGCTGTGGGCACACCGGCGCGGCGCGGGGATGGTCACGCCGACCTGAAGTACGTCTATGCTGCAGCTACTCAAATCGCCGCTCACCTCAAAGACTATACCGTGATCGTGGACAAATCCACGGTGCCGGTAGGCACCGCGCGGGAAGTGCAACGCGTGATCCTAGAAGCCAACCCCAAAGCCGACTTCGATGTCGCATCCAACCCGGAATTTTTGCGCGAGGGTTCTGCTATCAACGATTTCATGCGCCCTGACCGTGTTGTGCTGGGTGTAGAGAGCGAGCGCGCCGAAGCGCGGTTACGTGAACTGTATCGCCCGCTCAACCTGATTGAGGCGCCGATCCTGGTCACCGACCTGGAAAGCGCCGAACTCACCAAATACGCCGCCAACGCGTTTCTCGCTACCAAGATCAGCTTCATCAATGAGATCTCTGAACTGTGCGAAAAAAGCGGCGCCGATGTGCACGCGGTGGCCAAAGGGATGGGGCTGGACGGCCGGATTGGCAAAAAGTTTCTGCACGTTGGGCCCGGTTATGGTGGATCGTGCTTCCCCAAAGACACGCTGGCGATGATTCGTATGGCACAGGAGGCAGGCACCTCAAGCCGCATTGTGGAGGCGGTAGTGGCGGTGAACACAGCGCAGAAGTTGCGGATGGTGACAAAGATCGAAGCGGCATTGGGCGGCAGCGTGGCAGATAAATCCATCGCCGTGCTGGGACTCACCTTCAAACCCGAAACCGATGATATGCGCGACGCCCCATCACTGACCATTCTTCCTGCTCTAGTGGAAAAAGGTGCCCGTATAAAGGCCCATGATCCTGAGGGCATGAAAGAGGCGCGAAAAGAACTGGGAGATACCATAGCGTATTGCGATCATATCGAAGACGCTGTAAAAGACGCTGACGCTGTTGTACTGATGACCGAATGGAACCAGTATCGCGGACTTGATCTGGGCAAACTGAAATCACTGATGCGCGGCGCTGTGTTCGTCGATCTCAGAAACGTGTATGAGAGCGACCTGATGCAGGCGCACGGTTTTACTTACAGTTGTGTCGGACGCTAAACTGACATTCTTGCGGTGAGCAAAGAATTACATTGAACCTATCGCTCCCATATCAAGCATCCACACTGATGCAGTGGAAGCGTCCTTGCGCAACCCTTTTATTCGTGGCGTGCCGGGGTCTGGCGGCCTCGGAGAAATAAGTACCGGGCATAACCTGCTCAGCGCTATCGTACTTGCGCGAGTCCAAGGCACAGACGGCTACAGTAGTGGGAGCTGGCTCAGTAGTGACGAATCTACCGAACCTTATTCACTTGTCGCTGGTATACCCACAAACGCCATCTCGTCGCGACTGGCTAAATATCTCTATCATGAAATCCATTGACGTTGCCGACCAGGCGCATATCGCTCCCAATAGCTGCCCCCCACTGCGATCGCGTATTTCTCAACGCAGGCGAACTAACGGATATGAAATCTGCAACCCTGATGGAGCACGTTCATAGCCTCCTCACAAAGCTTGAAAAATAGCGTGCTCGCCAAAGCCCTGCTCGCGTAAATCGGCAGTATAGCGCGCGATATTCGTCTGCGCATTCACTTCCAGTCGGTCTCTGAAAAACGCCGATTGGTACAAACTAGGCCAGCACTGCAACTCGCCGAGGAAACGAAGTTTCCCCTCATAGTAGCGCTCATCCGTCACCTCATTCGCCTCGCACCGCAGTGCATTTGAATCAGTCACATAGCCTTCCCAAGGGCGACCAAACCCCGAAAGATCTATGTCCACCAAAAACGCGGTGCCAGCGTCTCCCGCCGCCCCTGTATGCTGCGTGGCCAGGATGAATTTACAGACCCGTTCCACAAACTGCGCAGGCATGGATGCACCAACAATATCGCGAAAATAGGCAGCGCTGAGTATCTCGTTGTCTCTGGCGCCATAGTGGTAGATTATATCGTGGAACCAAATCGCAATTTCAGTCGCGTCGAACTCATCGATATGCACTTTGGCAATATCCAGTTCTCTCAGGCAATACGTTATATGCGCCAACGTATGATAGTGCCGCTGGGGCTCCTGATAATGCGCGCGCAATTTCTGCCATACCGCGTCGGCGTTCTTGCCGGCACAGCGCTGCCAAATATCGCAGAAGCGTTCACAAAGAAAGTTTTCGTCCACCTGATGCTCCGTAAGATAGCAGGCCGACTCACAACACCGTAGTCATGCCGGCTCAAGACTCGAAGGATTCAATTAAAGACACCCGATTTTTGACAGGCCACTTATCCAATTTTTTAGATTAGCATAGCGTCACTAATGACCATAAAAAATAGTGGAGACTGCGTCACACTTTACAGCAATGTGGTTCTCACCAAGGCGTGATCCCTGAACGTGGGCATCGGCATGGGCAACGTCAGAATAACATCGCCAGCACGTGCCTTTTGCCGAGGCCGCGATCCGTCAGGATGTTATAACAGTGGCAACGGTTTGCTTCTGCCAGACTGTGACCGCGCCTGTAACGGCGCAGCATCGTCGCGATGCATATCCATTAATGGCAGCGACACCAGCCATAAAACCGTCACTGGCTTGATCAGGGCATTGGCTCCCTGCGAGAAAAAAACCAATGACGCGGCAAGCAGAAAACCCAGAGTGACACTGCGGGCATCGCCTGAGGCCATTGAGGGTGGGGCGGCCATCCGCGGGGCGGCCATCCGCGGGGCGAGCCTACAGGGAGATTCTGCCTCTTTTTATAGGGGCGTCTTTACGGCGTGTCCCGAAAACCTCCACTCGGTTTGGCACCGATCTGCCCGCGGAAGTAAAAGCCTGTTTGCTTAAACCATAGCCTCAAAATAACGGATAGCCTTGCGCAGGCCCTCCTCAAGCTCAATTTTCGGCTCCCAGTTCAAGGCTGATTTCGCGAAATCAATATTGGGCTGACGCTGCATCGGATCGTCATTGGGCAGCGGACGCGAAACAAGAATAGATTTTGACCCGGTCAGTTCAATCACTTTTTCGGCGAGCTGCTTGATCGTGAACTCATGCGGATTGCCCAAGTTTATCGGGCCGGTAATATCATCGTCAGTGTCCATCAAGCGGACGACCCCCTCGATCAGATCATCTACATAGCAAAAGGATCGCGTCTGCGAACCATCGCCAAAGATTGTGATCGGCTCACCGCGCAGTGCCTGCATGATGAAATTAGACACTACCCGACCATCATTGGGATGCATATTCGGGCCATACGTATTGAATATGCGGGCGACTTTTATACGCAGCCTGTGCTGCCTGTGGTAATCAAAGAACAGTGTTTCAGCACAGCGCTTGCCTTCGTCATAGCAAGAGCGCTCACCTATGGGATTGACGTGCCCCCAGTAAGCTTCCTGCTGAGGGTGAACTTGGGGGTCTCCATACACTTCGCTGGTAGATGCCTGAAGAATTTTGGCGCGCATACGTTTAGCCAAACCCAGCATATTGATTGCGCCATGCACGCTGGTCTTGGTCGTTTGAACCGGATCATGCTGATAGTGTATCGGCGATGCCGGACACGCCAGATTGTAAATTTCATCGACTTCTACATACAGCGGAAACGTAACATCGTGCCTAAGCAACTCGAAATTCGGTTCATCCAGCAACTCGATGATATTGTCCTTTATGCCAGTAAAAAAATTATCCACGCAAATAACATCGTGTCCCGCGCGAACCAGGCGTCGACAAAGATGGGAACCCAAAAATCCCGCACCACCTGTTACCAGTACCCGCTTTCTCAAATGCATGATGTTCTTATTATCCTCTCTGTGCTGTGCGGCTTTCCCGGCTCTGCTGTTGCTTCCCCACTATTATCGCAAGAGCACCTGGCATAAGTCTCGCTGCTCTGCCCTGCCGTCACCTGCAACCTGCAACCCAAATCCAGAAACGTTTCCAGCAGCAAAGCATCCCGCATTATCTGCCGGTTACGCTCCGGATGCGCAATCAGGGGTCGGATACCGTGATCCAATAGCCACTTTTCCAGCTTTTCACTTCCCGGCACCACACGGCTGCGGCGAAATGCCAGCAACATGACCCTGTCGCCAAGCGCCGGCCGATATATTTTCGATAAAAAAACCTCAACTCCAGACCACTAACCACCATGAATGCACGGTGAATGAACCATAGCGAGTTTGCACCACACCGCTGAACACAAGCATTTACAGGAACATTTTCAGCCTGTCACTTGAGTTCGCCAGAGCGAGTGTTAGGGGGGGAATGGCGGCCACTGTAACCGCGCGCAACGGATAGTCTTTTTCGTACACGGGGTCCAGCAAAAGACTGAGCTAGCCCTGCATCCATATTGGCCCGGAACACAGCCTCAGCACCGCCAACGTCCTCAAGCATGCTCCACCAGTGCGCAAGTCACTCCTCGAAGGGATGGCGCAGCACAATCGTCTCTACGCGATCCGGACCCGTGGAGATAATATCAATAGGCGCACCGACGACGGATTCGATTTTCTCGATATAGTCACGCGCTGTCTGGGGCAGCTCTTCCAATGATTTCGCGCCTAATGTGGACTCGCTCCAGCCGGGCACCTCCTCATACACGGGCACCAGACCTTCGTAATCGTCAGAATCCAGAGGATTGGACACGGGCTCGCCCTTCTTGCAAGTATAGCCCACGCAAATACGAATTGTTTCCAGCCCATCCAGGACATCCAATTTCGTCAGGCACAGGCCGCTGACAGAATTAATATTGACGGCCATGCGCAGAGCCACCGCATCAAACCAACCACAGCGACGCGGTCGCCCGGTGGTGGCGCCAAACTCATGGCCTCTCTCCGCTAAATGAGCGCCTGTGGCATCAAACAATTCTGTGGGGAAGGGACCAGAGCCAACACGGGTGGTATAAGCCTTGGTGATACCTAAAACATAATCAAGATACAAGGGACCAAAACCGGAACCCGTAGCTGTGCCTCCCGCTGTGGTATTAGAACTGGTTACGAAAGGATACGTACCGTGGTCGATGTCCAGCAAAGAACCCTGGGCTCCCTCAAACAGGATATTCGCACCCGCCTTACGGTACTCATGCAAAATGGCGGTGACATCGTCCATCATCGGAAGTAATTCTGCGCCCATCTCGAGTGTCTCAGCCAGCACTTTGGCCACATCCAGAGGCTCCACCTTATAGTACTTTTCAAGAAAAAAGTTGTGGTACTCCATCACCTCGTGCAACTTGCGTGCGAAGCGTTTCTCATCCCTCAGATCACCTAGGCGCAGACCCCTGCGACCGACTTTATCCTCATAAGCAGGGCCGATGCCGCGGCCAGTAGTACCGATCTTCTCCGCTCCACGGCGGGTTTCACGCGCCTGATCCAGTGCCACGTGGTAGGGCAGGATAAGGGGGCAGGCCGGCGATATCTTCAGGCGCTGGCGCACCGGTACGCCTTTGGCCTCCAACTCGGCAATCTCCTGCAACGCAGCTGCCGGCGATAACACCACCCCATTGCCGATCAAGCACGCGACATTTTCGCGCAAAATACCGGAGGGAATGAGGTGCAGCACCGTCTTCTCGCCATTAATGACAAGGGTATGCCCGGCATTATGGCCGCCCTGGAAGCGCACCACGACGCCGACCTGATCGGTCAACAGATCAACAACCTTACCCTTCCCCTCGTCACCCCACTGGGTGCCAAGGACGACTACATTCTTACTCATTATATTGGCTCTTATATTAAAGCTGGCTGATTTCCATGTGCCGCCTGGATCGGCTACACATGCTCGTTGGTATTCAGGAGGCGCACAGACCACTGACCGTTGTGTTCAACGAATTCACGGTCGCAGCGGGGATCGGGATCTCCAGACAAGCAGTTAATCACTATCTCACCTGTGGCCCTCAACTTACGAACCTGTTGGTCAAGTGCCACATCATCCGTGTCTGGCATACTGATCGCACCACCGATAAGCGCAGGTGCCGGCAGTAAACTCACCAAGGCCTTCAGGTCAGTATTAAAGCCTGTCGCTGGCCTCGCCCTGCCATAAACCGCTCCGACATCATTGTAACGACCACCATTGGCCAAAGCCTGCCCTCTGCCCGCCACATAGGCGGCAAAGACCAAGCCTGTGTGGTAGTGGTAGCCACGCAGTTCCGCCAGGTCAAAATAAACATCCAGATCAGGCAGCTGATTGCGAATATCCCCCGCCACTTGCTGCAAGGCATCAACGCCCGCTAACGCATCCGGCACGTGCTCGGCAAATAACGCCCGAGCTTCACTGAGCACGGTTTCGTCCCCATGTAAATCGACGAGTGCAATAATAAGCGCTGCGGTAGTCGGCTCCGCATCCGCCAACGCGAGGCGCAGGTCAGGCACTGATTTACGTTGCAGAGCATCAAAAACCGTCTTTTCTTTGGCGCCACTAAGCCCCGCTTTTGCCAACACTGCCTCGTAAATACCCACATGACCGAGATCGAGCGTCACCCCGGCAAGTCCGGCGGCATCCAAGGTGGCCAGCATCAGGCGCACAATCTCTACATCGGCACCTAGGCTATCGTCACCGTACAACTCCGCCCCCAATTGCATGGGCGAACGCGAAGCCAGCAGCGATTTCGGGCGGGTGTGAAGAGTAGAACCGGCATAACACAGCCGCGTCACACCATCCTCTGCCAGACTGTGGGCGTCCATACGGGCCACCTGAGGAGTGATGTCCGCACGGATCCCAAGACTGCGGCCACTCAACTGGTCTGTTAACTTGAAGGTGAGCAGGTCAAGATCCTCGCCCAGGCCAACCAACAGCGATTCGGTGAACTCAACCATCGGCGGTATGACAAGGCGATACCCCCAACTACGGTACAAATCCAGCAGCGCTCGGCGCAGCGACTCGACAGACTCCGCCTGCGCAGGGAGAATCTCCTCCATCCCATCGGGAAGCTGCCAGTGATCTACTGTCGACATCTGATTTTCCCGACCCTAATGCACTAAATACAGAATAGCGACGCCGAACAGCATACAGACCAGACCGATAGTTCGTATCGTCCGGTCGTCTATTTTCTCGGCCATTGTTAGTATATCTCGCCAGCGATTCGGACTCGCAAAGGGCAGCACACCTTCGATGATTAAAACCAGCGCAATCGCAACCGGAAGTGTCTGCCAGAAGTCCACATGCTCTCCCGTACTGAAACCGCAGCACCTGAGCTCGCCAATCTTCGCGTAAGGCGTTCGATCGGCGTGCTTAGGCTAGCCTGCGCTTATTCCCGCCCGCCTCGGGGATCTTTCAGGTAGCGAAAAAATTCGCTGTCAGGTTGCACCAGTATAATATCACCGTTGCCCTGAAAGGAATCCTGATAAGCCCGCAGACTGCGAGTGAAAGAGTAAAACTCTGGATCATCGTTGAAAGCGTCTGCGTAGATACTGGTCGCAGACGCATCGCCCTCACCACGAATCAACTCGGCATCACGGTAGGCGTTAGCTTTTAACACCGTGACCTCACGATCCGCCGCTGCACGTATACCCTCAGCAAGCTCCTGCCCTTGGGAGCGGTGCTCTCGCGCTTCCTTCTCACGCTCGGCATTCATCCTCAGATATACGGATTCGGATACATCAGGCGGCAAATCGATTTTCTTGACGCGCACGTCAACCACTTCGACGCCGAGCTTGTCCTGAGCGACCAGCGTGAGCTCGTCCGTTAGCGCCTGCATCAACTCGTCACGCTCACCGGATACCGTTTCCTGAATGGTGCGCACGGCCACTTGGTTACGCAAACCGTCATTGATACGCTGTGATAGCAAGACCATGGCGCGGGATTCATCACCATTAGTCGCCGTATAAAACTTCTCGGTATCCGACACCTTGAACTTGGCGTAAGAATCCACGATCAGCGCCTTTTTCTCCTGCGTAAAATAGCGTTCGGGCGTCGAATCCACCGTCAGTACGCGCCCATCAAACTTGCGCACATTATTGACGAAAGGGATCTTAAGATGAAGGCCAGGCTGAATATCAGGATTAACCACCTCACCAAACTGCAGCATTACTCCGCGCTCCGTCTCTTTTATAATGAAGAGCGAGTTACTGAGCAATAAAACCGCCGCAAGAGCGAGAAAAATAAGCGTTACATTACGTCCAGACATATTTATCGCCCTCCCCGGCGGTCGTCAGAAGCAGCGGCATCTTTGCGCAACTGCTCGGTTACCGCATTGGTCAATTCACGAAAACCTGCACTGTCGCTATCCATGCCTCGCACATTGCCAGTACCAGCGCGCTGGCTACGTTCGGCAAGTTTATCCAGCGGCAGATACATCATGTTATTGCCGCCCTCCACGTCAACCATCACCTTGTTGGTTTGGCTAAATACGGTTTGTACCGCATCCAGATACAACCGTTCACGTGTCACCTCAGGCGCCTTGCGATACTCCTCCAGCAAACGACTGAAGCGCTCGGCCTCACCTTGGGCATTGGCTATGACCTGCTCCCTGTAAGCGTTGGCCTCTTCAATCTGACGCTGAGCACCGCCGCGAGCCTCGGGAACAATCCCTTTGGCATAGGCCTGCGCTTCGTTCTTCAGCCTTTCCTCATCTTCCCTGGCCTTGATAACGTCGTCGAAAGCGGCCTGCACTTGCGTTGGCGGTTTGGACTCATCTATGGTCACCTTGCTTATCAATATCCCGGTTTCATAAAGGTTGAGATACTCCTGCAGACGCTGCTGCACGTCTATCGCAATCTGCGCACGGCCCTCTGTTAGCACCATGTCCATACTAGCCCCACCCGCCACATGGCGCAGCGCACTCTGCGCTGCATGCTGCAACGAGCGCTCAGGGTCACGCACCTTGAGGGCAAAATTCAAGGGATCGTCGATGACATATTGCACCGAGAGTTTAACTTCCACGATGTTTTCATCTTGCGTCAGCATACTTTCGCGGAAGCTTACCGCTCGAACCCTGGTGACATTCAACAACGTCACATCATCAATCAAAGGCGGGTTCCAGTGCAGACCAGGCTGCACGGTATCATGGTACTCACCGAAACGTAGGACTACACCGCGCTCCTGCTGATCGACCTGATAAAAGCCCATCGCGGCCCATATGACCACCGCAACAAGGGCTATCAAGCCTACCGCCGCTGCAGAAAACCCCGACGAGCCGCCGCTACCGCCTGAGGATTTACCCCCGCCGAAGAGTCCGCCCAGCTTGGCCTGCAGCTTTTTAAGTGCTTCATCCAGATCGGGCGGTCCTTGATCACCACCACCCCATGGGTCTTTTGGCTTATTGTTGCCGCCACCCGGTTCATTCCAGGCCATATCCAACTCCTAGTTTTTTTAACGAAAAACAGTCTATCAAATTTTTTAACCCGGGTGCGTAATGATATCCATCACAGCTGCCACTAATAATACGATTCCGGGGCCTTTTTCATCAATCTGTTCCAGTCTGCTCGCGGCAGACGCACACTCAAGTGCGCCACACCGTCATCACCATAATCCTCTGTTTCAACCGCGCCCATGCTATATAGCGCCGCACGCAAACTCCCTTCTTTAGGATCAAGATACAGATCCTCAGTTACCATGTCATGACCAACCAATTCCGCTATTGCCTGCAACAACAATTCGCTGCCAGCACCGCTGGCAGCACTTAACCAAACGCGCTCAGGCACTCCATCAGCATTGCGCTCCAGCCGCGGTGCCTGATCCAACAAATCCAGCTTGTTAAAAACTTGCAGCTGCGGGATATCTTCAGCACCAATCTCAACTAATACTTGCTGCACCTCATCCATATTCCTGTCGCGCTCCTCGGTAGCAGCATCTACCACATGCAGCAGCAGTTCTGCATTGAGGGTTTCCTCCAGTGTCGCCTTAAATGCATCCACCAGCTTGTGTGGCAAATGGGCAATAAAACCGACAGTATCAGCGAGCACAACAGGACCGACGTTATCCAACTCGACCCTGCGCACTGTCGGGTCCAGAGTCGCAAACAACTGATCGGCAACGTAAACAGTGGAGTCTGTGATGCGATTGAAAAGTGTCGACTTACCCGCATTGGTATACCCGACGATAGCGACGGTGGATATCTCAGCTCTGATCCGTGAACGACGGCCCTGCTCGCGCTGTTTGCGGACTTTTTTCAACCGCGCAGTAATCGACTTGATGCGCACACGCAACAAGCGCCGATCGGTCTCCAGCTGGGTTTCCCCCGGCCCGCGCAGCCCGATACCCCCCTTTTGCCGCTCCAGGTGCGTCCAACCGCGCACTAGGCGCGTCGACATGTGCTGCAACTGGGCCAATTCGACCTGCAACTTCCCTTCGTGTGTTCGAGCCCTCTGCGCGAAGATATCCAGTATCAACCCGGTGCGGTCCAACACTCGACACTGCAACTCTTTCTCCAGATTACGCTCTTGGCTGGGGCTCAGCGCATGATTGAACATTACGATCTCTGCGCCAGTTTCGCGCACTTGCTCGCCAATCTCTGTCAGCTTACCGCTACCCACAAAAGTGCGCGGGTGAGGTGCGACACGGGAACCCATCACGAAGGCCACCGGATCACCGCCGGCACTCAACACGAGTTCCTCGAACTCCCGAGGGTCCTCACGCTCCAGTTCGCTGGCAATGTTCAAGTGAACGAGCACAGCACACTCGCCCGAATCGGGACGATCAAAAAACAAAATTACCTCTTCAAGGCAAGACTAAACGGGGACGAGCACCCTGCAAGCAACCGCCTGCAGCACACTTAACTGACGTCTTCGTCATCGTCCTGTGGGTTTTGCAAGGGAACACGCACCACTCGCGAAGGAACAACGGTGGAAATCGCATGCTTATAGACCATCTGGCTGACAGTATTCTTCAGCAACACGACAAATTGATCGAATGATTCGATCTGGCCCTGCAGCTTTATCCCATTAACCAAATAAATAGAAACAGGTACTCGTTCCTTACGCAGAATATTCAGATAAGGGTCTTGTAGTGTATGCCCCTTTGACATAACGCTCTCCTATAGCAGCTCAAATCGAGCCAAAAAAATAATGTGGACCTGCCTCTTACCGATCAGCGCAATAGAGTGCTTGCCGACTTCCAAGGAAGGTAGATACAAGGCCTCTAGTTCGGCCGCGGTACATTATAATGCATTTACACCAGACTTACAGTGGGAGTCTTTTCCAATATGAAATGAGCCTGAAACGAAGGAAAGCACAGGAAGCTGTTTCCAATATGAAGTGAGCCTGAAATAGCCCTTGATGTCGTTCATGATCAATGGATGAAAACGATCATGAGCTT
>Ga0222659_1000829_pt1 | contig 15141 bp, 10 predicted proteins | sample AntAcemetagen547_FD_179850 | JGI IMG/M metagenome (GOLD analysis project Ga0222659, IMG submission 179850) | Saline water microbial communities from Ace Lake, Antarctica - #547 | ecosystem: Environmental > Aquatic > Non-marine Saline and Alkaline > Saline | place: Antarctica: Ace Lake...
TATTTACAACTTTACCTTGATGAATTTTGCTACAAACTTAACCGCAGGTACTTTGGAGATAGACTTTTTGATAGACTTGTACTAGCCGTTGCAAAATCTTACTGGTAGGATTACGGGGAATCAATAATTTTTTGTGTTAATTAATATTAAATGCAAGCTAGAACTTTTTTTACATTAATGCAATTTTTTTTAAAGAATTTTGAATTTAGTGTAATTGATACAGATGCAAAAAATTGATGTCCTACTTTATCACAGTGCCTTCTGATAATAATCAAAATCACTGGGATTCACCAAATTCACCGCTTTATCTGGGCGTATTTCAGCGAAATTTTGCGAATGGGTATACACAAAACCAAGACGCTTGTACCAATCACTTATTCTGATCTTAAACGGAACATCCATTCCTTTTGGGCGAAGAATCTCCAATTCAATCAAATGAGCCCCATGCGCTTTTGCATCCCGTTCCACAGCTTCAATTAATGCACGACCGATTCCCAACCCATTCTTATCAAAATCTGCACATAAAAGGCTAAAACTATAAACACCTGCCCTGCGCTCATAATAATGAATTCCACCCACCACCTCATTGTTCCATAGTGCCATTAAAACTTCATCCTTCTCAATTAATTCATTATACTCATCAAAGGTAATGCGGACATAATTTTCGCCCCACACTTCAACTTCTGTTAAGGCATAAGCAATGATCAGAATCTCGTGCAATTTTTTTCGTTGGAGCAGATCTCCTTTTTTGGCAGAAACAATTTTTAACATCTTGTAAAATTATAAAAAAAATGTCCCGCTTACAGCTGTAAACGGGACATTTTAATTGATTTTATTTTGAACGAATTAACCTTCTAATGCGGCAATACGTTTTTTAGTTTCCATAAACTTATCCGTCATACTTAATTTACCGTAAACCGTTTTAAGCGCTTCAAGAATGATAACATCTTCAGGCATATCTTTCGCTGCATCTTCTAGGTAAGGCAATGAATTTTTTTCCCAAATCTCTTTTGACTTCGCGATCATCACATCATATTTAGGATCACCAAATTCCAAGTCATTCGCTTCGTTGTTCATATCTGCACCACGGTTAAAATAGAATACACCCAGTGAATATTTAGCATCTGTATAAGCTGGATCTAATAACAAGGTCTTTTTATAAGCCGCTTCAGCTTCATCAAATTTCTCCATACTTTCATAGAGAACACCAGCATTATAATGTAATACTTTATTCGAAGGATCTAATTTAATAGCAGATTCAATAGTAGATACTGCTTGAGCAAAATCTTTTTTATCAATGTAAAAGTTCGTTGCATGAATCAGCACGTCGATATTGTCAGGGTTTTCATCCACCGCCTTTTTTAACATGGCTTCAGCCTCTTCGGGTTTGCCATTTTCCTTCATTGCTATCGCTAAATAACCTACACATTCGCCTAAATTAAATTTCCAGTTTACACAATTTGTAAATGCTTCTTCAGCCATTGCATAATCTTTTATCTGCATTGCTGCTGAGCCTCCGTAATAGTAAAAGTTAGAATCTTTGATTCCAATTAATTTTCCAAATTCCGCCGCTCCAATTAATCCTTCCATTGCAGTTTTGTAATCTTCTGCAGTATATGCTTCAATTCCCGCATTTGATAAAAGAGCGCGGTACATTTGAGCATAATCGTTCACGTCATCAACATACGCTTCTTTCGTGTCCACTTCTTTCGAATGAATAAGGGCGTTAAATCCTTCTTCTGCTAATTCTTCCGAGCTCATTCCTGGATAAGCAGAGCCATCAGACATAGCAAGCGCCATGCCTAATTCAATATAAATTTTTCCTTTGTACATCCATGCCTTAGGATCCTCTTTCGTGTCAGGGTGCGCAAGAGCCAAATCAATTGATTCTTTTGCTTCCATAAGTTCCTTTGTATAGGTAGGAATGTCAGTTCTATTTTTCTGTGCGCTTTGATAGGTTACTGCAGCAGAGGTTACATTTTTCTTTTGTGAAAAACTCACAGTTGTAAATAAGGCAACTGCTATTGTTAAAACGATTTTTTTCATTCTTCTAGTTTTATTCAATTTGTATAAATCCTAATCCTTCGTTAGGTTGATGCGAAATGTATTAGATTCCATAAAACATAATCCAATTACTATGCCATTGTACAAAAATACTCAAACACAATCGGATATTCAAAAGAAAAGCGCTGAAAATTAATTCAGCGCCTCTCGGTATTGTTTCATCAATTCTTATTGATCGTCGTCTTCGTCACCTTCACTATCATCCTCCTCATCTACTTCTTCTTCATCTTCGACAACATCATCCTCTTCCACTTCGTCCTCTACTTCTCCTTCCAACACTTCAAGTTCAACCCCATCACTTATTTTATCAACGATAATTTGATTACCGTCTTCATCATAAGCTGTGTCGTCGTCGTCGTCACGATCTCTATATACCTTCGCTACTGCTGCAATTTCATCATCTCCTCTCAGGCTAATTAAGCGAACACCTTGCGTTGCTCTTCCCATTACACGTAATACATCAACATGCATACGAATGGTGATCCCTTTCCGTGTAATAATCATTAAATCGTCATCATCCGTCACGTTCTTAATCGCAATCAAGGATCCTGTTTTTTCGGTTACGTTGATGGTTTTAACACCTTTACCACCTCTGTTAGTGATTCGGTATTCAGACACCTCTGATCGTTTACCATACCCGTTTGAAGAAACAACGAGAACATTGGCATCTTCCGTCTCAACAGCGATCATTCCAACCACTTCATCCTTTTCATTCGCTAAGGTTACGCCTTTTACACCAGAAGCGGTACGACCCATGAAACGAACTTTTTCCTCGTTAAATCGAATCGATTTTCCAGATTTAAGCGCGAGCATGATTTCGTTCGAACCGTTCGTTAACTTCGCTTCTAATAATTCATCTCCTTCACGAATACCAATGGCGTGAATACCATTTGTACGTGGACGAGAATAAGCTTCTAGTTTCGTCTTCTTAATAATACCCTGTTTGGTACACATGATAATGTACTTATCCTTGATATACTCTTCATCTTTAATGTCTTCAACATTAATGAATGCTTTAATTGAATCTTCAGGATCAATGCTAATTAAGTTTTGCAAAGCACGACCTTTGGCCGCTTTATTGCCTTCTGGAACTTCAAAAATACGCATCCAGAAACATTTCCCTTTTTCAGTAAAGATTAATAACCAATTGTGGTTGGTTGCAACAAACAAATGCTCCAAGAAATCTTTATCACGTGTCGTTGAACCTTTTGCTCCTACTCCTCCTCTGGTTTGAACGCGATAGTCATCTAAAGGTGTACGTTTGATATAACCGGCATGTGAAATTGTGATCACCACTTCATTGTCTGGAATCAAATCCTCAATACGCATTTCATTTGCTGAATATTCAATAACAGAGCGTCTTGCGTCACCATATTTATCTCTCACATATTGCAATTCATCTTTGATGATATCCATTCTGCGCTCTTCGTTCGCCAAAATATCCTTCAAATCAGCAATAGTTAACATTAATGCATCATATTCAGCACGCAATTTATCCTGCTCCAGTCCTGTTAACTGACGCAATCTCATTTCAACAATTGCACGGGATTGAATATCACTTAATTCAAAACGTACAATTAATTTTTCACGCGCTTCGTCTGGACTTTTAGATCCTCGAATGATTTTAATAACTTCATCAATATTGTCAGAAGCAATAATTAAACCTTCTAAAATATGCGCACGCTCTTCAGCCTTGCGCAATTCGAATTGCGTACGACGCACAACAACATCATGTCTATGTTCGACAAAATGCACGATCATATCCTTCAAGTTCAATACCTCTGGACGACCTTTCACTAAGGCGATATTATTAACTGGGAATGAGCTTTGTAGTGCGGTGTATTTAAATAATTTATTTAAGACAACATTCGGAATAGCGTCGCGTTTTAATTCGTACACGATTCGCATACCATTACGGTCAGACTCATCACGAAGATCAGAAATACCCTGAATTTTACCTTCATTAATAAGATCGGCTGTTTTCTTAATCATGTCCGCCTTATTCACTTGGTAAGGAATTTCGGTAATGATGATCGCCTCTTTTCCTTCACGAATTTCTTCGAAAGAAGCTTTACCACGCATCATTACTCTGCCTTTTCCAGTGTGAAAAGCATCTTTTACACCTTCGTAGCCGTAAATTGTTCCGCCAGTTGGGAAATCAGGGGCTTTAATATACTCCATCAATCCGTCGATATCGATATCGCGATTATTGATGTATGCCACAATTCCGTCCACAACTTCTGTTAAGTTATGAGGCGGCATATTCGTTGCCATACCAACCGCAATACCACTCGATCCATTTACAAGTAAATTTGGAATCTTGGTAGGCAGAACGGTAGGTTCCATCAATGAGTCATCAAAGTTTAGCGCAAAATCTACCGTTTCTTTATCCAAATCGGCCAATAACTCTTCTGCTATTTTCTGTAAACGTGATTCAGTATAACGCATAGCCGCTGGGCTATCTCCATCCACTGATCCAAAATTCCCTTGTCCATCAACCATGGGGTATCTAAGTGACCACGGTTGTGCCATACGCACCATTGTGTCATAAACGGAAGAATCCCCATGCGGGTGATACTTTCCCAATACGTCCCCAACGATTCTTGCTGATTTTTTATGTGGTCTATTTGAATATACACCCAAATCTTGCATTCCGTATAAAACTCTTCTGTGAACAGGCTTTAGTCCATCCCGTACATCAGGGAGAGCTCTAGAAACAATTACCGACATTGAATAATCAATGTAGGCTGATCTCATTTCCTCGTCAATGTCTATTTTGATGATATTTTCTCCTTCGGCCATAGTGCATTTCTCTTTTTAGTTATAGGGCTCGAAAATAGGCATTTTTTCGCTTCGTTCGGAATGTCAAAGTGGCTACTTATTAACAAAAATGTCAGGAAAAATGTCTTTATCAACATTCGGTATAAAAATTGTTATTCGTAACTTGGATTTCGGAAAATATTGGGTTAATTTGGTGCAGTGTATAGTATTTATTCAAAAAGTGAAATAAATGAACCTTTCACTCGTCCTAAGAAGAAGGATTAGATACTGACAAATGACCACATGAAACTTGAAATCGAATAAAAAGAAATAAACTACTAATAATTCCTCAGTCAAAAAAGGAATAGAAATGAAAAAAAATATGGATGCAAATTTTTCTGCAAGAGCCAAAGATGTACTCTCTTATAGTAGAGAAGAAGCCTTGCGTCTAGGGAATGACTATTTAGGTGTTGAACACATTCTATTAGGTATCCTAAGAGAGGGCGAGGGATTGGCCATTAAATTACTGCTTGAATTTCAGGTGGATCTACAGCGCATTCGACTGGAACTCGAAAAGACGTTGAAAGAAAACCGTGTAAAAAGTATCACAGCCAATAATATACCATTGGTAAGACAAGCTGAGAAGGTGTTAAAAATAACATATCTCGAAGCGAAGCTATTTAAAAGTGCAAAAGTTGGAACGGAGCATATTTTATTGGCTATTTTGCGCGAAGAAAACAATTTAGCGACACGTACACTCAATAAGTATGGTGTTATTTACGAAAACATAAAAGAAGAATTAGAAGCAATGATTGAAGAACAAAATTATCCTATGGCTGAATTTCCTGGTGGTTCAGATGAAAACGAAGACCAAGGTAACGAAGGATCCGGTTATAAAGGTGGTGCGGGTTCTAAACGTCCAGCGGATGGAAAATCTAAAACACCTGTACTTGATAATTTCGGAAGAGATTTGACGGCAATGGCGGAAGAAAATAAATTGGATCCTATTGTTGGGCGAAAATTAGAAATCGAACGTGTATCTCAAATTTTATCGCGGAGAAAAAAGAACAATCCAATTTTAATTGGCGAGCCTGGTGTTGGAAAATCTGCGATTGCTGAAGGTTTAGCGTTGAGAATTGTACAAAAGAAAGTTTCTCGTGTATTATTTGGTAAACGAATTATATCATTGGATCTAGCATCATTGGTGGCTGGAACAAAGTATAGAGGACAATTTGAAGAGCGAATGAAAGCCGTTATGAATGAATTAGAGAAGTCGAGAGACATTATCCTATTCATTGATGAGATTCACACCATAATTGGTGCTGGAGGAGCTTCAGGCTCTTTAGATGCTTCGAATATGTTTAAACCAGCGTTGGCAAGAGGTGAAATTCAAGTAATTGGCGCAACGACATTGGATGAGTTTAGACAATATGTGGAAAAAGATGGTGCTTTAGAGCGTCGTTTCCAAAAGGTCTTAATTGAACCAACAAATATTGAAGAATCGATAGAGATTTTAAATAATATAAAAGAACGTTACGAAGATCACCACAATGTGACCTATACACAAGAAGCGATTGAAGCCTGTGTTAAATTGACCGAGCGCTATATGTCCGATCGTAATTTGCCTGACAAGGCAATTGACGCTATGGATGAAGTAGGTTCTCGCGTGCACATTACCAATATTAATGTGCCAAAAGAAATCATTGATCTCGAGAAAAAAATCGAAGAGATCAAGGATGAGAAAGGGAATGTAATTAAAAGTCAACAGTATGAAAAAGCAGCTGAATTGCGCGATACTGAAAAGAACTTGCAAACCGAATTAGAGAACGCACAAACGCGTTGGGAAGAGAGTGCTAAAGAAAATAGAATTCTAGTTTCTGAAGACAATGTGGCAGAAGTTGTGTCTATGATGACAGGTATTCCTTTACGAAAGGTTTCTGAGTCTGAAAATGGCAAAATTATGAGCCTTGGCGAAACGATTAAAGGTTCCGTTATTGGTCAAGATGCTGCTGTTCAAAAAGTCGTGAAAGCGATTCAGCGAAACCGCGCTGGGTTAAAAGACCCGAATAAGCCGATTGGATCATTTTTCTTCCTTGGGCCAACAGGTGTAGGTAAAACGCAATTAGCAAAAGTGTTAGCGCGAACTATGTTTGATTCGGATGATGCACTTATTCGTGTAGATATGTCGGAATACATGGAGAAATTCTCTGTGTCAAGATTGGTGGGTGCCCCTCCGGGATACGTTGGTTATGAAGAAGGTGGACAGTTGACCGAAAAAGTGAGGCGCAAGCCCTACTCTATTATTCTATTAGATGAGATTGAGAAAGCACATCCTGATGTTTTCAACATACTCTTACAAGTATTGGATGATGGTCATATGACAGACGGTTTAGGTCGTAAAATTGATTTCAAAAACACGATTGTGATTATGACATCCAATATTGGCGTTCGTCAATTGCAAGATTTTGGAACGGGTGTAGGGTTTGGAACAAAATCGCAAGTTTCACAAACAGAGGAGAATTCGCAAAAAATCATTCAAAATGCATTGAAGAAAGCCTTTTCTCCAGAGTTCTTGAACCGAATTGATGACATGATTATTTTCAATTCATTAACGAAAGAAGATATTCATAAAATTATTGATATCGAGTTGAAGAAGTTGTATGGAAGAATTCATGAATTGGGTTATTCAATCAAAATGACGGAAGAAGCCAAGGATTATATTGCAGACAAGGGGTATGATGAAAAGTATGGAGCGCGTCCATTAAATAGAGCGATTCAGAAATATGTTGAAGATCCTTTAGCGGAGGAGATCATCAATTCTACCCTTCATGAAGGCGATACAATTGCCATCAGTTTTGATAAAGCGAAGGAAGAAATCGTGATCAATATTGAAAAAGGGAAAAAGCCGCCAAAGAAAAAAGAAACAAAAAAAGAGGATTAAGTTCTAAATTTCTTAACTAAAAAACCTGACGATAAGCCGTCAGGTTTTTTTTTGATTCGATATTTTTAAGCCAAATTCAGTCTGTTCTGTCAATCGATTAGGACGAATGCCTTTGAGTGTTCTAAAACGAACGGACAGCCACAACGTAGTATTCAAAATTTTTCACAAATGTATCAGGGGCGCTTCCTAAGAAAGCGTCATCTCTCAAATAAATTGCCCAAGCCTTAGTTGCTGATGCTTGTGAAGAAGTCCAATGGTAAATCCCTGTATAAGTACCCCCCATTTTATCAAAATTCCCATCTATATTTAACAATTCTCGATAACTAGGTAAATACCAATCTGTATAACCCTCTATCTCGTAATTATCGCACAAGACTGCGGCAGTATTGGCTTCTCCGCATCCTGCTAAAATCTTGTTGGTATTTGCTTGCCCTGAACCATAAGTAGTTTCTGTAGCTTCGACCTCAGTTCCTAAACAACCCCATTCTTTGGCTATACCAATCGTTGTAGAGAGAATTAAACCATGCTGTTCTCCCTCTATATAACCCGCTTCTCCTGGTTCAGCGAAATAGGCAATTTTGCCGCCAGCATAATCTTGACCAAGAACATAGTTTGTTTTAAAGTTGATTTCATTTCCGTATAAGGTCTCATCTTTATATGAAACATAAGCTCGAACATAATAATTTGTACCTGGCTCTAATGTTACAACTTGCGTTATGAGATCACCTACAAGTCCGTTTGACTCTGCCTTTGTTGCTCCGTTTTCTAGACTGGGCATTGCATCCGTACTGTAGATAAAACCACTTTCATCAGGCGTATCACCAGTCAGTTCTGCTTTAAATTGAGTAATCCCTTCTTCATTTTCTATTGGGGGCAACGTTATAACTGTAAATCGATCCTCGATTTTTTTACAGCTACTTGTAAAAAGGAATAATAAAGTAAAAAAAGGGACGAAAGTGTGCCTTATATGGTTTCTATTTTTCATATCATACGAATTGATTATTAATAATCAAACAGGCTCTCAATCGATTTAAATTGAGAGCCTGTTTAGTGTTTTTTTTAGAAAGATTTAACAGCAATTGCCCTTCTTTCAGTGATTTTAGCAGAGGAAGCTGGTTCTTCCCCAATAGAAATATTGGGCCATAAATAAACAGTCCAAGCATTTGTTGCTGAAACCTGCGAGGAACTCCAATAAAACCCACCAGAAATACCACCGATTTGATCATAATTATCATCAATTCGCTCTAGTTCTGCAAAACTTGGCAAGTACCAATCAGAGTAGCCATCTGAAACATAATCATTACATAAAGTAGCAGCGGTTCCTGCCGCACCACAACCGGCCATAATTTTGGTTGTATTGGATTGGCCAGAGCCAAAAATTGTTTCGGTGTCTTCAATATTTGTTCCTTCACAACCCCATGTAATGTCGAAACCAAACGAGGCATTCGCTATGATTAAACCATGTTGCTCCTCAGAATCATACCCAACATCACCCGGCTGAAGTAAATAGGCAATTTTACCACCCTGAAATTCTTGTCCAATAGCATAACCAGTCGAAAAGGTGACCTCATTTCCATAAATTTTTTCACCACTGTCCCATGCGTAAGCACGTACATAATAAAATGAATTTGGCTCAACGTTTTCAGGTGCCGTGATGGTGTCATTTACAGGGCTTCCGGCTACCACTTGCGTTGCTCCATTATCTAATGTGGGTCCAGGAGAAGTACTATAGACAAAACCTTCATTTGCGGGATTACCACCTTTAATTACCCCATTAAATCGTACAAAATTACCTGAGTTTTCTGTAACTAGCAGCGTGGTTACCTCAAAGGTACTTTCCGGTTCTTTATTGCAGCGAGTGGTTAAAAAAAGTACGGATGTTAAAAGTAGGATACTTGCAATTTTGGTTTGATTTTTTGTTTTCATAGTTAAAGTTTAGTGTTTAAAATAAAAATAATGTAATTATTCCGTCTTAAGTGAGATTTTTAATATTTGAAAAATAATCATAATTGTCTAGAAATCAAAGCACTTTTCTTCTTCATTGATGGCGACTCAATTAAAAATCAAATGACAATTAAGAAGTGACAACGAGTAAAGGGATTTGGAAAATGTAATTATCGATTGTTTAAATAGCGCTATTAGCAAGAGAAACTAGGTCACGAAACTGCGATACCTGTAAGGGACTAATACAAGTGTATTTCTGCTCTACGATTCAAGGCATCATTCGTTTTATCAATCAATCGCGATTCGCCATAGGCGTTCACTATCATTCGTTCAGCTTTGATTCCTTTTTTTATCAAATAGTCATAGACCCACTCTCCCCTCTTTTTCGAGAGAATTAAATTGTATTCATCTGAAGATTTTGCGTCCGCATAGGCATTAATCTCTACACGTACATTTTGGTTGCCGTTAAGTACCGAGTACAAATTTGATAAAATCATTAAATCCGAAGATTTAACCTGACTTTGATTCGAGTCGAAATAGACTAAAATAAGTTGTCTGTTTTTGTATTGGCCGAGAATAAAATCCAAGTGCTCTTCCTCAATTTTACTCAATTGATTTGAATTGTCGTAACCCAATGGACGGAACGTAAAAAACCCATCCTGTCCACGTCTTAAACCTGCTATTTTTTGTCCATTTCGATCAAAGACGTATAAGGTGAAATCATCTAGAATAAAATTCTCTCCATTTTCTTCGAGTGTAAACAAAAGACTTCTGTCAATAGGTAGATCGCGGAATCTAAACATACCTTTTTCATCCGTCAACTGAAATGAAACGAGTTCTCCTTTTTCGTTATAAGCTTTCACAATCAAGTCACTTTTACTCATTAAAGTTTTGTTTTCGTATTCAAAATAACCCCAAATTGTTTGTGAATTATACTCGAACGAGTCCTCACCTTCATCCATGAGTGCAAGTAGGTTCCGAATGTCAGGATTTAATTTTCTATAGGTGAAATCCCCGGTATCATTCGCTTTAAGTTCCGCTACGACATTTCCTTTTAAATCGTAGATGAGCAATATCATATCCTCGGTTTCTTCGTTAATCTTGAGGGTGTAATTCTGAGACAATGGAATTTTTTGAAAATCAAAATTTCCGTTTTTATCCGTTACTGTAGAGAACGCTTCTTTTCCGTTTTCATCTACCAAAACAATTCGTTTCCCAGCAGGATATAGATCTACCCGATTGTCATAAATTAGTTGAGCTGATAAATGGCCTTCATTATATGCAAAATCAATCATATCATCAGGGATGAGGGACAGCGTTCCCGCTTTTGACGGGTCAACCTTTCGATAATTAAATACATTTTCATCATCTCCCAGTAAATAGGCCGTATTGCTTCCCTTATTGTCGGCTAAAATCAATTCAAGTTCAGATTCGGATAAAGCTTTAATGCGATAATTTTGAGCAGTATTGATATCTTGAAACACAAACTTTCCGTTTTCATCCGTGACGGTTTCATACAAAACAAAATCATTATCATCAATAATCTGCACTGTTATTCCGGACGGATAACCTTTCAGCGCAGTGAAGACAAATTCTCCCGCCATTTCATTTCGAACAGTAATTCTCCGCTCCATTTTAAAAAAGAGGATATCATCATTTCCATTTCGACTTGAAGAAACAAATCCTTTTTTCATGCCGGGAAAAATAAATATCCCAAAATCATCTTGTGCAGAATTAATTCCATCTATTGCAACTACCTCGGTAGATTTATCGAGTATTTTCCAATAATAATCAAGTCCACCCTTTTTGCTCTTCCGATCAGAGGCAAAAAAGATCATATTGTCCATTACAAAAGGAAAAGCTTCATTTTCAATTGTATTTGCACCGGATATAGGTTCTGGATTGCTCCACCCAAAATCCGATAATTCACTATAATACAAGTCAAAACCACCCATTCCACCCTCTTTATCTGAAGAAAAATAAAGTCGACCCGCATTAGAATCATAAAAAGGATGAGAAAAAGTAGAAAGTGAATTATTAAAAGGCAATGCTTTTAATTTTGTGTAGCGACTATTGTATTTAACCGCATAATACAATTGCGGTTTAAAGGTTCCTTCTTTGGCATCTGTCAACACTTGAGAAATGAAAATGGTATCACCCGTTTTAGAAAAACAAGCGGGCCCCGTATGACTATCAAACACAAAACGTTCAGATAGAAGATGCGCTTGTTTGAATTTTGTACTTCCGTTTAATTCCCCTTTAAATTCAGCTTCAAATAAATTGAGATGTTGTTCATTCGCCCAATTATTTTCACCGGCTAAAGTGATGTCTGGATCACGATCAGAAGTAAAGTAGATTGAATTATTGAAAACAAATGGTGAAAATTCATTAGAACTCGTATTGAAATTGGGTAAAAAAGTATCAATTTCGCAGACGATTTCAATTTTAACCACTGAATATGTTTGTGCTGTACTAATTAGACTTGTTAGTACGCTAAGAATAAGAGCTACTTTTAGTTTCATACTTATAAATAACGAGGTGAAACGGTTTTAATATCCTTTGATCCAAAATCAAACCCAATAAAAAATTCATGAGCGCCGCGTGAGGCTTGATTGATGCTATTCATAAAAATGTCATAGGAATAACCCATACGAATATAGTCAGTTACATTTACATCTAAGAGAAAATTAAGGGAGGTATTATTCCGAAATGAAAAGCCCAACCAAACTTTTTTGTACATCAATAAACTTAAATTTAAATCCATATTAATATTGTAATGGACGGTACCCTTCAAAAGAATTGACGGTTTTAGAACGAAATTATCATTTAATTCAAAGGCATATCCCGTTCCAAGAGTAGTAAACGACCGAAGTTCATAATTTCCCGTTGTACCTGCCAAATTTGCAAAATCAGTATATTCAAAAGTACCCCCATTCAAATGATCAATGGCTAAGCCTATATAGAATTTGCGTGTATAATAGTACATTCCGAAATCAAAAGTAGCAATCAATGCGCTCTGTCTGCTACCTGTAAAAAGAGGGTCAGTTACATCTCGGTAGTCTAGTTTGTCTCCGTTTAATATCCTATTGTAAAGTCCAGCGCGAAGGCCAAAGGCTAATCTTCCCTTTTTCATCCTTAAATGATACGCACCTGTTAACCCACCGGTAAGATTTGTTAAAGGACCAAGACGATCGGAGGCCATATTAAAACCCCAAGCAAAGTTAGATTTTAAAAGTGCGCTTTGAATTGAAACAGTAGATGTAGAAGGAGCATCTTGAATCCCAGACCAACGCGTACGGTGCAACAACAAGGCACTCATTGAATTTCTAGATCCAGCATACGCGGGATTAATTACAAACTGATTGTACATGTATTGAGAATATACAGGATTTGGTTGCGCTGAACCTTGTATAGTAACAATCAAAAAAGTGCAGATGAGTATAAATCTTTTCATGTACTTATTTTATTAATTCAACCCAACCCGAAGTTATAAGTTCGCCATTTGCGACGACAGTAAAGTAATACGTCCCAGCGTCTAGTGGGTCATTATTTTTATTTGTCCCATTCCAGACATTTGTGCTATTGTCATAATTCTCCACCGTGAACAATTCACCACCCCAACGATCATAAATAATGACGGTATTAATCGGAAAATTGTCCAAGACTGGTATTTCGAAAAAGTCATTTTTACCGTCATTGTTTGGTGTAAACGTATTGAAATATTCTTTACAACCTACTTCTAATTTGATTTCAGTACAGGTATTGTCCAATGAACAACCGCCAGAACCAATCGCATAATAAGTTTCAGATTCAGAAGCTACAATCGTAAGAGCCGTTCCGTTAGAAAGTGACTCACCCTCCTGACATCCACCTTTATACCAATTCCAGACGGTGCCATCATTAAGTACGCCATCAAATGCCATTTTTATCGTATCCCCTTTGCAGATGTCTGGTTGAATATATGAAACACCGGAAATAACTGGATTCGTACAATTGACCATTCTTCTTAATCGCTTTTTTTGATCCGTAATAATGAGGTCACTTCCATCCAAACAAATGTCAACGGGCATTACATTCGTTTCACTAGCTAATTTAAATACACCATTAGATAAGTCTCCACCGGGATTATCCCCACTTTCCTCTTCGAAACCAGTTCCACAAACTCGCGTGATTATTTCTATTTCGCTACTTGCAGGATGCAATTGAATACGTCGAATATCATAATTGTATGTTTCAGCTAAAAACATGACGTCATTAGACGTAATTACGAATCCGTTAATGCCAAAGGTTAACTTAGCATCAGCCGCCGGACCGCCATCTCCTGCATAACCTGCTTCTCCGGTACCCGCCACATGCCAGATCGTTCCGTCTGTTTTGATTTTCTTAATTTCATTATTTCCTGTACCAAAGTAGAGGTTGTTTTGTGAATCCCATGCTAAACCATATCCCATTTTAGGTCTTGAAAGTAAAGCTTCAATGCCATCTGGAAGAGAAGCGTCTGGAACACCACCCAATCCAGCTACCCTAAATGTTTTTCGATCTGAAAGACGAATCTTTTGTATAATATTAGCATCCCCTACCGAAGAAGGTCCAACATAATACAAGAATTGCCCCAATGGATCTATTTTCAAACTTGAGGCGTATCCAATTGAAGTTAAACGAGCGTCCACATTTTCTGCTGGAAGTCCAAACTCACCGTTGCCTGCTAAAGTATCCAATGGTAAACCGAGTCCATTGTATATTAGAATATAGCGATTCGTCGTTAAATCGCCTCCACGACAAAAATAAATTTTACCGTCTTCCGCTACTGCTAATCCTGCGATATAGTTTACAGCTGGTAAGATGTGCGTAATTATATTCGTGCCTTGTTCAATCTTAAAAATACCTGAACTTCCTGGAGAAGCAAAATTTGTGCACGCAAAGTAAACATTGCCTTCACTATCCATATCTATTGGTCCAGGGGGTTCCATACCAGAATCTAATGCATTACCTCCCATAATTAAAGAAGCTGTTCCATTTCCGCCAATATTAGTGACCGTCCAAACTGATTCTTGCGCATAACCGTTTATTACGGTCGATAGAATTAAACATAGAGCTATTGATAGCAGTCTAAATTTTCTTATCATTGATCAGAGTTTACGTTCTAAAACTCTCCTTTTTATCTCAGTATAATCATTAAGGAGTGTTTATTGAACTGATTAAATCTCAGCTAAAATACCAAAAAAAAAAGATAGTTAAAATAAATCAAAGAAAGTTTGCGTATAAAATTAGATTTAAACATGTTAAAAAATTGATAATCTTTGTTTTAACACAAGATATTGTCTTAAACGCAAAAACTTGGACACATTTTTCTAATTAATATTAGGCTGCATTTCCTTTCATTACAACACCGTGCTTTTTGAGGAATCTAGCTGGGGAAGTATATCCAAGCC
>Ga0222659_1000831_pt1 | contig 15113 bp, 9 predicted proteins | sample AntAcemetagen547_FD_179850 | JGI IMG/M metagenome (GOLD analysis project Ga0222659, IMG submission 179850) | Saline water microbial communities from Ace Lake, Antarctica - #547 | ecosystem: Environmental > Aquatic > Non-marine Saline and Alkaline > Saline | place: Antarctica: Ace Lake | collected...
GTGAGAGAGGTTCAGGACAAGCTCAACAACAGGCCCAGAAAATGCCTTGGCTGGAGAACACCCAACGAGATACTCTCAGATCAAGCCGCTATCGTTGCGCTTCCGAGTTGAAACCGCCGCTGGAAAAAATGAGAGTTGTGGGATGCCGGAGGAGGGGCTGCGGGGGAGGATGAGGCTTTGAAATACACCCCGGGACGGCAGAGCTACCTTTTCGCTTACGCGAAGAGCTTTGCTATGGGTGTGCCTCCGTCGGTGATGGGGACGGGACGGGAGCCGTCCATGAGATCCGCGTGCGGGTTGATGCCAAGAGCCGCGTGGATGGTCGCGTGGAAGTCCGGGGTGGAGACTTTTTCGGAAACGACCTGTTCTGCGAAGTCATCGGTCTGGCCGTATGCTCCCTGGTGGTTGAGTCCGCCACCGGCGAGCATCATGGAGAACGCATCGCAATGGTGATCGCGTCCGCCACCGCCGTCGAAGCTTGCGGGCCGTCCGAACTCGGTGGCGAGCACGATGAGGGTTTTATCGAGCAGTTTTTTCGATTCCAGATCCTTGATGAGGGTGGAGAACGCGGTGTCGAGATCCTGGATGAGCAGGTGTTGTTTCTGCTGGCCGGCCTGGTGGGTGTCCCAACCGGTGCCGTTGACGAAGCCGAGGTTGTGCGAGACCTCAATGAAACGCACCCCGTCCTCGATGAGGCGGCGGGCGAGCAGGCAGCGCTGGCCGAACTCCGAGCCGTAAGCCTCGCGCAGGGCAGCGGGTTCGCGGTCGAGTTCGAAATTTTTCATAAAGCCGGGGCCGGCGAGGCGGAGTGCTTCGTCCTGGGCGACGCGGTAGTCGGCGAGGATGGAGCCTTCTTCTGCGAGTCCCTGTTGGGGTGCGAGGAGAGCCTTGCGCCTCCCCATGCGATCCGTATCGACATAGGAGGGGCGGGTGAAACCGTTCGGACCGGCTTTGGTATCGGAGAGATAGATATTGCCGTATTTCGATCCGAGGAAACCGGGGCCGCGGGAGACGTTGGGGATGCCGATGAGCATGTAGGGCGGGACCTTAGGGTTCACAGCGCCGAGCCGGTTGGCGACGATGGAGCCTATGGAAGGATACACCGTGGCACCACTGATCTGCCTACCGGTATGCACGTAGTTGGTGGCGATACCGTGCTCGTTGATGATGTTGTGGTAAACGGAACGGACGGCGGTGACGCGTTCCATGAGCGGGGCGGTTTTGGAAAGGTGTTCGCAGACTTCCACCCCGGTGACGGCGGTCTTGATGGATTTGTAAGCGCAGCCTTTGACGAAAGGCTTGGTAGCGGAGCCTAGTTTTTTCGGGTCGAAGGTATCGATCTGGGACATGCCCCCGCCAAGCCAGATGAGGATGCAGTGCTCCGCTTTTCCCTTGGGCATATTCAGGGTGGTGTTGCCTTTCATCAAACTCGGCGCGAGCGATGCCATGGCGGTGGTGGAGAGGAATTTACGGCGGTTCATGGTGTTTTAGTTGCTAGTGCCGAGTGATCGGTGATCAGTGGAAGACCTGGGTTTCGGATTTATGATTTCGTGCTTAGGATTTTATTTCAGGTAGATCCATTCCGGGGAGTTGAGGATTGCCCAGAGGATGTCTTCGAAGCGGTTGCGCCAGTCGGCTTGCAGTTTGTTGGTTGGCGGGTCACCGGCACGGGCGTCGAGGATTTGTTGCTGACGGATGAGGTCCGCTTCCGGGTCTAGGTGGTTGGTCCAGGTAACGTATTTCTCCGGGCCGCGCGGCTTGTCGGATTTCTGGGGAGCCGGGTTCTCGACGATGCGGGTATTGTAGCCGTCGAGGATGAGTGGCAGGTAGGATTTTTTCTCTGCTTCGGTGGGCTTGCGGGTGAGGAGCTTGAGGAAAAGCTCGTCGAGGAGTTTCTCGGCAGGCTGATCAATCAGGGCAAGGTTGGTGAGCGGGTGGTCGTCGCTGAGGCGGGTGAGCCAGATGCCGACCGTGCCGTTTGCTATGATGGCGGGTTGGAGGGCGCTTGGTTCGGTTTCGCGTATGCTGGTCGCATCCTGGCGGGCGCCGCGCCACCCGAAGGCTTCGAGCACGTCCGCGACAGCCTGGATGCGTGGCAGCACCAGCGAGGGTCTGTCACGTTCGTTCGAGGTGGAGGCGAGCATCCAGGAGCGGGTCGGATTTCCGAGGCTGATGGAGTTTTTCATGTCCCGTTTCCCATCGATATCCAGGGAGACTTCCTCCGTCCTGAATTCCTTCCCAGTGGCGTAGAAAAGCGAATCGACGATCTGCTCGGCGGTGAGCCTGCGGGGAGCCGGCGCGTTGAAGAGCGGGCCGGTGCGTAGGAGACTTGGATCGGATGCACGCTGATACATGTGGGAGGTGAAAATCAGGCGGGCGAGTGCCTTCATATCGTAGCCGGAGCGGACGAATTCGCGCCCCAACCATTTGACTAGCTCGGGATGCGTTGGCTCGGATTTCTGCCAGTCCTCCACGATATCGACGATGCCCCGCGACATGATTTGTTTCCAGATGCGGTTCGCAGTGACTTGGGCGAAACGCTCGTTCTGCGGAGCGGTGATCAGGGCAGCGAGCAGGTCGCGGGTGCTGTCGGGATTTTCCGCGAGCTGCTTACCGATTTCCGTGGGGACCATTTCCTCGAATGGCCATGCGGGTTTCACCGAAGTGCCGGGTTTCAGCGTGACTTCGATCAGGGATTTTCGACCGCCCTGGTTGAGCTTGTCCATGGATACCGAGGAGGTTTTGGGGACGGTGATGGCCGATGTCTGGAGCATGGCTGCGATTTCGAAAAGATCCTGCTGGAGGTAGGTGTGTCCGGGGGCGTCGTGGCAGCGGGCGCATTTCATTTCCACTCCCATGAAAGCGGAGGAAACGATGGTCCCTTTCGCCGCCATCGGGGCGTCGTTACCGGTGGCAACTCCGAAGCCCGCCGGTCCACCGAAACGGTTAGAGCCGTCCATCCGTATCAGCTCGGTCACGATGAGATCCATAGGCTTGTTATCCAGCAGAGACTCGTGGAGCCACCAGCGGAAGGGGCCGGTGTTGTTCAGAGTGGGGTTGAGGATGTTAGGATTTTCCGCGAGCACATCCTGCCAGTAGCCCATCCACTTGTCCGCCCAGCGCGGGTCTTCGAGCAGTTTGGCTATGACCTTGGAGCGTTTTTCCTTCGAGGTGTCAGCCGTGAAATCTTCGATGTCTTTCAGTGATGGCGGCACGCCGACGGTATCGAGGAAGATGCGGCGGAGGAAGGTGAGGTCATCGGAAAGAGCGGTGATCTCCATGGACTGCACATCCATCTCCGGCCACTGCGCGCCTTCGTTGATCCATTTTTCGAGGACTTCGATTTCGTTTTTGGTGAGCTTGTCGCCCTTGGGTGGCATCACGTAGTCCTCGTCTTCATCGGTCACGCGGAGGAAAATGGAAGAGTCCAGCGCATCGCCGGGGACGATGCCCGGGCCGTCCTCTTTGCCGCCTTCGAGCGCGTGGCTGAGGCTGCTGAGCTTGAGTCCGCTCTTGGTCTTTCCGCCCTGGTGGCAGGAGAAACACTTGTTCTCGAAAATGGGCATGATCTCACGATAGAAGTTCACCTTCTCCGGCGCGATCTCTTGATACTGCTTCTCCACCTCCTTGATCTTCGCATTGATGAAATGGTCGATAGGATTGAGCGCGGCCATTCCGGGGATGGCCGCGGGGACGGGCACATCCTTGGTGGCGGAGAGGTATTGGGCAGTCGCCTCGCCGCGTTTCGTCCAGTAGTCCTTGTGCTTCTCGCGGGCGGCGGCGCGGCGGCTTGCGTTTTCCTTGCCCAGCCATGCCTCTTCTTTCGCTTGGTATTCTTCCCAAGACTCGTCATTGTAGGGGATGACGCTTTTCCCCGGAGTGACGAGTTGCCATTGCTGAGTTCTTTCCAGGGAAACGGCGAGAACCATTTCACCTAGCTCCGGGCGCATGCCATTGGTGCCGACGAGTTTTTCAAAGATGAACAGATGCTCCTTCCCATCCGATTCATACTCGACCCATGCCTCGTGGTCGCCGGGTTGGACGAAGCGGAAATCGGGATCGCCGAGATCGAGGAAGTCGTTTTGCGAGGAGATGTGGCCGTGCCCGCCGAGGTCGCTGCTCGGAAATTTCGTGATCATCGTCTGCTTGCCATCGATGGCCAGGCGGGTGGCTCCACGACCACGCATGAGCAGGCGGTGCTTGCCTTTCGGCAGAGTGATCTTTGCAGCAGTGCGAAGGAAGAAAGGCAACGGTCGGTCGCCACGGACACCGGTGGAAACGTATTTCAGAGGAAGCTCATGGAAGCCGAACGCATCCGCCGTGTAGGATTCCGTGGACTGCGGATCCGTCTTCGGCCAAGCGGCATTTCCGGGCACTCCCTTTTCACAGATCTGGACCACCACCTTTCCGGCCGGGATCTCATCGGGATTCAGAGACGGTGGCGGCGGGACGAATACGTAGCGGCTCGCCAAGACGGCATCCGGGAGCGCCTCCCGGTAGATCGCGATATCATCCAGCGCGCCGTTAAAAGAGTTTCCACCCCCGCCGCCATAGCCGGAGCCTATGACCATGTAGTCGCCATCGGTCACGGGCGGGAGCTTGGTCGGCCCTGCCATGTCCCAGACGCCTTTGTTGCTTTTTTCCCCGTTGATATAGGAGGTGATGGATTCCGGTTTCCCGAAAGTATAGGTGAGCGCCAAGTGGCTCCAGCCGCCAGTTGCTACCCCTTCTTGCGCGGTCCATCGGTGGTATTCTTCCTTCTTCGTTTCCGGATTGCGGCTGCGGAAAAGGAAGCTCGGGCACGCCTTGCCATTGAGCCTCAGTGCCCAGTTCTGGTTTTCGGCGGTGAAGCCAGGGTTGTTGTTGCGACCCTTGCCAATGATGTAAACATAGCTGTCCGTCTTTACCTCGGAGGCATTGAGCCATGCCTCCAGCGTGATGGTATCGCCATTGGTAAAACGGAAATTCGCGTCGGGGAAATCGGACTCCTCCACCTTGATGGACTGGCCGCTTCCATTCACATTGAGCGCCTTGTTGTCCTTGGCCAGATTCGGGTGGGCGGGAGGCTGCGGCCCGTTGGGTTCGATCTTCGCACCTTTCAGCGGTGTGCCGGGTTCCTTGCTTTCGAAGGTCCACCTCGCGATAGGCTTCACACCCGGCACCGTGGTCGTATCGTTCGTGGCAGAGTCCGCCTGCGCGGAGACGGCTGCGGAAGACAGAGCGAGGATGAAAAGAGAGCGCTTCATGGATTTGATCCCCCAAGCCTACGGAAAATCCCCCCCGCCGCAAGCACCGTTTTATTCAGCACAGCACGCAAACAGGTAAGCCCGTGGTTTCCGCTACCGGATTTGGGATGTGTTTCTTCAATGAATTCATCGAAGTCCGCAAGACTGGGCAGAGCTTCCGCATTGGCAGCAGCCGGGGGCTACTTACTTCATTACTCGGCGGCTGGATGATTCCATACCGCAGGAGCTGATGGAGAAGTGGACTCCCTGGACTGCGGAAGCCTGCTGCCGCTTTCGGTCCAGCAGCCTGCTGCCGACCGGACGGCATTGGCACGGGGCGGACTCGATGAAACCCTTGGTTGTCCCCCTCGCAGCAGGCTGCATTGGGGAAAGCGGCAGCAGGCTGCAGCAGTCCAGGGTCTTCGACGTGGATAAACATGCCCAACCATGTGCATGTCCTGTTCTCGCCGGCGGAGGGAGAGGTTTTGGAAAAGCTGGTGGGCGGGTGGAAGAACTTCACGGCGCGGAGGATCAATAGGATCCTTGGGCAGGAGGGGAAGCTCTGGCAGAAGAATTACTCCGATCTTGCGCTACCTCGTCCCCTCTGCTGCGATGATCGCGTCGAGGCGGGAGATCATTTCCTTGAGTTTCTCCGGATTCTCGGCGGAAAGGTCTTTCATTTCCGCGGGATCTTCCGGGAGGAAATGGAGTGAGTGCAGGCCGTCGAACCTGGGGATGGGCTTCTTGGAAATGGTTGCCTCGCCTTTGTATTGGCTGGTGCGGCGGATGAGCTTCCAATCGCCTATGCGGAGGCCGAAGTCGCCCTTTGCCCGCTTGCTGCAATCGCAAGTTCCCGGGAAATATGAAAGGAATTCAATAACCACGGTCTTTTTAAACGAAGATCGGGGGCATAAACAGGAGGAATTGGGCCAATGGAATCTGCTCCAATCAAATCACATTTCTCCAGATCCCAACGATCCGGTGAGCGACAGCTGCTAATCACTCAATAAGAATCCTTCTGGAGCTTTCATCAAGACGCACGGGAATCGAGTCGATAGGAACGATAATTCCGCTACCAGTTTTCACCACATTTGCGGGGCGGAGATCGAAGACAGCTACATCCGCACGTAAGAACGCAAGTGAATCCACATAACCTACGGAGAACTTCGCCGGAAGCAGGACAAAGCCGAGTTCCTGGGTCATCAGACCAACGATATCCGATTCACTCGCAGCAACTCCGACGATGTCGCTTTGCCGGGTGACGATGCGGAAATCATGTTTCGCTCCGGCAATTCCCACAAAGGAGACATCGTCGGCGAAGATCTCGTTCTGAAGCGCCAGCCTTTGGAGGTTTTCCAGCGGAAGTGCGGGACGGAGGGCAGGTTCCCCAAAATCAAACGAAACAACATAGCCAGCGGCAGAAGGTTTGGTCAATTTCAGCCAGCTTGAAGAAGCGGGATTAAAGGTGCGATCGTGTTCCCGCCAACCCTCTTTCAGCGGCTGAAGGCGCTCATAGTGACATCCGCCTTCTTCCGCCCAAGCCTAGAGTCTCCGGAAATTTTCGTCGTAAAGTGACCACTCGTCGATTTCGCCATACGATCCACTTGGACGTAAGCGTTCTCCGAACTCCTCGATAACTTCGAGGAGCGGGCGATCGCGATCTGGCTGAGGTAAGGCGGCAGTTTCATTCGACAGGTGAAAGCTACACAACCACGAGGAGTTGCGCAGTCAAAATCCTCCTCTCTACATCCTCCTATTCTCCCGATATCCCTCGAGAAATCCGGAGACACGTCTCAATGCTTACTCAATGGCAACAGGAAGGCGAAGCTTCTCCTTTGGCGGCAAAAATTTCATCGCGACTGGCAAGCTCTTTTCCTTCTTCAACCGTCTCAACACAGGCTCTCAACAAAGCGTCATCCTCGGCACGCTCCCACATCCATGCAGCAAGCTCAGCAAAATCTTCCATCGGAAGCCGCTCGATCTGCTTTTCGAGTTCCAGTATCGCATTCACACCTCACCCAATAAATACGCAGGCATCACCCGTCAAGCTCGACCCAATGTCACGCTACTACCAATTCTATCGCAACTTCCCGGGAAATATGAGAGGTAATTAATGACCACGGGCTTTCGGCGCGCAGATCGGGGGCACTGACGCCGTCCCGGCTTACTCCAAAAAAAAACCGCTGCCAAAATGATTCTTGGCAGAGCGGCCTGGGAAGCTACGCTCTCGGCGAATGAATATAAGTGCCAAAGCCAGCAACTGCGACCGCCGCAAGGCTGTTTCTGGCTATTTTTCTCCTCTGACCACTGCTCACTCGGCACTTCTCACTTCTTTCTTCCCCCTTTTCCCCCGCAACCCCCTTTTCCCCGCCCTCCAGTCTTCGCCAAGGCTTCTACCGGCAGGCCGGTCTAGCCCAACGGCTGTTTCAGGAGCCTCCCGCCAAAAGCAAATTCCTAGCAGTCGTGACACAAACGGCCCTCGACTTGGCATCCGCTAATAACTGGGGAGCGGTAAATGTGGGATTCGGAATGCAAAATGCCTCGAGTCCAGCACAACAGTTGGCATTCGACGATGTGAGTTTGAATTACACCGCAATCCCCGAGCCGACCACATGGGCTCTGCTGGCGGGCTCACTGACTGTTTTGACGGTCTTCCGTCGTCGGCCAACTCAGCGCACGCTCTGAGCTGCAACTTGTAATCTGAACAAAGTGGCAGTTTGTGGAGGCATACGAATGTAGATTCGGATGCCTCTGTCTTCCAGCCACGTTTCATTGTAGCGACCCGTTTCTGTCATCTTCAAAGTTCGTTACGGCAAGTTCAGCTGCTGCAGGATTTCCCTGCTCACTAGCCCTAATCTGCCGTTCTTCTTTGCTGATGCGACCAAAACCACACGATGAAATTCAAGCAAGATAACTCGACTCTGAGCCTGCTTTTGGCACTGGTGCTTTCCTGCCCTCTCATAGCAGCAGCAGAGGAAAAACCCGCCGCCACCGACGACGAACTGGCTCAATCGTTTAAGTCACCACCGCCGTCGGCGAGACCCGGAGTGTACTGGGACTGGATGGGAGGTATGATCAGTCGCGAGGGCATCACGAAGGATCTCGAAGCCAACCCCCATTTCCCCGCCCTCCGGTCCGTTCCAATGGCTATTTCAGAGGCTTCCCACCAAAAGCAAATTCCTAGCAACACTGGATTTCCGCAAGGAGCCTTGATGCCAACGCTGGTTGCTAAAAAATTAATATGAATACAAAAAACCATATCCTTCATCTCAGCATGATCTTTATCGGGCTCTGCCCGGTGGCAGGCTTGGCACAAACAGAGTCGGCCATTACAGCCAGCGATCAGCTCGTGGAGCAGCGCATCCAAGAGGCGATTAAGCGGGCGGCGGAGACTCCCTCTCCGTTCCGTGGAGCGGAGTGGGCATTGGCAGACGCCTATGAGCGCCAATTGGCAGGGATAACCGACGATACCGATGAACTCAACCAAGCTGTGCTGGCCTATTGTGCGGCCTTTTCGACAAAAGCAGAAAATGCCCCAACGCCCTATTCCGATATGAGCATCCACGCGCCCATTTTTCAGCTCTATCTCAAGCCGAAATACCAGGCGTTCCTCAATCCCGAGGCGAAGGCCGCGATTAGGGAGATCTGCTGGAACTGGGTTTACCGGCACAGTTGCTTGCAGAGTCCGATCGATCCCGAGGGGCGGCCCTGGCCCTTCAATAATCCTACGGAAAGTGTGTGGTATATCACCGGCAGCGAGAACCACGATTCCCGGCAGCGGACCAGCAATATCTTGGCGCTGCAAGTTCTCATGACGCCGGGGGAGCCACACGGTTCCTCAGACACGCTGCATGACGGCTATACCGTGGCCGAGCATTATGATGCCTGGGTGAAATGGTATATCGAGTTCTTCCGGCAACGCGCCCGTGCAGGCCTGAACTGCGAGATTGCCCACCCCTCCAGCTATGGTGCCGGCACGATTGGTGACTATTACACGGTGGAAGATTGCACAGGCGTCCCCGAACTCAAGCAGGCCGCCTCGAACTTCCTGACCCTCTTTTGGGCGGATGTGGCCGTCGAGTTCGAGCCACGCACCGGTATCCGGGCGGGAGTCGCCTCCACCCGGACCTACAGATTTGACGTCAATCAGACTGGAAGGGTGTACTGGCCCCGAGGCCTTCTCCATGCCTATGGCTGGACTGACGTCGAAGAAGCCAAGGAGCACCTCGGCAATGTGCATTTCCTCGCCAGCGACTATCGCCCGCCGGAAATCCTCCGGGCCATCGCCCGTGATCCTGAACGTGGATCCTATCAGGTGACCTCCCGCCGATTCGGTCGCAGCAATGGCTCGTGGCACAACGGCATTTACCAAATCCTCTTTGACGATGGCGACGAGATGAATTCCTCGATTCGGCGAGACACTTGGTACACCCCGGATTACGCACTGAGCACGCTGAGCTTCGACCCTAATCTGAAATATACGGCGTTGGTCAATGACTCGCGGAGAATGGGGGTGACCTTCTCGAACGACATTGATGACCGAATTTTGCTGCAAGCCGGCTATTCACCTATGGATCCCGCGACCGAGAAATATGTGGGCGGCATGCAGGGTATCAACGGACTGCTTGGACCGGATTGCATGATTGTTGCCCGCGATCCAAACGCCAGCCCGGACCCCAACAGCACACGCATCTTTATTTCCGACGATTCCCTCTGGGATAACCGCAAAGAGGACGAAGGGGGCTGGACCTTCACACGGGCGGGCGATGGCTATGCCGCCTTCCGCATCGCGGGGGATCCGGGCTATACGGTTACGGAGTCGCCATGGAAGTTTGGGTGGTATCTTGAATTGAAAGACATCTGGGCACCCGTGGTCATCCAGATGGGGCGGGCCGGGAGCTTTGGGAGCTTCGAGGCATTCCAAGCGTCGGTGAAAGCCCTGCCTTTCACCTACGCCGAGGGCAAGCTCACATTCACAGCGCTCAACGGGGATACCTACGCGTATCAAAGCAACAGCAAGACTCTCCCCACCATCAACGGCAAGCCGCTGGATCTCAATCCCGCGATGACCTACGACTTTCCATATCTGAAAATGAAACACGGCACGGACACCGCCACCATCAGCTACCCCGGATACCCGGATCTCGTGGTTTCAACTGCGCCCGGGGCCGCGGATAAGGATGACACGCTCAACGAAATCCCATCTCAGTGAGGGGCGATGGGGGAGAGCCTTCTACCCATCAATAGGGATTGACAGGGGGGGGGATTTTAGGATTGCTTGTAAATCTTATCCACTGGACTGACCATTCCATAATGGCAAGCCGTGATGAACAGACCAAAAAAACCTAACCCAAGCTACGTGCATCATGAAACCCACCTACGCACTCCGCCCCTTCCTGCTCGCCCTGTTGCGCCGCCGCCGCTAACATCAGGCATCCCCCGATACCACGGGGGATATTTAATCGGATTCATTCGGAGAGCGCTAACAGCCATGATTTTGAAGTCACCCCGCCGTCCGCCACGGACCAGTCGAGGATTCGCGCTGATCATCACGCTTTTTCTCATGATTCTGCTGGCAGTCCTTGCAATTGGATTGGTGAGCCTATCGACCGTTACGCTGCGTAAAGCTTCACATGGTGAGGCGCAAGCTGCAGCGCGCGCAAATGCCCGGATGGCGATGATGCTGGCCATCGGGGAACTGCAGAAGCTCGCGGGGCCGGACACCCGTATCACCGCACCTGCGGAGTCCGTGGCCGGAGTGAACGGAAACAAACAAGCGCTCGGAGCCTGGCGCTCATGGGAAGGGCGGAATCACGATGCCACAGGCTTGCCGGTGGCACCCAACTACGCATCCAAGCTGGTTGTCGGCGACCGGGAGCCGGAGACGACCATCCCCGGACGATTCCTGGGATGGCTTGTCTCGGATGCGGTGGGACAAACGGATGCCTCCGCTCCTCCCAGGCTTGAAAAAACGGCTGAAACTGCACCGCTTCTCCGGATGGATGCGGTTGCTGACGAAATCCATGTGAGGCCGTCCGGGGTACAGGGAAGTGGCGAGGGAGGCTTCGCATGGTGGGTCGGCGGTGAGAATACCAAAGCATTTGTCAAACACACGGAAGCTCCCGCTACCCCAGACGAATGGGCGCTTCACAACGCCACTTTCAACCGTGCCGACCCAACGCTCTTCGGCCTAGCCGATGAAGAGCTGCTTAACAAAATCCCTTCCCGGGCATCCTTTGATCTTCTTGCGGGGAACGGCTCCGCAGGCGTCCCGCAACGCCCGTCAAAACGGTTTTTCCATGATCTTACGCCGTGGTCACAAGGTCTGCTCACCAATGCCGCCACCGGCGGTTGGAAGCGCGATCTCTCACTGGCGTCGGAGGACTGGAGTAGCCTGCAGGATGCGGACAAGTCATTTTTCACCCTCCGCCCGGGTGTGGAAACAGCCTCGCCGCAGGCGGATCTCTTTCCCTGGGAGGCCGGCCGCTCCCCTGCACATTGGACGGGTGCCGTCAACTGGCAGGGCATCCGGGACTTCGCCACCCAATACCGGAGCCTGACTCCGGACGGAGCCGGGGGCGTGCCAACCATGAACGGGCAGGTCTTTCCCTTCAATGATACCAATCGGTCTCGAAACGAGGTTCGGCGTTATCCCATCGTCGCCCGAATCCACCTGGTGGTTTCCTACTCGGCCAAGCCCAATCCCGATCCGACCGCGCCCGCCGACCAGGCCTTCATCGCCTGCCTCGATGTGAATCCGGCGGTCACGCTCTGGAATCCTTACAATGTCGCTCTGACGATAGACGGACTAAGTCTTTCCATCCCCCAGCCTTCGGATGCGGGATTTCGCTTCAAGGTTGATCGTTATAGTGGAGTCAGCTTGTTGCGGACGGATTCCTATAACAGGATCACGATGAATGGCATCCTTGTAAACCAGCCGTGGACGATGCGTTGCGTCAACGACAGCGGCAGTAGCAGGCTCACCTTCCAGCCGGGGGAGGCGCTCCTGTTCAGTGCCAAGGATAACAGCCCGGTGGGTGGCGGCCAGACAGTGAACCTCTATCCCGGCTACAAGACCAACGGCGGCTTCCGCTATGACCGGCTCGACAACAGCAGCGGCAGCCTGCAGCCGATCTACGGCAGTGCCAGCGATCGTTTCTACTCACGGGTGGTGCGCGACGCGGGTGGAAGAGGAGATTGGGATACGAAAAGAGGCGTCACTTTCAGTGTGCATAACGATCAATTTCCCATCGCCGCATTCGCAGAGAACGGATCTGCCATTGGAGGAAATTACCAAACCACTAATCCCGCGCCGGGCGACGGCCCAGCGGACAAACTGCGGATGCTGAATCTGGCTTCGTCTCCCGATCCCTTCTACGCCTCCTACATTTCTCTGGATGCCGCCTCCATTGAGCAGCCAGTCGGGAGCAGCTCCACCGGAAAAGGGCTTTTGGGCAACAATCCCTTACGCTACCAGACACGGGGTAATATCGGCATCGACAGCATCTGGCATATCAAGAATTTCCCGCTGAACGGCACCAACGGGGGCATCGGCCTGCCTGAGGCATTTGATGCCCGGGGCTTCGTCGGGACCACCCACCTGGCCGATGGCGGACTAACCCACCTGCCCTTGGTCGAGTTGCCACTGCGTCCGCTCCACTCGCTCGCCGAGCTGCAGCATTGTGACATCTCGTGTAGCATGAAATCTCCTTACGGATTCAATGCGATCGGCAATAGCCACGTCTTCCCTTCCATCAGTCCGGCAACCCTCGAATTTTTGGGATTTGATAATAAACCGATTGATCAGGATTGGTCTTACGACCACAGCTACTTGGCCAACCATCTCCTCTTCGACGACTGGTTCGTCTCTTCCATCGCCCCGGAAACCGCGCCCTGGACGGGTGGCGAGACCCGCCCGAAAGACACGGTTTACCGCGACCACTTGCTCGGAAGCGAGCCCCTGCCTAACGATTTTTATCTACCGGCCACGGCGGCGGGAAGCGCGGAAGCCGCCGCCCGCGTGACGGAGGACATCGGAAAGCCAGATGCCTGGCGCACCATCGCATCCAAGCTCGTCGTACAGGGCATGTTCAACGTCAACTCCACATCCGTGCCTGCATGGACCGCCATCCTGCGCAACATGAGGGACAGCGAGGTGCCGGAGTTCCGCTATGGTGCATCCGGCGCATGGGGCATCGAAGCGGGCGCGGCCAACAACGGGCAGACCAGCTTCCCCCGCTCGACGGTGACCGGATCGGGTGAGACGAATATCGGCAATTATCCACAGTTGGGGCATTATCACGCGCTGACCGATACCCAAATCGACGCGCTCGCCAGGGAAATCGTCAGGCAGGTCAAACTGCGCGGCCCCTTCCTCTCCCTCTCCGAATTCGTCAACCGCAAGTTCACCTCCGCCACCGGCGCCCAACTCACCAGCACCAACCCGGATTCGGAACTCGTCCGCGCAGGCGCGATCGAGGCCGCCCTCCTGACACTCTCCGATCCAGCAACGGCTGCCGCCAACGAAAACCCGAACGGCGAATTGCAGTCGGTATTCCCGGCGCGAACCCTTCCGGGAGGCCACTCCTCCGGCTTCCCCTACGCCGGAGAAGGTTCCACCGTTTACGGCTATCCAGGATGGATCCGGCAGGCGGACATCCTGCGCTCGCTCGCACCCGTACTCTCCGTCCGTGACGACAGCTTCGTGATCCGCAGTTATGGCGACTACCGGGATTCTGCCAGCGGCAAGATCGTAGCCAAAGCCTGGTGCGAAGCCGTTGTCCGGCGCACCGCTGAATACGTCGATCCAAGCGACAAAGCCACCGTACCGCCGTCCGCCGCGACACTGGTTTCCAAAACCAACGCCCGTTTCGGTCGCCGTTTCCAAATCGTCTCCTTCCGCTGGCTCAGTCCCGACGAAATCTGACAACCGCCGCCATGAAAATTTTTCTCCTCCTGTCCTCCGTTCTCAGCGCACTGGCAACCTTTGCCTCCGCCGAGAGGGTTGTCCGGTCGATTTATTACCAAGGCTCCGACGATGCACCCAGAAAGGCATTTCTCTACGGTGTTTCGGGAAAGCATGTGGAAGTCAACTTCCCCCGCTCGAATATTTCCGATGCGGTTGAACTCCCGGACGGCGGGGAGATTTTTTCCCTATTGCCGGCGATTCTTCCTGAGGACGGTGCCATTCCGAAAAACGCTCCCCAAGTAGGCATCCCCAAAGATTGGAAACTGAGCGCACTCCTCATCTCGAAAGACGAGGGCAATCCCGTGCTGCCCGTGCGTGCGACTCCCGTCAACATGAGCGACTCTGTTTTTAGACCCGGTGAAATGCTGTGGATCAACCTGACAGATATCATGGTGGGCGGAAAAATAGGCGACACCAAGCTCCTGCTCAAACCGAAGGGCACGGAACTGCTCAAAGCTCCCAAAAGCGAGCGCGGGGACTACCCGGTAGTCATCGACTGCCTGATTCCAGGTGATAAGGAGACCCGCTGGCTCGTCCGGCAAACCTGGAGACACACCCCCCGCGCCCGGCAACTGGTTTTTGTCCAACCACTGGAACCACCGCGAATCGCCATCCTTCACTCGGTCTCGTTTTATGAATGAAACCCTGGTGAGGCTCCGCATTAGTCCAAACAAGTAAGCCTGCGGTCGCTTCGTCCGCAGGCATCCGTGCGGTTTTTTCTGACGGTAGCTTGCAATCGGAAGCGGGCTTAATCCCATGCGATTACACCTGTTGCCAATCTTAGACTTCAAAACAACCCCCTTTTCCCCGCCCTCCGGTCTAGCCCAACGGCTGTTCAGGAGCCTCCCGCCAAAAGCAAATTCCTAGCAGCCCCCCTCCCGCCCGTGGCCGGGGAAAGACAGAGATGAAACTTCCTTGAG
>Ga0222659_1000833_pt1 | contig 15109 bp, 14 predicted proteins | sample AntAcemetagen547_FD_179850 | JGI IMG/M metagenome (GOLD analysis project Ga0222659, IMG submission 179850) | Saline water microbial communities from Ace Lake, Antarctica - #547 | ecosystem: Environmental > Aquatic > Non-marine Saline and Alkaline > Saline | place: Antarctica: Ace Lake...
ATGTGCTTTTGCGAAATGATACGCGCATGAAACTGAATGTTCGCAGAACTCGCTACTCGATTGGTCAGGTAGCTGATGTAATATGCGCCTCCTACAATTTCTAGATCTCCTGATTTGCGCAATGCCGACGTAACCGTCAGAATGTCAATTGGCTCCGAACGCTGAAAAAGATCATGGATGGCGTTAAAAATCTTCTGATGACTTTCTTTGTAAAACGAGTCGGGCTTGAGAATATCAATAACTTCGTTCACGGCCTCACGTTCTAACATCAAGGCACCTAATACAGCCTCCTCAAGGTCAGTTGCCTGGGGAGGGATTTTGCCCAGTTCATTGTTTTGTATAGGAGGTCGTGTAGCTGACTTACGCCAATTATCAGACTTTTTTTGCGAAATTTCATCCATTATTCAAAGATACGATCTCTATTTCGCCAGCACTATTATTTGGCATTTCAGGATATGAAAAGTTTTAAGAAACACTTCTCAACATTTGTTCATACTGGACTGACCATTTTGGTAGTACTCTCACTATCATCATGTAATGACGACGAGGATGAGAACCCACCTCGGGTTACCATAGAATCCCCTTTCGAGAATCAAACTTTTTTATCTATCGATACCATAGATGCTAGCGCAATCATAACCGACAATGAGCAAATAACTTCTGTGGAACTCGAAATTCTTGATCTAGAGTTTAATCAGGTTGCGCTCAGACGGAGCTATCCAGCATCTGGTTCTACCTTTAATTTTGGCCAGCGATTTCCCATAGATGCTCCTCAACTTGAAACGGGTGATTACTACCTAGCTTTTAGAGCCAATGATGGGAGAAATGTCGGGTCGGCTTTTGTGAAGATTAGGATAAATGCCGTTCCTAGGGAGCTGGAGGGAGTTCTTGTATTGACTAGCCAAAGCAATCAATCATACATTTACTACCGCGAGGAGGGTGAGAATGAATTTGAGTTAGAGCATAATTTTTTCTCTGATGCAGTAGGAGGTGGATTGAACTACCGTCAGAATATTTTTGCTTCAGTCGGTGGACAAGCGGGGGATGCCGATTTTTTTGAAACCGAGGAATTTTCAATCGTTAATTCGCTGCCTGGATTTGGCAACACAGGGCTTCCTTTTTATTTATCGATGACCTTTGACGATCAGCTCGAGCAATTCATACTGACTCAAAGAGATGGCCGCATTAGAGTTTTGGATAAGTCGGCATTTGTCTTGCTAGGCTTTGATGGTTTAGCCAATCATTTCCCTTTGCAGGTCTTCGGCAATGAGGATGGATATTTTCTTTCTGAAAAAGAAATTGATGGCCCTCTTTATTCTTTTACGTTTTACTCTTTTCAAGGACTGCTATTGGATAATTACCTAGTAACAGGAGCTGTTAGAGGAGTGTTTGATCGAAATCTAAACGAGAAATTTGTTTGGGTCGATGATCCCGAAGGGCTTGAGTTAAGATTGCTCAATGTCTCAACCGAATTTCTATCGTTACCTTATGAAAGGCCAGGCGCGAGGCTAGCTGACGTTATTCGCACTGGCAACAACACTTTTATCATTAGCACCTCTGATGGATTGCTTCGTTACAATTATTCGAACGGTGGCACGGTGATCTTGAATAGTTCGGCTCCCGAAGGAGATCTATACTTTGATGATCTGAATCAATTGGTTTACCTCGTGAGTGGTCAAGATGCTAGAATATATGCCATCAACGGACAGCAGGTAGCCGAATTTTCTTTCCCACGAGAAATTATTTACGTGGGTTTTGACTACAACCGCTAAGAGGTCACACCCATATTTGAAAACTTGCTGATTCTGTCATGAACCAGCTTTTCAGCTGACAAAGGCTGGAGCTTTTCTAAATTCGCTAAGATAGCCTCTTTCACATTTTTGAATGCTGTTAACCTATCGGTGTGAGCACCCCCGAGTGGTTCTTTGATGATCCCGTCAATCAGCTTATTCTTAAGCATATTGTTCGGTGTGAGCTTGAGTGCCTCAGCAGCCTCGATTTTATGGTCCCAGTTGCGCCAAAGAATGGTAGAGCAGTTTTCAGGAGAGATAACGGAGTACCAAGAATTCTCGAGCATCAGCACTTTATCTCCAACACCAATTCCCAAAGCCCCACCTGAAGCTCCTTCGCCTATAATGATGCAAATAATTGGCACCTTGAGCTTTGCCATTTCGTAAAGGTTTCTTGCAATGGCTTCACCTTGCCCGCGTTCCTCAGCTTCCAAACCTGGAAATGCACCAGGAGTGTCAATTAAACTTACTACTGGAATGTTAAACTTCTCAGCAAGTTTCATTAATCGAAGAGCCTTTCTATAACCTTCAGGGTTTGGCATACCGAAGTTCCTGAACTGGCGCATCTTGGTATTGATTCCTTTCTGCTGGCCCACAAACATGACGGTCTTGCCATCTACTTTGCCCAAGCCGCCTACCATGGCTTTGTCGTCTTTCACATTCCGATCGCCGTGCAGCTCAATGAACGTATTGTCAGTCAAGTACTCAATGTAGTGGAGTGTGTATGGTCTTTCGGGATGTCTCGAAACCTGCACTCTTTGCCAAGGAGTCAAATTTTCGTAAATCTCTTTTTGTTTTTTCTGAATTTTCTTTTCCAAATCCCGCATGGATTTAGACATATCCACTTCACCCTTATCGGAGATTTCTTTTGCTTTCTCCAATTGCTCCATCAATTCGCCGATAGGCTCTTCAAAATCGAGTAATACTGCCATAATCTCTTTCTTGTAAATTCGAAAGTACTATTTAAATCAAAACGCGAAGTTAAGAAGGTTTTTCAGCGCGAAACCAACATATTTGTGTCATGGTTCTTTTTCCCAACTCGAAAATCAATTTTGGACTAGAAATCCTGCGAAAGCGTAAAGACGGATACCACGATATAGACTCGGTCTTTTATCCCATTCCGCTTTGCGATGTGCTCGAAGTAATACTTGACCCACTGTCAGGGAAGGATCAATGGCATTATTCAGGATTGAGTATTCCTGGTAATAGCGCAGATAATCTGTGCTCAAGGGCTTTGGATCTCGTTCGAGAAAGAGCAGAAATCCCGAAACTGAATACTTTTCTCCACAAATCTATTCCTATGGGAGCTGGCCTTGGAGGTGGATCGGCTGACGGGTCGTTTATTATAAAGGGATTAAATGAGATGTTTGAACTAAACCTGAGCCATCACGAAATGGAAAGAATGGCTTTCTCATTGGGAAGTGATTGTCCATTTTTCATCAAAAATGTACCTGTGCGTGCTGAGAGTAGGGGTGAAGTCAATACTTCAATTGAGCTTAATTTAAAAGGAAAGCATTTGGTTCTCATCTGCCCTGACATTCACGTATCTACTAAGGAGGCCTATTCGACAATAGTGCCAGATGATTCACGGATTTCACCTGCGGATATTGTGAAAGAACCAATTGAACAATGGCGAGATCAGCTTCGGAATCGCTTTGAGGAATACGCTTTTCAAAAGTATCCTGAGCTTGCTGAGATTAAGCAAGAGCTCTACCATCATGGCGCTATCTACGCTTCAATGTCTGGCAGCGGCTCGGCGTTCTACGGGATTTTTAAGGGTGCTACTGATAAGAGCCTGTTTACACAATTTGGCTCTACTTATTCATTTGAGCTTTAGGCTTATTTCTGTGCCCTACGAAGTACAATTAAGGCAATTCCAGCAAAGAAAATGTTGGGCAACCAAACAGCTAGCATTGGGTTTAACCCAGCATTCGTAGCAGCGACAGTCGTCACTTTCATTGCGAAAATATACACGACCGCAATTAACACGCCTGTGGCCATGTGCACCCCAATTCCCCCTCTTGATTTTCGGCCAGCCAACGACACGGCGATTACCGTTAGGATATAAGTCGCAAAGGGATAGGAGGTTCTTTGGTGCTTTTCGATTTCAAAGAATACCGTTTGGTCTGAGCCTTTCTGACGCTCTTCTTCAATGAAGTTTGTCAACTCCTGATACCCCATGGTGGATGCTATGTTGAGTTTTACTCCAAAATCATTGGGCTTCATATTAAGTAAGGTGTCGAGCCTTGCACCCTTTGAAATTTTTTCACCCTTGTCGGTGAATTCCCTTACGCGGTAACCTTGAATTTCCCATTTACTGGAAGCGGTATCATACTTCGCCCTGTCGGCTAGCATCTTGTATTCCAGCCGGCCTTCATCGTTCCATTTCTCCAAAGAGAACTTATAGCCAATGTTATTAATCGTACTAAAGGTCTCAAAATAGGCCAGGGTATTCTCCTCAATTTCCCGATGCAGATTGTCGTCCTTTATCCTGAACCTTTTGTTCATGTACTGTTCTTCGAATTGAATTCGAACTCGATTGGCAATGGGTAGCTGGTAGTGAGTGAAGTAAAGTGAAATGGCCACTAGGATAGTTGCCGCAATAAAGTAAGGTCTAAGCAGTCTCCTAAAGGAAACACCCCCAGCAAAAATGGCAATGATTTCGGAGCGCTGAGCGAGTTGACTGGTAAAGAGAAGAACGCTAAGGAAGATGAGCAGAGAGCTGAAAAGATTCCCGAAGTAGAAGACAAAGTTGACGTAATATTTGAAGATGATTTGGCTGAGAGGAGCGTCATACTTGATGAACCGCTCGAGTTGCTCGGATACATCAAACACAATGGCGATGGACATAATCAGCGCCAGCATGAAAAAGAAAGTTCCTAAGAACCGCTTGATGATGTAGATGTCGAGTTTTTTCATGCCTTAGAGGCGGCTTTCGAGCTTTGTTACCATTTGGTTTTTCCAGCCAGCAAATGTACCCTCTTGAATTTTTCTTCGGGCTTCTCCGACTAACCACAAATAAAAGGCCAAGTTGTGAATGCTCGCTATTTGTGCGCCAAGCATTTCTTTGCTTATGATCAAATGCCTCAGGAATGCCTTTGAATAAGCTTTATCTACATAAGAAGTTCCATTTGGATCAACGGGCGAAAAATCATCTTTCCATTTTGCATTTCGGATATTTATGATTCCCTCAGAAGTGAATAACATTCCGTTCCTCGCATTTCGGGTTGGCATTACACAGTCAAACATATCAATGCCTAGAGCGATATTCTCCAAAAGATTGGAAGGTGTGCCCACACCCATCAGGTACCTCGGTTTATCTTTTGGGAGTATTTGACAGACCACATCCGTCATGGCATACATTTCCTCATGTGGTTCACCCACTGATAAACCTCCGATGGCATTTCCTTCTCGATTTTGAGCTGCAATGAATTCAGCTGATTGCTTGCGCAAATCTGGATAAACACTTCCTTGAACTATGGGGAAGAAGGATTGACGATACCCATATTTGTCTGGTGTATTGTCAAAACGATCACAGCAGCGCTTCAGCCAGCGATGGGTCATGTGCATGCTATTTTCTGCATAATCATAAGGACATGGGTACGGAGTGCACTCATCAAAAGCCATGATGATATCTGCACCAATCGTGCGCTGCACATCTATCGCTCTTTCAGGAGTGAAAAAGTGCTTGTCGCCATCGATATGCGATTTGAAGCTCACACCACTTTCGCTGATCTTGCGCTTGTCGGAAAGCGAGTAAACCTGATAGCCACCGCTATCAGTCAGCTGAGGTTTTGACCAGCCATTAAAGGCGTGGAGCCCTCCTGCCTTCCCAATCGTCTCAATTCCTGGACGAAGGTATAGGTGGTAAGTATTGCCCAGAATGATCTGGGCGTTAATGTCTTCGTCCAATTCTCGGGGATGAACACCTTTTACGGCAGCTGCCGTGCCGACAGGCATAAAAATGGGTGTTTCGATCGTGCCGTGATCAGTTTCTAGCTCTCCTGCTCGCGCATTTGATTTAGGGTCTTCGGCTATAAGTTTGAATTTCAATGCTCCTTGTAAAACTTTGTTGATAAATAGCGGGCTGGCAAAGATAACAGGAATAGAAATAGGGAATCGAAAAAGTAATTTTATCCCACTCTATGGAGATCAATATTTCATCGGAATCGGTTATTATTTTTTGGGGGGTATTGCTTATTGCAAGCGCCGCCATTCAATTTGGGTTTCTCTTTTTGGTTTACAGCCGTCTGGCTTTTTTCAAGAATCCAAAGAAATCTGTGGCAAAGCCAGCTGTCAGTATAATTATAGCGGCGCGCAATGAAGAGGAGAATCTATTGGTCAATATGCCGATCATTCTCGAACAGGATTATCCCGAGTTTGAAGTAATCGTGATCAATGATAGCTCGGTCGATGATTCCATTACAGTTCTTCAAGCCTTCGAAGAAAAGTATCCAAACCTGAGAGTGATCAATATTCATGAAAATGATCGCTACGAGGGAGGGAAGAAGTACGCCATTACTTTGGGCGTAAAAGGGGCAAAGTATGAGAGGCTGATTTTCACAGATGCCGATTGTAAACCTGTTTCTAGAAAGTGGGTTGAAAAAGTAATAGAATCCGTTGCAATTGATGGCGCCATCGTTTTGGGCTATAGTCCATACAGCCGTAAGCCTGGGTTTTTGAATAAGGTCATTCGTTATGATGCCTTTAATACTGGGCTAAATTATTTGAGCTTTGCCCTTTGCGGGATTCCTTACATGGGAGTCGGTAGAAATCTGTCCTATTCAAAGTCTTCTTTTTTCTCTGTCGGAGGATTTAAGTCTCATTATAAGTTGCTTTCCGGAGATGACGATTTACTCATCAATCAGATCGCTCGAAAAGAGAATACATTCATCTGTGTGGACAAAGAAGCCGAAGTCCAAAGCGACCCTGAGAAGAGCTGGAGAAGCTATTGGTTGCAAAAGCGCAGACACCTAACCACTGGGTCGCGCTACCGATTGCACCACCGTTTTTTGCTCATTTTACAACCTGTGAGTTTGCTTCTTTTTTGGCTTGCAGCCATTTTGTTATTAGTTTCTCACAATTGGTTGGAGATTACTTTGATCATCGTGTTGACTCGTATTCTAGCTCAAATCCTTATTTTTAGGCGCTCATCCCGATGCCTAGGTCAAGCAGACCTGACTATATTGGCACCGATATTTGAAATTATCATTCTAATTTTAACCGCTTGTGCGCACACGGCAAATGCCGTTTCAAATAGAATTACATGGAAGACGTAGTATCAAGACTCTCACCAAAAGCCCAGCACGACTACAAACTCGTGAGAAGGGCAGTAGATGACCAAGATCAGGGAGCTTATGCTGAACTGATGGAGCGCTACCGCGAGAGCATTTACTACATGTTGTTGAAGATGGTAAATAACTCTGACGATGCTGACGATCTTACCATCGAGGCATTCGGAAAGGCATTTAGTAGATTGACGCAATATCAACCCAATTATGCTTTTAGTACTTGGATGTTTAAAATTGCCTCCAATAATTGCATTGACTTTATTCGCAAAGAGCGCAAGAAGCGCACGATGTCCATTGATACTGGAATGCGAAATGAAGACGGCGAGAATATGACGTACGACATTGAGGCAGATGTGAGGGATCCTGAAGAAGAGATGATGCGCAATCAGCGAATGAAGGCGATGCGTCAAGTAGTTGATAAGCTGAAGCCTCGCTACAAGCAATTGGTCATTTTGAGGTATTTCAAAGAGTACTCTTACGATGAAATCTCAAAAGAGCTCGACCTTCCTTTAGGTACTGTGAAAGCGCAACTTTTTCGCGCTAGAGACTTTCTCTCCACCATGATGAAGAATACCAAAGACACCATTTAGAGTCTGTCTATAAAGTTCGCTATCTTCCTTCCCGTTGTTTTAAAAACAGTCATCCGACTAAGGCGGATTCCTTTATTTTTAAAACTCCGTTCGCGTTGCCATCAAACTTTCTAGTTTAAACTCGTGCTTCTATTTTTAAACTCTATTTGATCGAATGATCGAGCTTCTGACTCAATACTTTCCTGAAATCTCTGAAGAGAAGAGGGATAAATTCGCCGCACTCCAACCACTTTACGAAGAGTGGAACGCACAGATCAATGTGATCAGTCGAAAAGACATGGATCAATTTGAAGAGAGGCATCTCTTGCACTCACTTTGCCTCACTTTCTTCTGGCAACCTAAATCAGGACACAAGGTTTTGGACATTGGCACAGGAGGGGGCTTTCCTGGCATCCCTTTGGCCATTCTCTATCCCGATGTCGATTTTCTTTTGATCGATTCCACAGCCAAAAAAATAAAAGTGGTCAATGAGGTCGCTGAGGCTCTTGATTTGAAAAACGTAAAAGCTGTTCAAGACCGTGCGGAATACGTGGTAGGCCGCTTTGACTCTGTACTCAGTCGTGCAGTTGCCCGTTTGGCGGTGCTTGCCGAATACTGCGTCAACTCCAAAATGAAAACGAAGGAATTGATCTGTTTAAAAGGAGGAGATCTTCGGGAAGAGCAAGAAGAGATCGATCGGTATCCTTCAGTAATTTACAAGTTGGACAGCAAAATTAATCGACCGTTTTTCGAAACGAAAAAAGTAGTCAAAGTAACTTTCACGTAGTATCCGTTTATTTAATCAACTGAACGGATCTTTGGCTCTGTTTGAACAATTTCTCTTATCTTTAAACTATGCCTGATACGGAAAATATAAAAAAACGCATTGTTTCTTTTAAACATTCGGATTCTTCACTAACAAGTAAAAGAGTAAGTATCATTTTGAGTGATCCAGATGATTCAGCCAAGTTGGCTAGAGCCGTTAGGGCTCTGAGGCATAAAAACAGTGAGAACAAAACTTTTAAGGTCAGTGACAATACTCGAATTCAGATTGAACGAGAAACGAAAAGATTGAGATAAAATCTGTGGGAATTGCGTTATCTACATTAGTCCTTTTCTTCCTTCTAATACCTGGAATAGCATTCCGTAGATTTTATTATTCGGAAGAGTTTTCAAGAGAATATTTCAAAGAATCCTTTTTTGGAGTATTCTTCTCAACTTTAATTCCTAGTGTACTTTTTCACACTGTTTGGTTTTTTCTGGCTAGGCTGTTAGGCTATGATGTAAGTCTTTATATTCTCGCCGACATAATTTCTCAAAGTCCAGAAATCCAATCATTTTCAAATTTCCAAATTAATTCTGGAAAAATTCTTTTCTACAATTCGACAATGATCATTGTAGCAGGTTTTCTGGGCTATTATTTGAAAAATTTCATTCGCTCTAGAAAATGGGATAGGACATATAAATTTTTCAGGTTTCAAAATTCATGGCACTACATATTGAAAGGAGAATTTTTTGACTTTCCAAGAGCAGAATTCACTCTTGATAAAGATACTGTTGAAGACATAGAATTCGTTTTTATTGATGCCATCGTTGAACTAAACTCGGATACCTATCTTTATGACGGTATTTTGGTCGATTATGAATTGAGAAACGATGGTGGTCTAGAAACTATAAGTCTGAAAAATTCACAGCGGAGAAAACTTTCACAGGACAATATGACTGTCGAGGATGAAATTACTGGAACAAGGTATTATCCGATAGAAGGGCATATACTAGTCTTGAAATACAGTGAGGTGAAAAATTTGAATTTTACGTATTTACGTCTAGAAAAAGAAGAGAATAATTATCGGCCCAGACTAGTAAGCTAAATAATGCCCAATTATTTTAGTCTATCAAATTCACCTGCTGCATCTGCTGCAACTTTGTGTAAAGCCCATCTTTATTTGACATCAAATCACTGTGGCTGCCAGTTTCAGCGATTTTCCCGTCTTCTAGAACTATTATTCTACTCGCATTTCTGATCGTGCTCAGTCGGTGGGCAATCACGATGGCTGTTCGGCCTTTCATTAATTCTTCCAGCGCGTCCTGAACCAATCGTTCTGACTTGCTATCGAGCGATGAGGTGGCCTCATCCAGAATAAGTACACAAGGATCTCTTAAAACGGCGCGAGCTATTGCGATTCGTTGCCTTTGGCCGCCGCTAAGCTGCACACCTCGTTCTCCTACCAACGTTTCTAGGCCTTCCGGGAAAGTGGTAATGAACTCCATGGCATTCGCCTTTTCGGCTGCCTTGATTATTTCTTTTTCCGAAGCCTCAGGATTTCCGTAGCCGATGTTCTCCTTAATCGTTCCGTTAAACAAGATGACCTCTTGCGGCACAATTCCGAAGAGAGATCGGTAGGTCGTGAGATCGTAGTCTGAAGCGGCCTTTCCGTCAAGGAAAATGCCGCCGCTTGTCGGGTCATAAAAGCGAAGCAACAGCGATGTTATGGTAGACTTTCCAGCACCTGATGGGCCTACAATTCCCAAGAGCTCTCCTGAGTTGACCTCGAAATTGATGTCTTCTAGGACAGGCAGATTTTCCCTGGAAGCGTAATTAAAGTTCACCCCTTTGAATTGGATATCACCCCTCGTCTTCGAATTGATCTCTGTCTTTTTGGGTTTGATATTTTCCGAATCTCCGTCAATGATGTCCATGAGATTCTCCGTGGCACCTACCGCCTTCTGAATGCCCGCATAAAGATCTGGTAAGCTCCCGATGGAGGCACCGAGGAAAATCGTGTACATGATAAAGGAGATAAAAGATGACTGGAGCATTTCACCTTCTTGCGTCAATAATACTCCTTGCCAAATGACGAAAACGATCGAGCCGAACAGGCAAAGAATAATGAAGGAAACAAAGAGCCCGCGCCAAATGGCACCCTTCATTGCGAGCTTTCTAATCTCGTCAACTCGCAAGCCATATCGGTTCATCTCAAAAGTCTCGTTGGTAAAGGCCTTCACACTTTGGATGCCTTGCAGTGCCTCCTCCAAAATACTATTGGATTGTGCGCTGGCATCTTGAGTTTGCTTGGATAGCTTTCGAATAAACCGACCAAAGAAAACGGCGATCAAAGCCACTGCTGGTATCACGCTGAGCATGATCAGAGAAAGCTTTGGCGAAAGCCAAACTAAGGCAGCGATACCAACAACAATGGTAATGACCTGCCTTACAAACTCGGCAATGGTAGTCGTAAATGTCGTTTGCAACTGGCTGATATCCGTTGCAATTCGACTGGTTAATTCTCCGATTTTGTTGCGGTTAAAGAATTCCAATGGAGACATAATCAACTGAGAGAATGCGTCTCTTCTTATGTCTGCTAAAGTATACTCGGTGACACGAGTAAACAGGAGGATTCTAAAAAAGGAAAAGATGGCCTGTGAAGTGAACACTATCGCTAGGGCGAGGATAATGTCTTCGAGCCCGTCAAAGTTGAGGAGCTGCCCTGCGGCGCCTTCTGCTCCATCATCGCCAATCAACTGACCGATAAAATAGGGGAAGAGCATAGCCGTGAGGCTGCTCAGTATAAGGAATACAAAACCAAGGGTGAAAATCCCTGAGTACGGTTTGAGGTAGCGGAATACGCGACTTGCCTCTTTGAAGGATACTTTACCCTTTTTTTCTTTCTCTTCGGCCATAAACGACGGCAAAGGTAATATCCTTAATCCAATGTGATGGTCATTGTTTTGTCAGAATGAAATTGCCTCAAGTTTTGTACTAAATTCAAGAGCTGAGTTAAGGAATAAAAAAACCACCCCGAGACATTTCGAGACGGTTTTAACTGTTATACACCAATGTCGAAGCATGGATACTGAGCGGAGTCGAAGTATTACTTCTTAATCATCTTTTTGGTCAGCAACTCGGTATCGGCATATAGCGAGTAGTAGTAAGTGCCAGGTGCAAAGGCTGATGCATCCCATCGCTCGGTGTACTCACCCTCTTCCATGCGTTGGCTTACCAATACTTCTAACACACGGCCTTGTGCATCGCTTATTTCCAAACGGATTTGTGCCGTTTCGTTGATAGAGAAGTTGATGGTCGTCACATCTTCAAACGGATTGGGGAAGTTTTGCTCCAACTTTATAGCTCCTGTCTCGGTGTTGACTTTCTCTGAAGGGGTCATTCCGCAACAGTTGTTCATCTTGCTTTGGGTGGATTGAACAGACTCTAGCACGTTTGACATTTGCTCTTGCATAGCGGCCATTTGCGCTTCATGGTTTTGAAGTTGCTCGGAAAGTGTGGCTACTTTAGCTTCTAGTTCTTCGTTCACTTGCTCTTGCTCCATCATCATAGCACCTTGTGAACTGATGAAAGTACTCTGCTCCTGATGTCCTTTGATCAAAAGTGCTATGAAATCATTATGCCTCAGTGATTTGATAACCATCTCTTCACGTATAACTTCCCCTAAACTGTCCAGCTTTACTGGGACAGTTACGTCTCTAACTAAAGAAGGTAGAACTTCTTCCACTTCCTGAGATACCAGACCATATACTAGGCCTTCACCAAATGGAATACCCATTTCATTATTGTACTCATAAGAAACAGGGTTGAGTTGTCCCAGCAATGTACTTGCCTCCTCAAGTTCATTTATGTTGGTTTTGTAATTCTCATCACTTGGCAAATAAGCACCAGTTGTAAAAACATCACCTACGAAGTACCCAGCCCAACCATTCGTTCCTATGCTAGGTTCATACTCGCCATATATTCCATAATTATCTTTTGTGCCTCTCCCTGCTATACCGAATACCATAGTGGATGTCAGCAGACGGCCCGCCCAGATTAGCGATTCCTTGAACACCAATATTTTCAGAGCCATTAGAAAAAGCTCCTTGAGCGAAGGCGCGCACTCCAACATTTATGAGGCCTGGATGCCGTATTTGAATAACATTTCCTATGTTACTATTAGAATATGAATCAGATACGAGACTTGTTTGGGTCCCAATATCAAGTGAGCCTGGACCGCTTACTTGAAATACAGCCGCCCTTCTAAAGGGTATTTCAGGTGTTGTGTTTACGGCTACTAAACTAATTTCATTGGACTCAGTTAATGATAGAAGCTTTGCATCAAAGGGTATTATTGCAGTTGTAGGGTCTTCTCCGACATAAACACTTCCTCCTGGAAAACCATTCAATCCATGCCCGGTCCAAACATCAGTACCGTCTGTTTCCCAATCATTGTCTGGGCCTCCACCACCCGGTTGCCACGTCCCATCCCCTGCTAGAAAATCAGTATTGTCACCCGTAAAATCCAAACGCTTTAAGAAATTATCTTCTGGTGCACCAGACAATGCCTGAAGTCCAATTACCAAACAGTCATTATCACCAAGGGTAGAAAGATTTCTGATACGAGTTAAGCCACCTACATCGAGCGTGGTCAGGGTACCCCCCGCACTGATCGGATCAGGCTCTGCTCCATCTAGAAAACCAATGACTACTGCATTCACAGAGCCACCCTGAGGGGCTATGTGCAGGTTGCCATCAGGACTTTCCTGTATTTCAGTGAACAGGTTATTGTACGAATTTGTTATTCTGAGTTGAGGCGATCCGTCATCATCATGAACCTCCAAGCGGTTTTGTGGCTGCTGTGCATTGCTGAAAACTCTTCCAATACCCACATTTCCTCTGGGTTCAATTCTCATCAGTTCTCTGCCTTGATCGGCACCATTTTGATTTCCCTGCAGAAAAATAAACCTAAAATTGTCGGCCGAAGTTGGTCCGTCTTGACATCCCCACGCTATTACAGCATCCGTTCTTAGGCCAGTGCCTGTTGGTCGTTCTAATAGCCCAGAATACATAAAATCGGCATTTGCCGTATGGCTTACACCAACATTCATCCAGTCGCGTTGCATAGTCAAGGGAAGCGCACCTGCATTGTCATCAAACAAATGAAGCATGGACCAAGCTAAAGGATCCTGACCTGTCAAGCCCATGGTAGTTCGCTGCACATCCGTGCGCGTTAAGCCACCAAGACCATTCCATGTAGGTAGTTCCGTAATGGCAAACTTGTTGTTGCCGTGGGAGCTGATGTCAATTTCGCGAAAGCCGCGGTTTTGGATGGGTAAAGGGATGGCTGATGTTCCATCAAATCCAACATAATTTCCAAAATTCGGAGCATTAGACTCTAAGGTTACCTGCCCCTCCACGATGGTAGTCAGCAATAATGCTAACGCTGCAATTAATAATTTGATTTTCATGATGTAAGTTATTGCACCATAAAACGCTTTGTAATTCTTTCTTTTTCTGTTATAAATTCAATTAAATAAATTCCTTTGGACAGATTGAATTGGATATTTCCGGATGAGGGATAGTTTGAAGCTTTAGAGTAGACAATTCTGCCCTGCAGATCATGTATTTGAATTTCCGAAAAGTCCGCTTTTACAGTAAAATTTAAGTAATCACTGGTAGGGTTTGGCCAAATTTCAAGCAAATCAGAAATAGGAATATCTGTCGTTTCCAAATACTCTTCACAACCATTTTGGTCTGTGGTAACGCAGAAATCGTCAAAGTAGTAGTATGAAATACCAGCATTATCAGGTTCGAATGGAAACTCGAAACTGGTAACTAAGTCATCATAGAAATTTCCAAATGCCAAAAAGGCATAACTCGAATCCGCTACTAAGTCTGTTTCTATCAATACCCAATTGGTGGTATCAGTCAAGATGGTATCCACCGAAAAATGGCTCCAATTAAGAATTTCACCTTGTTCTTCGTTATCAAGATAGTTTTCTGTCATTAATAGAAAGCCCATATTGTTACAAGCTGTTCTTGTACCGCCAGAGATGCGATAAGCCAATGATATGTGAAATGAAATATGGTAAGTTTCACCAATTTGCAAAGGTTCAAGAAGTTCAATTCCCAAGTATTCCCTTGCATTTGAGAGTGAAGTATGATGCAATCCTGCTCCCAGATACCCCTCGCCGCTACGTGGTTCTTGGTAGCCAACGTTGTTGTCCCAACCCAATAGAGGGTTTACAGAGCAGCTATTCCAATAATCGGGCGTTCCTCGGAATGACTGCCAAGAAGAAGTGTAGATGTCTATATTCCCTAGAGAAGAAGGACATTCAATAACGTCCTCAGCAAATGGATCTGGTATCAGATTCTGACCAAACACAGCAAAAGCAAAAGCAAATAAAAAAAAGAAAAATGTAAAAAAGCGTTTCATGGTAGATAAAAAATTGATTTGCTCAAGTCCGCATGAGCTAGCGCTCCTATTTTCAAACTATGCATAGAAAAAGCGTATTTCTATAGATTCCTTGAATCCAATGGTTTGATTGTTTTACCTTTGTCGTTTCATTTGCACCTCCATTTTGTTTAATCGCTGATTTGGGTGTATTTGATTCGCTCAAGGTGTTTGCGCACCTTGGGCTTTTTTATTTTCTAAGTGGGGTCGGGTATCATCTCGTTTTGGCTAGCTAT
>Ga0222659_1000835_pt1 | contig 15100 bp, 12 predicted proteins | sample AntAcemetagen547_FD_179850 | JGI IMG/M metagenome (GOLD analysis project Ga0222659, IMG submission 179850) | Saline water microbial communities from Ace Lake, Antarctica - #547 | ecosystem: Environmental > Aquatic > Non-marine Saline and Alkaline > Saline | place: Antarctica: Ace Lake...
TTTTTATTTGTCCGTAAGAGATTCCTCGCAAACTCGGAATGACAAACGCGGTCATAGCGCAAAGTATACGCCCCGCTTGTCATGCTGAGGCACGAAGCATCCCCACTTTAGTCCTTCACATCATCATTCAAGAATTTCCACTCTGGATTGAATTCAGTAATGAGGTCATCTTTTTTCTTTCTTGTCCAGCCCTTTATCTGCTTTTCTCTGGCGATAGCATCTTCTGCATACTGAAACCTTTCCCAATAAAGCAGATGATGGCACTTATATTTTCCCGTGAATCGGTTTATATCGGGCTGCTCATGTTCACACAATCTTCGTTCAAGATTGTTGGTCATGCCTGTATAAAGTACTGTTTTCACCTTATTGGTGATAATATACACGAAGTAGTTGTGAGTGCCTATGGGTTTCATTCTCGGTTGGCCAACTCGAATTTAGGACAAATTGTGGTGATTAATAAATGAGATTCCTCGTTCCTCGGAATGACAAATGGACTGCGCTCAGGGCAGGTTTAACCTCGGAATGACAAACGCGGTCATAGCGCAAAGTATACGCCCCGCTTGTCATGCTGACGAAGGAAGCATCTCTTTTGTTATGCATTGGCTTTGAGATTCCTCGTATCTCGGAATGACAAACGCTAAATCCCTATCCCTCAAACAACGCCTTCAACTCATGTGCCTCGCTTGGCTTTAGTTTCCCTGCAAGAATGAGACTGAGTTGCTTTCTGCGTAAAGCCCCTTCAAAGCGTGCTTTTTCCTCTTTAGTTTCTGGTGCCACTTGCGGTACGTGTATCGGGTTTCCAAGCTGATCAACGGCCACAAAGGTGTAAATGGCTTCGTTCACTTTAAGCTGTTCGGAGGTGGAGCGGTCTTCTACAAACACATCAATAAAAATCTCCATGCTAGAATTGAAAGAGCGAGAGACTTTAGATTTAATCGTAACAATATCTCCGAGCTTGATTGGTTTGGGAAATGTTACGCTATTGACCGAAGCGGTCACGCACACGCGTTTGCACAATCGGTGAGCCGAAATAGCTGCAATTATATCCATCCAATGCAAAAGCTTGCCGCCCATCAGATTGCCGAGCGTGTTTGTATCGTTAGGCAACACAATTTCGGTGTTAATGGCAAGGGTAGATTCGGGAGTTCGCTTCTTCTCAGTCATACTTCAATTTTGCGCAAAGATAAAGCCCTGCTGTTCAATTGAACGGCAGGGCTTTATTCAGGGTCGGAGAAGGTTATTAAAGCTTTGTCAGCTTCTGAACGAAACGCTCTTTCGTGTCCGTATCGGTTAATTCGATAAAATAAATGCCTTGACTTAAAGTCGATACATCTAAGTTAAAGTTGTCTCGGAAGCTGTTTTCGCTTCTAATTAAAGAGCCATCTATATTCAGAATATTCAGGTTGTATTCACCGCCATTGTTCATGTAAACGGTAACTACATCAGCAGCTGGATTCGGGAACAACAACATCTCGGGGTCTGTTGATTCTACCTCTACATCACCAATATCTGTATATGTCTTCGTATAAATAGGTAAGGAAATCTGAGTAGGGTGTTCTTCTGAGAAGTGAACACGCTGAATGGCAATTCTTGGCGAATACTCTTCGTCTTCGAAGATGTAGGTCTGACCATCGCCTGGCTTTCTTCTAAAAAACTCATTCGGCATGATAGGAATATTCGGATTTACCTGATAGCGGTTGTAGTTACTACTGCTAATAAGAATCTTCATTTTGTGCCCATCGCCAAACGTATATGCAATTGGAAGTAGGTCAAATACGTATTCATAAATTTCACCAATGTTGATGTTTGTGAATGGGATATCATCACCCACAAAAGGAATGTTGTAATCCTTCCAAGGCTCTTCTACCAACATTCTAACGTAATCTCTTGCACGGGCATTTACACATCCACCTTGCACGAAATACTCTCGTCCATCAGGATACACATCCACAATTCTTACAAAGAAATCAGTATCAGTTGGGCCTTCGCTCAAACCGCCAATATTGCTCTTTGCGTATAGCTTAACTCCCGGAAAACCAACAATGCAAAGGGAGTCTTCGATGGGAGCACTTATAAAACTGATAACTCCTGGGCGGTTCATAGTATGCAGTTCGTAACGAGGGTCTTTTAAATTGAACTGACCTTGAGAATCACGCTCTCCATCGGGTGTTTTCACAATCATATTTGCTCCACCAATGGTTCTAATCGGATCGTCTGGATCATGCACGTACATTTTAAATCCTTCATCCGTTGTAGGAGCGGTATTATCAAGCGCTCCGTTTTTGTGCATATAGAACACTTCACGTTGAACGGCATCCCACTCGTGATTTTCTGGAAGAGGGAACGTGTCGGCAGGCATCCAGTAATTACCTAAATCAATATTCTGTGCTTCTGTGTCATCGTTAGGTCCAACTACATACAAACGAACATTTGCAATTTCGTTAGGGTCTGCAAAATCACGGTAAGGAATTGGATCAATATTCTGAGCGCTTAGCCCCGGAATTACGTTGTCTAACGGAATGTCTGGCAAGTCAATAGGAATTGTTCCACCTCCTAATGGAGAGTCATAAACAAGTTCTGCTTTCAGTCCGCTTAGAGGCTGTGCGCCCGTTAAGACACCGATTAGTTGATCGTATGGGAGTCGCACTTCCTCTGCAGGAACGCGAATTTGGATGGTTGCCGTACCAAGCCCAAAAAGGTCAATTTCCGTAACAGGATAAAGATTGTCTGATTCTGGAAGAATGAATTTCGGTTCACCGATAAACTCATCTGGATGGTAGTTTAAGTTATAACGAAACCATCCAATCAACTCCGAGTTTAGCGCTTTGTCAATAGGAATGTTCGTTTCGCTAAAATCATCGAAGTTGATGCCGATAAGGTCGTTCACATTGTCCGGATAGGTACGGTCGCCAGTAGTGGTGCTGCCCATTGTTTGGTGTGCCCATGGCCCAAGAACTAGCTTTTGTAGTTCGCGATTGGTAACACCTGGGCGGTTGAACTTTTGCGTGCTCAGGTGTCTTCTCATGTTTGCCCAGCTTTCTGTCTGAGAATCAACAAAGATGTCCCACCATCCGCAGAGGTGATACCCTGGCACCTCCATGTTGCGAAAACGGTTATACTGACCCCCAAGTTCTCCTTCACCAAATTCATCTGTAACGGCACGGCTGATGTCAATTTCTGGTCGTCCAGATGCATTCGGATAATATCCGCAAGTTGGAATTCCAGTCTCTGGATCCGGATATTGAACGGAAGCAAAGTGATCGATGGCTAAATTTGCAGCATCAAACTTATTCTGCTGGAATGTTCTTTCCACACCATTTACCGTTATCGTTTGCGGAAGGTTATAATCGGCAGAACTATGAATGTTGTTCTGCATGTCATTGTCAATTGGAATAAGGTCATCATCAATTCCAGAAAAGATCTGTCCTTTTAGCCAACCCGTTACCAAGCGGTCACGCAATACGCCATTTGGGTAACCTACGCCTTTGTAGAAATCGGCAGGAGCAACAATTGGCATAATACACTTTAGACCGGGCTCATTTTCATCAATCATGTGCGCTGCCGCAGCCTGATATTGGTTGTATCCCAAAGCGGATGCGCCAAACATGGCAAATCTGCCAGTATAAAGAAGGTCTGTGGTGTCCGTGATTCCATCACCATTAAGGTCATAATCACGCATCAGTCGGTTTTTGATGTACTCCTTGGTATCATAACCATCCTCATGGTTGTTGCCGTTTTTAGGGTCGTCTGAATCAGTAGCATCTAAAACATGCTGAGAATCGGGATGATACATGTCCTTTTTCCAACCATCACTGGTAAGCGGCAAATACACACCTTCAGAGGCATATCTACCGCGTTGGTCCTGCTTCGCGAAGGCATAGCCGAGCAAATTCATTATTGGTGCTTCGCCTGCATTTTGATCGCCTTTGTCGTATGGCGTTCTGGTAAGAATGAGCGGCAGCCTATACGGATTCGGATTTGGTTGCCCGTTCAACGAATCGTAAATGATGTATTGCGTTCCGCGAGGAATTAGTTCGAGGTCATACTGAATTGGTTCGTTACCGAATATTGCCTGTAGCTGTGAAGGAAGATCAATGCTAATTGGCACTATCAAGCAATCGCGCATTACGGGTAGGTAAATGTCTGTCATAAGCTTTACGCTGTCAGACATAATGAACTCTTCCGAAAAAGGGGTACAGAATTCGAGGAGGTTGTCAATTTTTCCGTTAAGAATCACATCCTGCGATTTGGCAGAATTAAAAAGTGAGCTTACGATAACGAGTGAAAGAAGAACTCTTTTCATGATAATTTGGGGTTAGAGTTTTTGAATGTCAAATACAACGGCACCATAAACCATGGCACCAATACGAGGGGCACCGAAGGCCTCTTGCCGCCTCAAGTTATAAACATTAGAAGCACCTACACGGAAAGTAGAATACCATTTGGGCACTTCGTAGCTAAGCTGAAGATCTAGGAAGGAATAGGCTGGCACTAATCCCGTTCCGAATGTGCTCTGCCATAGGAAGGAGTCAACCCATTGAAAATTGGCAGAGAAACCAAGTCCTTTCCAAACGTTTCTTCCTTTTACACCAACATTTATTTTGTGCTCAGGAGTGTTAAATCCTGGAATAATTGGGTCATCAAGATCATCATCAATAAGCTTCGCCCAATTGTAGTTAAACGAGGCAGAATATTTGTCGTCTATGTAGTAAACCAAGCCGATGGTTGCTCCCATAGAACGCACTTCTTGTTCGGCATTTACTGGAATCTGATAACGTGTATAAGATTCGTTGCTTTCAGAATAGGAAAGCAGTTGATCTACCCCACTTTGCTCGCCAGCCGTAGCACCTTCTGGTTGCACAACTCGGATTTCACCAATAAAATCGTTGTACCAGTTGTAGTAGTAGTTTACGTCCACGTAAAGTTTTTTGAATGCAACTGCACGATACCCAACTTCAATAGTTCTAACCTGCTCTGGCCGAATTCTCTGAGCCGAGAAGGTTCTTAACTTACCCGCTGCAGCGTCATAAACAGAATCCGTCCAAACCCCACCGGTTTGAACACTGTCGATGTGATTCTCAAAATCGGTAACAGATTCTAGTGTATAAAGATTGTCCCATCCGTTTAGGTTGCCAGCAATGGTAAGTGGTCCCACATCCAGTCTGATAAATTGATTTTGAAGTGTTGGGGTTCTAAACGCGCTTTGTGCCGAAAGACGGAAAACATGGCCTTTCAGGTTATACATGAGTGATGCGCGCGGAGAGAACTGAACAGGGAAGTTCACGTTCTTATCTACTCTCGCAGATGCCATAATCTTAAATTTATCGTTGAAAAACCGTTTGGTCAATTGTACAAAACCACCTACTTCCCAAAGCGAGAGGTCAACAAATTCTGCACTGCGATCTGCGGAGCCATTTGCTAATGTATCTCCACGATTTACGAGCGTATCTGCAAAAATTGTCCCGAAAGATTGTGGATCATAGCGTCTGTAGCTTGCACCAACAAGTACATCCAACCAAGGCCAATCAAAATTATACTGCCCTTCAACATGCTGGAGATTTGATACGTCTGTGAATTTGGAACCTTTTTCTAGGTCAGAATTGTTAATAATCTCATTTCTGAGCGAATCGAATTTTGTAGAGCCAGCGGCAATCCAACCGTTTGCTTCTGCTTCGGCTAGCGCATGGTCACTCGCTGTCTGCACTTCTTCATTCGTTGCATCGTCATCAAAATCATCCGTCATTACCCGCAGTGTGTCGAAATAAGCTCCGAGGTATTCTCCAACATAATCAGAAATTCCTTCTTTAGAAATGTTGATTCCTGTAAAAACGATGTCGTAAGAATCACCTGCATCTTCAAACGTGGAGTAGGCCTTCAGACTCCAGTTTCTCCCTTTTACTTCACCCTTAATTTGCTGAAAAAGAATATTGTTGATGCTGTATCTGTTTGATGCCTGATAAATAGCTGTTCCAAGACCAAATTTATAGGTTAAGGAGGCTTCAATACCCTGCTTAAACCGATAATAAAGGCCTGCTGTAGCTTTTGCACTAAATGTGTTGTAATCTGCTAAGTCAGATTCTCTGTAACCAGGAGCTCTTACGTTTATAGTTCCGGGATAAGCATTGGGGGAAACAAGGCCAAGCCAATTATTAAGCGCAATAAAGTCATCGCGTTGTTCTGGAGTGTTTTCAGGGTCTGTTTGTGCCTGTTCTACAATTTCAGAAAGATTAATGTCGGCTTCAATATCTCCGTAAAGGTTGGCCGCTACACTGTCAGTTGGGTTGTCGTAATCTGGTCTATACTCAGTATCGTCCGCCTGCCAATCGTTCACCCGTCTGTACTGACCAGTAACCTTTAGTCCAAACCTTTTCTCCTTACCGAATGTGTCGGCATAACGAAACTGTGCATCTACGTAATCCCTTGAACCACCTTGAAGTTTGAATGAAAGCCCAGGATAATCATACGGGTCTTTGGTTTTCATACTCACAACTCCTTGGAATGCATTTGGGCCATAAAGTGCTGATGCCGCTCCAGTAATTATTTCCACGCTTTCAAGGTCCAAATCATTGGCGCCCACCATGTTTCCAACTGGGAAATTCAGACCGGGAGCTTGGTTGTCCATTCCATCCACAAATTGAACAATACGGACAGGTGCGGTGGTATTAAATCCACGCATGTTGATGACCTGAAAACCAAGACTTGAGGTGGTTACATCCACACCTTGCAGCGTGCTTAGGCCAGAGTAAAAATCACCTGAGGCAATCTCACTAATTTCCCTAGTGTTCATTTTTTGAATAGAAGCCGAGGACTCTAAAATGGTTTCCGAAACTCTTGACCCAGAAACAACAACTTCCTGCCCTATCATGTTAACCGTTTCCATTTCTATGGTCAGGTTGGTAGTGGTTTTGTCAACCAAAAGTTCAAAATCTTGATAACCTAAATATGAAACCACGAGGGTTTTTGGCTCGGTTAAATCTAGCTCAATAGAAAACTTACCATCAACATCGGTAGACACCCCAGTTACTGTACCTTTAATAATTACAGAAGCAGAAATTAGTGTCTCGTTGTTTTTTTTGTCCTTAATCACTCCCGAAACAACCTTGGTTTGTGCCATGGAGACGAGGGAAAACAGCAGAAAAAGAGAGAGGAGCGTAAATACTTTTCTCATTTGGTGGGGTTGGTTAGCAATTGGTTAATGCGCAACAAGATTACGAAGTTTTTCAAACTTGTCAATCAGCAGGCATAAATTTATAATCATCGAATCTTTATGCAAGATTTAGATTTTCATTTTCAGGCGGAGTTTTTTGTCCTCAGAGTTGTGCGGTTAGAGCAGCATATGGTTAACGCACTGCGCTTCCGCATACCTACTATCTTTGTTCTAATTATTTAGAATGAAAGAATTTCTTCAACGCGAGCTTATTGGTTTTGGTGGTTATCACCTGAGCGTGTTTCAGATTGTCGTGATAATCCTGATTGTATTGCTGGCTTGGAGCTTTTCTTGGTTGCTGAAGAAAGCGGTTGTCTATCGCAAAAACATCACGGAGCTTGAGAAGGGAAGACGGTTATCCGTTGTTAAACTTTTGCAGTATATTATTTGGATTATTGCGGTGCTCACGGGTTTAGAGTCAGTCGGGATTCAAATTACTGTGCTTCTTGCTGGTTCGGCAGCTTTATTGGTCGGAATTGGACTTGGTCTTCAGGATGTGTTTAGGGATTTTGTTAGTGGCGTTATTCTCCTTTTCGATGGTACGATTAGAGTTTCGGATATTATTGAAGTTGACGGCACGGTTGGTCGGGTTACAGAGATTCGCTTGCGAGCTTCGGAGATGGAAACACGTGGTGGGATTATTATGATAATTCCCAATTCTAGGTTCATTACTGGTAATGTGGTAAACTGGACACACAACCATAAGCTCACGCGCTTTAGTGTGGTTGTTGGTGTAGCCTACGGCTCTGATGTGGAGAAGGTGAGAACTGTACTTATAGAATGTGCTAAGCAACATCCTGAAGTGGTCAAGAATCCCGAGCCGTTCGTGTTCTTTTCCGACTTTGCCGACTCGCAACTCACATTTAAGCTGCAATTCTTTTCACGCTCCGTTTTTCGTATCGAACACGTGAAGAGCGAAATAAGATTTAGTATTGATAAAGCGTTCCGAGAAAACGATATCACTATCCCATTCCCGCAGCGCGATTTGCATATCAGAAAATAATATTTTGGTTGAAAAGTGAGGGCGCTGCTCTCAACGCCCCCTTCTAGTTCATCGCCTAATGCGCATCTTTTTTGCAGCAATGATGCAATTCTTCGTAGGCTTCTCCCGAGGCTTTGCTGTCATCGGCATCATAACCAACCTCATTAATTGATAATCGAATGTCTTCAATAGTGGTGCGGTTCGTCTTGTAACTAACCGTTGCAATAGCGGTTTTTACATCCAACTCAGCGGCCGTCACTCCTTTTGTGAAAGCTAGCCGCTTTTCAATGGTTTCCTTGCACATATCACACACGGCAGATGTTTGAATCTTTACAGTTTCGATGTTTTTCTGAGCATGCGCTACGCTGATAGAAAGTGTAGCAATGATTGCAATAAGTATGTTTTTCATTTTGATTAAATTTTTTCAATGTTCATTAGTAGGGGCGTATGGTCATACGCCCTTATTTCAGTGTGTATCTCAATCCTAAGTATGGGTTAATTCCCATTGTAGAGCCCCAAACCAACGATGCGTCAAAGTTCGGGCCATATGGTTTGTCTGCTGCAATAATAGGGTCATTCTGCATAAAATTTGTAAGATTTTCTGCTCCAACATAAAGCTCAAACCATTTAAATCTCTTGGTCACTTGCATGTTCATAGTCACGTGCCAAGGAGACTGGGTTGAAACTGGACTAAATGCTGTAATTGGGACGCGAGCTGGCCCATGTACATGGGTACTAAGGTCAAATTGCCATTTATTGAAGTTGGTGGCATAGCTGAAAGTGGTGAGAATCTTGTGTCGTTTTACCAACGATTTTCTTCTCAACTGTCCAGCTGTGGTCATCTGAACATCGTTCCATTTGTAAGCTGCCTTAATCTGAAACCGCTTAACTGGCTCAATCCCAAACTCCACCTGAAGGCTATTAGAATAGGACGCTCCAACCAGATTATAAACGTTGGCTGTAAACGCACTTTGGTCCAAGTCAACAACTACTTGGTTTTCAAAATCGGTACGGTAGAAACTGGTATAAACAGAAGCGTCTCTCCCCAAAATTTTGAATTGGTGTGAAGCGCTGATTCCGTAGTTCCAAGAAACCTCGGCTTCAAGGTCTTCGAGGACATTCACCGCTCTAGAACTTGCCATAAGTGTGCTGCTTTCTGTAAATACATTGGCAGCTCTATACCCTCGCCCGCCAGTTAAACGAAGCACCGTTTTATCTGTTGGATTGTACTTCAAATGCAACCTTGGAGTATAAAACGAACCGTACTTGGAATTGTAGTCATACCTGAATCCAGCTACTGCCGAGAATTTTTCCTTTACCCTAAAGGTGTACTCTAGATAAGCTCCCGGGATTATTTCTGACCTGGTGAATGCACTATCATTAAACGATTCATTGAAATTGTCATAGTTGAATGAGCTTCCTAGCTTCAACTCATGCTGGTCTTCGTTCCAACCTTTAAGGAAAATGAAATTGGTGTTCATACTTTTCTGAACTCCAGAATATCGTTTAACTCCGAAGTATGAGTTCTGATCATGATAGCGCCAATTGGTAATCAAAGCCACGCTCATGTCATCTTGGTTCGGAACGATGTAACCCGTTTTTGTATGGATATTGGCTAGACGATTGGTGATTTCGATTCCATAATACCCAGTATCTTGAATGCCCTGTTCGGGCCTAAAACCAACCTCGCCTCCAACCTTATTGTCGTATAAACCATGAAGTACAATCTGCCCCATGATGTTCTTGCCCGTAAATCTCCAGCGATTAAACAAATTGTACTGTTGAGACCTCGGAATATCTACAAAGCCATCCTTGTTCATATCATTCTCTCTAAAAACCCCACTTGCGTGAAGATTGATATTCATACCAACCTTCTCGTTAAACACCTGGCCTGACTGCACATTGGCTTCTACCCGACCTCCAAAATTTCCGTACACATTCACAAAAAGTTTTTCAGCTTGATCAGGTTTGAAATACTCTAGATTAATCTGACCAACCATACTTTCATATCCGTTGGAAACCGACCCTGGACCTTTGATAATTTGAATGGATTCAATCCAAGTTCCTGGAACGAAACCCATTCCATAGTTGGAAGAAAGCCCGCGTATGAGTGGAACATTTTCGGCTTGAATCTGGGTGTAAACGCCATCCAATCCAAGCATCTGAATCTTCTTAGCACCCGAAACAGCATCGGTAAAAACTACATCAACAGAAGCGTTTGTTTCAAAACTTTCGGACAGATTACAGCATGCGGCTTTTTGTAGTTCTTGGCTATTTATCGACTCTGAAATAATGGGGTCTAGCAGTTTAAATGCAGAACCTTCTTGCCTTTCCGAAACAGTTACTTCGCCTAATTGGGCGGATTTTTGAAGGTGAATTTCAATCTCCTTTTTTGCACTCTTCACCAAGATGGTGTCTGATTGATAACCCACGAAACTCACTACCAATTTGGCGGGGAGTTCTTTCGGTTCTGGGATGGTGAATTCCCCATTTACATCGGCTGCCGAACCTATTGTTGTGCCTAGCCAAAATACGCTAGCTCCTATTAACGGGCTATGTCCGTTTTCGCCCTTTTCGTGGACGTGTCCTTGGAGCGATTGTCCGTGAACGTTTACTATTACGAGTGCTTGCATTAGCGCAAGGAGAATTAATTTTTTCCCCGATAGGAATCGGGATTTCTCTATGTTTAACATGATTACAGTTTTGATTGATAATAATATGCTGACGCGTAGATGCGTCTATCAGAACTGTAGTATCAGATAAGGTATGTCTCTAGTAGAACGTGCCGTTTTACAGAGGGTAGAATATCAGGTTCTTCCGTTAGATGGAAGCAGCAACTTTCGGCACAATTGAGTTCTGTAAATACCTCATTAAGAGGGACAAAAGCAAAGGCTGAAGCTATTTGTTCGGTCTTTGTTTCTTTTGCAGTTGCTGGAACATCATCCTTGAAATAGAATGAATCATAATCGCAGCAAGTTCTTGCTATGGCGTCTTCATCAGAACGCACGCAACTGTCTGAACAACTATCAATTGACTTATTGATTGCCAATTTGTGCTCACCACTCATACCGCAGACCATGTGGTCTACGTAAAACCCCATACTGCTTAAAAGAACAAGTAGGGATAAAATGAATGATGATATGGTTTTCAGCACTTTCACGTTGCAAAGGTAGTAAGTCCAGTAACATGATTTCTGAACAGATGTTTTAATTGCGGGGCTGCAACTGTGCGTTTTTCTGAACTGCTTGAGGCGGGCGTGGGTTAGGGGTGGAAGCGGCATCCCACGTTTTGGCGTGGATACAGCGAACGACCCGACCCGATTGTGAGTTTGGGTGTGGGTGGCGAGGGGAACCCCCAAATTCACACACCCAAATTGGTGCGGAAGAGCTTGACGGCAATTGCTAGTAGTATTATTCCGAAGACTTTTCTTAACACGTTTATTCCGCCACTTCCTAAAAAACGCTCAATATGCCTAGTCGTTTTGAGCACGAGGTAAACCAATGCTATATTGATAATAATGGCCACCAAAATGTTGAGGACATGGAATTCTGCGCGTAGCGAAAGAAGTGTTGTTAAGGTTCCTGCTCCGGCAATAAGCGGAAACGCCAAAGGAACGACTGAAGCTGTGGATGGTGAATCGTCTTGTTTGTAAAGCTGAATTCCCAGAATCATTTCTAGCGCGAGGAAGAAAATAACGAGCGAGCCTGCTATTGCAAAATCGCCAACTGTAATGCCAACAAGGCTGAGAATATTCTCTCCTAGAAACAAGAAAAGAATCATGATTACTAGCGCTACTATGCTTGCCAATCCAGAACGCAGGTGGCCGTTTTTTTGTCGTAAATCAATGATAATTGGCACGCTACCAACAATGTCAATTACAGCAAATAAAACCATTGTTGCTGTCGCGATTTCCTTGAAATTCAAATGCATGCCTGTTTGTTTTAAAATGGCGCGCAAAAGTAGATTTCGCACAGAACCCTGCAACCTGATTTTGTTAAATGTTTGTTAACCGAAAAGCTTGGCAAAAACGTCCGTTACCTTGGAAACAGGAACAACTTCTATTCCTTCGGTTTTCATGACGTTGGCGTCTGCATTGCGCTTGGATATGAAAATACGTTTCATTCCCATTTTGGCGGATTCTTCAATGCGTTGTTCAATACGGTTTACAGGACGAATTTCTCCGCTTAGGCCAACTTCTGCTGCAAAACAATTGTCGGGCTGAATAGGAAGGTCAGCATTAGAGGAAAGAATGGCGCAGATGATGCCTAAATCCATCGCTGGATCATCCACTTTTAGTCCTCCAGTTATGTTTAAGAACACGTCTTTGGTTCCTAGATTGAATCCGCAACGTTTTTCGAGAACAGCCAAAAGCATATTTAATCTGCGCATATCGAAACCAGTACAAGAACGCTGAGGTGTGCCGTAAACCGCTGAACTGACCAATGCCTGTGACTCGATTAACATTGGACGAATTCCTTCTAGTGTGGCCGAAATGGCTACTCCGCTCAATGCTTCTTCTCTGTCGGGCACGAGGATTCGACTTGGGTCAGAAACAGCTTCTAGCCCTGTAGATTTCATCTCATAAATACCTAGCTCAGGAGTAGAGCCAAAACGATTTTTTACCGCTCTAACTATTCTATACAAATGATGTCTATCTCCTTCAAACTGAAGAACGGTATCGACCATGTGCTCCAAAACCTTTGGCCCAGCAATGGATCCGTCTTTGGTAATATGCCCAACTAGAATTACGGGGGTATCAGTCTCTTTCGCAAAGCGCAGAAACTCCCCGGTACATTCACGTATTTGAGAAACGCTGCCAGGAGTAGATTCTATTAATTCTGAGTAAATGGTTTGAACGGAATCGACAATTATTATATCTGGTTGCAGTTTTTTTATCTGCTTAAATAACTTGAGCGTAGATGTCTCAGTAAGGATGTAGCACTCTGAATTTCGAATGCCTATTCGTTCGGCACGCATTTTAATTTGCCCTTCGCTTTCTTCTCCAGATATGTAAAGGATTTTCTTGTTCGACCAGTTTAAAGCTAACTGCAAAAGCAAAGTTGATTTCCCTATTCCTGGCTCTCCTCCAATTAATGTTAACGAACCAGGAACTAATCCGCCACCCAAAACACGGTCAAATTCTTTATCGGGAGTTGGGTAGCGTTCTTCAGGATTCGTTTCAATTTCTGAGATTGACCGAATCTCATACTGTTTACCAGAACTGCCTAGCTTCGGTTTGTCAGTTGCCGTTTTTCCAGAGACAACTTCTTCTACATAGGTATTCCATTCATTACATGATGAACACTTTCCTTCCCACTTTGGAGAAGAGTGTCCACAATTCTGACAGAAAAAATTGGTTTTGATCTTTGCCATTTGTGGCCAAAGATGGGGAATTAGTTCTCTCGGGTAAACTCTCTAATGATGTAGCTGCCACCGCTTCCTTCTTGGTCAGTGGTAGAAAGCCTCAGGACTTCATTGTTGATTTTATCAATCTTCCAAACGCCATTTGAAATCATAGAGTTGACCGAACCTGCTGACGCGGATTGCACATGTCCAGAAATAGAAACGCGAGCACCTAAAAACTCAGAAGACGTCTCATACTGAGCTCTTCCGGCAATTGTAACTCCACTTGGGTTATCAGGCTGAAATTGAAGAATTGTGAGTTCCCCATCTGCAAATTGCCAGATGTAAACATCAGGGTCTGCTAAGTCATTAAGCCAAAATAGCCTCCAGTTACCATCCAACTTGGATATTTCAGTTTGCGCGCAAGACGAAAACATCAGCAACGGAATTGCAAATAACAGAGCAGATTTTACAATTGAAAAGTTCATGCGAAAGCGAATTAATAGACGTAAATATACTCACTTGACTTTATGCCGAAGTTTCTGTTCTTCTATTAACAATCGGCATTAGGACAAGCGAAGCCACACCAAACGCTACAATCATTATAGTTTGCGCCACCCAAATTATCCAGCCCATGGCAAAACCAGTTTCGTAGCCAATGCCATAAAGAGTCAGGGTTTGTGCTACCGCAACAGGATAAACTCCAATGCCACCCTGCACTAAAATAATTGAGAAGCTAGCCATCACAAACGAGGCAAGAACCGCAGAAACGGAGGCATCACTTGTTTCGGCAAGGGCAAAAAATGGTGCGTAAAACATGGCCAAATACATTAACCAGATAAAAGCGGTGTGAGCAAGAAAGGCCCATTTTTTCTTCATCTTTACAATGGAAAGAAGCCCTTCAATAAGTCCCTGAACCAACCCGCGGACTTTAATCATTAATGTGTTTTGCGACCGCGTTAGAATGCGCCAGCCAACGAATGAACCAACAATTGCTACTAGCATCAAAAGGCCGCCTTTAAGCGCCAATGAGGAAATTGAATTGGTTTCCAGAAATCCGCTCAGCAGTTCCGAAAACGTGTCTTTCAGTCGGGAAATTTGCATAAAAACAACTGTGGCTACAATAATCAATAGTACTATTAGGTCTGCCACGCGTTCTGCTACCACGGTTCCAAAAAGCTTCTCAAACGACACTTTTTCGTACCGAGAAACCATGATGCATCGCCAAACCTCTCCGAGCCTAGGAAGAACGATATTGGCCACGTAACCTATCATCACGCCAAAAAGGTTGTTGATGAAACTGGTTTTATAGCCCAATGGCTCAAGAAGGAACTTCCACCTATAGGCACGGCTAATGTGACTCAACACCCCGCAAGCAACGCTTAACAACACCCAGAAATAATCGGCTTTGGCGAAAGAATCTTGGATTTGATTCAGCTGCTCGTCCGTGAGTTGATTGAACTGATACCAAACTACGTAAATACCAATTCCCAGCGGAATTACAACCTTGAGGGTACTGAGTAGTTTCCCTTTCAATGGAGTTGATTAAACGAGTGAGTTGGTTTCCG
>Ga0222659_1000840_pt1 | contig 14932 bp, 11 predicted proteins | sample AntAcemetagen547_FD_179850 | JGI IMG/M metagenome (GOLD analysis project Ga0222659, IMG submission 179850) | Saline water microbial communities from Ace Lake, Antarctica - #547 | ecosystem: Environmental > Aquatic > Non-marine Saline and Alkaline > Saline | place: Antarctica: Ace Lake...
ATTTCGTCGATGGCTTCGTTGAGTTTTTTGACAATGTGAAAACGGTCAAGGATGCGAAGAGCTTCCGGGACCCAGCGGGCCGCAGCGTTGAGGTAGGGCTTCCACATGTCGGAGCAGATAAAGGCAATCCCCGAGCAAAAGGTGGGACCAAAGGACTCGAAGAAGGAGTCAAAGGTCTTCTCTGTGCGGTCGCGTCCGATCCAGAGCAGCCGTTTGCGCTGGTCATCGATCTGGTAGACCAGGGTCCAGAACTTTTCCCTCTTGCCTACGTGGACCTCATCCACCCCGATGGCGGTGACTCCAGTCAGGTCGCGATGCTTGAGGCCGTAGTCCACTACCCAGCGCACCGCGCCATAGACATCGGCCCATCCCACGTTGAAAATCTGGGACGTTTCAGCCCAGGACAAATGCCGTGCCCACTGCGCAAGATAGAGGCGGAAGACTTCGCAGATGCGAAACTTGCCTCTGGACCAGGGCACCCGTTCCACGGTCGGGCCACAGTTCCGACAATCGATCCGGCGGAGGGCATAAACCAGAAAGACGACCATCCCCCAGAGCGGGACAAATCGCCACTGGCGTTCAGGCATCCTGTCGTAAGCCGTCCCCTGAACTCCGCAGCTCGAGCATTGACCACGGCTGCCCTTGCGCTCACGCACTTCCACCCGGAGAACCTCTTCGACAAATGGATCGCGCCTCACTGAGGTGTACACGAAACCCTTGATGGGATGGAGATCCTTCAATAGACTTTTTACCGTTATCTGAACCATAACAGGGGCTGGCATACAGGAGCCCGCAAGGACTCCGCCAGCCCCAATTTTTTACACCTACCCCAAGCTCTCACCAAGTTCCCCCGAATACCTGCCCCTCCGAGGCTTCCGACGTTCTCTTGCGCTCATTGCCATCTGATGGCCGCTTTTTACCCACAAATTTCTTTGGAGAGCCCAAAAAACCAATGAAAAAGCTCCGGGTTCCCGATGTTCAATTTGCTGACACAGCGAAAGCCCTCTCGGCAAGCTGTTCAAGCAAAATGCACGATTCGTCACCCTTTACAGTCCGAATGATCTCGCCGATCAATTATCCCGCTTTGAACCTCTCGCAAGATCCCCTCCGCTCATGACCAGACGTTTTCTTTTCCCCCTCGCCCTTATTCTATCTCTGACCTTTCCGGCTTCGTGGCTGTCCGGGGCAGAGCCGTTTGTCGTCTCAAAGCCGGGTGCCGATTTCAGCGCCCCGGCAATCGTCTTTCCCGATGAGAAAGGCACTGATCCGGCTGAGCCCTTCGACTACGAGGAGTTGAGCAAGACCACCCAGATCCAGAATCGGTACGTGCAAATTAACCCCAGCCTTGAAGCGGTTCGTTATTTGCGTGAGGGCATTCAAAAAATGACCGGCCGGGAGCTCTCCGTCATCCGCTCCAGCGACAAATCCAAGGGGATTGTTCTCACCACCATGGAGCAGGCTCCGGAGGAGATTCAAAAGGACCCTGCAGTTTTAGCTGCCTTGAAAAATACCGGTGAGGACGACTACAACGCCAACGAAGCCTTCTTTGTCCGCACCGAACCCGCGCGAACCCTCATCGTCACCAATACAGTGGAAGGATTCAATCATGGGGTAGCCAGTCTTCTGGACTCGGTGGGCTATGAGATCCTGGGGATTGGCCCCAACTGGACCCACATTCCCGACTTTCACGACAAGCCCCTCGTCTTCAATATCGAGGAGGCCGGACGCCCGGGATTCTACATCCGCCAGATGGGGCTGACTAGCGGACAAGGGCACGGCCAGGGGACTCTCTTCAAATTGGAGTTGCCCGATCCTGCAGACGAAACCATAGAGGTCAGCTTCAATCGATGGGGTATCGGGACCCACATTCTCGGCAAGAGCATGCCTCCATTCTTGGGCCACTCCATGCAGAACTACGCTCAGGACGTGGCAAAGAAACGGGAAGATCTGGGAACCACGGACGGCTTCCTCAACGAACCGGACGCCGTCATCTCGTTCAATGGCGTCAAGACTCTCGTGGAGGAAGGCGGCACCCAGCGCAGCGTGAAACTGGATAAATCGGTTCCCTTCGTTCGCGAAATTCTTCTCGAAGATTTCAAAAAAAAGTCCAAGGCCTTCTTTGACAGCCCCGACTCTGACGGCGAGGTCTTTCTCTTCGGCACCGATCCGGAGGACGGTGTTCAGCCCATCGAGTTCATGCGGTATCCAAATTGGTATCCCGAATATCTGGAAAAAGAGGGAATTCCATTCGGGAAACCCTATGTCCTCAATGGTTTCAGAGACCTCGATCAGCCCGAGGAGATCTGGGATCCGGAATCGTTCACCGACACCACCTTCGCTTTCAACAATTGGTTGTTGCGGGAGTATGACCAATGGATTGATTCCCTTCCCGAGGAGGAACGCAAAACCCGGGATGGGCAAAACAAGAAGGATTTGGTCCGGGCCAGTCTCTATTCGTACAACGCCCACGACGTCCCGCCGAACTTCAACCTCGACCCCCGCATCCGGGTCATGATCGCCGGTTTCCCAAAGCACCGCGGATACGGAAAATGGAAAAACTTTGCCTCCCAGATCGACATGGCCCAAGCCTACCAAATCCTCCTCCCGCGGGAACCCTCTGGAGACTACACAATCCCCAGCATCTCGTATCACCGGGATTTTGAAACCACTGGAATTCGGGGTTCACAACTTGCCGAAAGCATCCAAAAGGACCTTCGAAAAAAACATGACGCCGGAATTCGGGCCATCAGCATGGAGACCGATCTGAATTTCGGATCATTGGGCCTGCAGTACTATCTCACCAGCAAAATGCTGTGGAATCCCCAACTGACCGCCGCCGAACTAGAAGCACTGCGGGATCGCTGGCTGCAGCGGGCCTATGGCAAGGGATGGGACGAGATGCGGAAATACTATAATTTCATGGCTCCAGAAAACTTCAGCGTCAATGCCCCCAACAACTGGGGCATGGCCATCCAGATGATTGAGGCGGCCGATCAGAAGATTGACCCAGCAAAAGAACCCGTCGCGCAGAAGCGTCTCGATGACCTCAAACAGTATTGGTATTTTTACTATTTGAAAGACAGCGGCGAGGCCACTTCGAATCCCACTGCGCTCCGGGAATTCATTTGGAAAGGCCAGATGTCCTATATGACCGCCATGCACATGGTGGTCAGTCGCTACTTCAAATCGGTTAAGCCCCGTCCGCAGGAAATCGCAGGCCCGGAATTCAACACCGGTCCGGCCCACTACACCGCAGCAGAGACAGCGGCCTGGTGGAAAAAGGTCCGCGACTATTGGAAAGTCACACCGGTCACACAATTTTCAGCGACAACTCTGAGTAACAGGAAGCCCGCCGGGAAGGTCGATGTCAACGACCTGGTGGCGGTGGCAGAATTTCAAACCGATGAACCCGAAGCTCCCTTTTTCTACAGCAGCTCCAGTCAGAAGAACGCGAGCTTCCTCAGCATCGCCTCGCAGACAGGGGACGAGTTGGGTTTCAAGTTGATCTGGCCCTTTAAGCCGGACGACCGCCACTACCGGGCCAGAGACCTCTTCTATGGGGTTGACCGCTGGGATCCGGAATCCAAGAGTTGGGAAGAATTGGAGGATATCACCATGGTTTCGTCAGCCTCTCAAAAGGCGTCCGACAAAAATGGCGAAGAATCCCAGTTAGTGGAAGTCCGCTATACCGCACCCAAACCGGGAACCTATCGCTTCCGGCTTGGATACGGCGGTTCCCTCTCCTATCTCGGCTCCCTCAGCTACGATCCCGAAACTGGAGAATCCCCAGCATCTGAGACCAATTCGCATGGCATGACCTTCAATCAAACCCAGTCCGGCCACAATCAAGGTCCTTCCTGGTTCTACATCCCCAAGGGCGTGAAGAGCGTTGATCTCGAAGTTTGGAGGGAGGGCAACAAAAAGGCCCTTTCCTTTCATACCGGTCTCCCCTCCACCGGGATGGAAAAAACCCGGACCGTCGAGGTGGGAGAAATGGGCACCCATACCGTGGCACTGGAACCCGGTGAGGATGGCTCCTTGGCCATGTTGCAAAGCAGCGTCATCCACTTCCCCTATCTATATTCTGTGCCCATGCTCTGGGCCAAATCACCGCCGGCCCTGCTTGTCCCCCGGAAAATTGCCGAGTCGGATGGTTTGACCATTATCGAATAGCCTCTTTTCAATCTTATTATGAAAATCCAACTCCTCATTCTTGCCGCAGCCTTTGTGTTCATTCCCAACTCGCCCTCCTCCGCTGCCGTGACTCTGGTTGAAAACGGCAAGGCAAAGTCCGCCATTTACGTCGAGCCCAGCATCATGGCTTCCGACATCACCTTGCCGTCCGACGCTTCCTTTATGGACAAACAGGCAGAGGAATTCCGGCAGCGATTGCGGGATTCCGTCGAGGATCTCGCAGCCACCCTTCAAAAAATTTCCAACGCGGAAATCCCCATCCATCAAGGTCCCTGGGAGAAGAATGACAAAGGTCTGCCGATTCTGATTGGGACATACGCCAGCGAGCGCTTTGGAGGCATGGGCGAGAAGACGGAGTATCTACAAAACTGGCGATTGACCATCTCCCCTGAGGCAATTGGGCTCCAGGGAGAAACCAACGAAGCCGCAAGCTATGCAATTTATGAGCTTTTAGACCGCCTGGGAGCCCGCTGGTTTCTCCCCGGTGAAATGGGGGAATCCCTCCCCACTCTCTCGACGATTGAGATACCGGAGAGCGATGTCACCGACGCTCCGGACACCGCCTTCCGGGATATCTGGTATGCTGACAAGGCCTTCAAACGACGCAGCCGACTGGGCGGAGCCCGGATCGAAGGCCTCCATGCCCTCGAATATTACATCACCGAGGACCAACGCAAGGAACATCCGGAATGGATCGCTGAAATCGACGGTCAGCCACATAAGAGACGACTGAAATGGACTAACCCCGAAGTCAGCTCCGCCATCACTGACGCCATTTTTGCCAAACTGGACAAAAACTACCAACCATCGATATCCCTCTCTCCTGCCGATGGGGCTTCCTTTGACCAAAGCGACGACACGGCCTGGGATGCCGGAGATTGGGATGACACCTTGAATCAGGTGTCCGTCACCGACCGCTATGTCAAACTATGCAATCTGATTGCCGCTCAGGTCACCAAAAAATACCCCGATGTCCGGTTTGGATTCCTTGCCTATGTGCAATACACCCGTCCTCCGGTCCGGGAAACATTGGCCGCCAGTCTTATCCCCATAATCGCACCCATCACCTACTGTCGAGCCCACGCCTTTACCGACGCAGAACTTTGTCCCTCCCGGGCTCAAATTCGCAAGATCGTCGAAGGTTGGGGCAAGGCGGCCAAACAGGTTGCCTATTACAATTACATGTACAATTTGGCGGAGGTTTCAGCCCCTTATCCGATGATTCGTCAGCTCAGCGAGGAACTTCCATTCTTATACAAAAACAATGTCATATTCTGGCAGCCGGAAACCCTGCCCAATTTCGAGGAAGTTCTCCCCGGAATGTGGTTGAGCCTCCGTATGTCGCTCGACAGCCGTTTGGAGCCAGATGAAGTGCTGGCGGAATTTTACACCCGGTTTTACGGACCGGCGGCAGCCGCGATGCAGGAATACTGGGAAGTTTTTGACAAGGCTTGGACACAATCACCCGAGCATGCTGGCAGCCTTTGGAGTTACAGTCGGCGTTTCACCCCCGAGGTGCTCGCCTCCGCCCGCAAGGCTATGACGACTGCCCTCGAAGCGGCCGAAACCCCGCTTCTCTATCAGCGGGTCAAAATGCAGGAACAAGCCCTCCGGCAATTCGAGCGCTTCATGCAAATGCGCCGCGATCTGAATGAAGGCCGCCTCAAGGATCTCGATCGGCAGGCTGCGGAATGGTATGGCACCCAGATCGGCTTGGGTGACGAATACGAGGAAAATTCCGCCTTCTCCAAAACGTATTGGGCCAAGGACACCGCTGGCGGACACTATTTTAACGCCTTTACCAAGGCGACCTACGAAGACGCCGCCCGCATGGCGAAAGAACACAACTTGTTTTCCTCACCCCTACGGAAATGGAAGTTTGCCATGATCAAGAATCCCAATGCCGCCCCCAAGGAAGGCGAACCCAAGTTTGACGGCGTAGCTCAGGGCGTTGGTGACAAATGGCACCAATCCGATTTTGATGATTCCGGTTGGGAGACGACAGATATCGGCAACGACACCTGGTCTGATCTGGGCTTTCTGGGCAGCTACGGAACCATGTGGTATCGCCAGACTTTCAAAGCTCCCAAGCTGACACCCGGAAAAAAAGTGACTCTCTGGTTGGCGGGCTCAGATGGACGAGTCAAAGTCTATGTCAATGGACAGGCCGTCCCCTTCCGCAACGAGGAGGGCGAGGAAATGGACTTGGCTGACGGATACGCGCAGCCATTTTCCTTTGACGTCACAAAATTTCTGAAATCCGATACCGAGAACCAAATCACTATTGCTGCCACCCGTTACTTTATCAACGAACTCGGCACCGGGGGACTTCTTGGTCCCGCCTATCTTTTCGAAGAAAAATGAAATCCACCACAAACTCTACTTCCATCGACCTCACTCCTTACCAAGCCCGTGGTTTTCCCGGCGATCTTGATGCCGCCATTGCCCATGTCGGCGTACGGGGCATCGATCGAGAACTGGCCCAGGGCATGATCCGGCTTTGTCCGGAAACCGAACCCATTCTTTACGGGGAGGGTTTTTCTCCGAGAAATATCGCCTACAAAATGGGAACCCGGCCCGCGCTGGAAAAACTGGCTGGCACACTGCGCGGCCCCACTCCCAGCCAGAGCGCCATCAACATTATGCAATGGGTACACGACCACGTCATCCACCCCCATCTCGTCGGACCGACCCCGGCAGACCGAGCCCTGAGCGAAGAGGATTTGATCGCCTCACAATGCGGATGGTGCAATGAACAGACCCGGGTCTTCATTGCCCTCTGCGAAGTGTTGGAAATTCCCGCCCGCCTCTTTTTCGTCAACCACGTCAACACCATCTGCGGGCACACGGCGGCGGAGGTTTTCCTCGAGGATCGTTGGGCCTTTTTTGACGTCACTTTCAATCTTGTGGTACCACTCCCTGATGGCCGCCTCGCGGAAGGGCGGGAACTCTCCGGCCCTCAGCGTCCCCTCGCCCACGCGGCTTACCGCCCGGCTCTGGAAGGCTACTACCAAAAGACCCAACCCTTTGTGGCGGAGCATGCCGGCTGGGGGCCAAGCGGCCGTCCCAGCCTGGAAAAAGGCGGCGACCTCCTCGATACTATCGGCATCTGCAACTACCTGATTGACGGTGCTCAGGAGACGCCCTGACCAGAATGATAATGAAGGAATACGAATGGGTTAACATTACCGACAAGGCTGCCTTCGCCCCGAGGGACGGCGCTGGAGCTCTCGTCTTCAAGGATCGGATGTGGCTTCTGGGCGGATGGAATCCTACCGACAAAAAGAATTTCCCCAAAATTTGTAACAGCGAAGTCTGGGCTTCCGACGATGGTCTAGACTGGAAACTCGAAACCCTTGCGGCTCCATGGGAACCGCGTCACTGCGCCGGTTATGTCGTCCACCAGGGAAAGATGTGGATCGTCGGCGGTGATTCCAATCAGGGACACCATCAGTTTGATGTCTGGAGTTCAGGAGATGGCATCAATTGGGAGTTGGTCTGCGAGTGCGTACCGTGGGGTCCTCGTTCGGCGCACTACACGGTCGCCTTCGCTGGAAAAATTTGGGTAATAGGCGGACAGACCATTCCCAAGCATGGGCCGATTGAGGAGATTTTTTACAGTGATGTGTGGAACTCGGAAGACGGCATCCATTGGACGAAGGTCGCCGACCATCTTCCGTGGGGCCCGAGGGGAATGATCGGAGGTCAGGTGGTCTTCAATAACCGGATCTGGATTCTGGGAGGCGGAACCTATGAAACTCCCAAGCGCCCCGCGCGCGTGGTTTACAATGATGCTTGGAGCACCGCGAACGGGATCCAATGGACCCGACACACGGCAAAAGCACCATGGAGTCCTCGTCAGTACCACGAGGTTGCGGTTTTTGACGATCGGATGTGGGTGCTTGAAGGATTCAACCCCACGCCGCGAGGTCGGGGCTATTGCCCCGAGAGCGGCAACCGCAAGGACGTTTGGTTTTCTCCCGATGGCGTCGATTGGACGGAGGTTCCAGATTCCCCATGGCCGCCAAGACACGCCGCTAGCGTCTTTATTTATCGGGATGCGCTATGGCTGGTGGCCGGGAACAATATGGGCGCCGATGTCTGGAAGCTCAGCCGGGTGGACTGACCGAATTTCCCGCCGCTTCAAGGCCTCAGGCTGTTTCAGGATTCAGCGCATCTTGTCCGAAAACCCTGGTGCCTTTGTAGGGCTGGCCCTTCTCAAGCGTGGCGGCATCCATATAACAAACACTGAGAGCTCGTCGAGACTGGCGACTGCGGTTCTTGTCACTGGCATGGAGCAGATAATTGTCCAAGAGCACAACCTCGCCGGCCTCAAGCTCCAAGTGAACGATACGATCGGAAGAACAAAATTTCTCCACCTGACCGTCGCTCAGATACCACTCTTCATGCGTCGGCTCTATGAGCCCATTCTTATGGCTACCCGGAATCACCTGGAGGCAGCCATTTTCTTTGGTGGCAGGATCAAGGGCGGTCCAAACGGTAACCCTCGGATCACGATCATAGGCCGCAACTCCGTCCTGATGCCATGGAAGAAAGGTTCCTCTGTTGGCGGGCTTGTTCATGAACATAGCCCGAAACAGCGAAATCGGAACCCCTGCGCCATAAACCTGTCCACAGATCTCTTCAAAAACCGGATCCTGAATATAGCGAAGAAATTGCGGACAATACTCCAGGTCCTGAATCTTTCGGTAGTCGAGACTTGCTCCCTTAAAGCCCTTCGTCTGGGCATCGAGGCCAGCGTATTCCCCGCTCGGACTATCGAGTTGCATCAGCATGCGATCATAATCAACGGAGGCTTTGCCCAGCATGATTGCGTCGATTTGTTTCTGCATCTCCGCGAGCTGATCAGCTCCGAGCCGGCCCAGCTTTAGGTAGCCGTGTTCTTCAAACTCTGACCATTGGGATTCGGAAAGTGGATTTAACATAAGGCAGTCAGTCTCGCGAAAATCAGCGACATTGGCATAGAATAAGAAAGGACATTCCGGTATAACTTTGAAAACCATGAGCGATCAGAGTGCCCCGGAAATCCCTAAGATGGGGAAATCATCTCTTCGCAGCTTGGAACACCTCTTCTCGGAGGCCCGCATCTCCGTAGTTTCGTGCCTCCGATGGCGTTATTCGTTTCCTTGGCAAATTCCCTGGAGGACATGCCCGGATTCGTTCGTCTTCTTTCCGGTCTGCGGCACCGTAGGCGTAACACTGAAGGAAAGATCCTTTTCGATCGAACCGGGCTCATTTTTGATGCTGTCCGAAAATGTCTCCCACAGCCTCACATTGGAGCGTGGAAGCGACGATTTGGATCTCTATGCCTTGCATTGTCACATTCATGACTGCTGGGGTAACCCGTTGATTTCCCGGCTGTCGTCCCCCTTTGGACGGCTTGACTCGCGTCTCGGAGCGGAGCGGGCCCTGCAAGAAACTGTTGAGTTGATGCAACACCATCCCCGATCCGGACAGCTGCGGGGCCAATCATTCGTGCGGGAGCTTCTCGCGACCCAACTGGCAAACGGTATGACTTTACGCCTACCAGAAGAGGTGTCCGACCCGAGGGTGGGAGTGGTTCGGCAACTCATGGAGGAAGGACTCAGCTCGCCAGAACTCTCCATTGGAGAGCTGGCCGGCGCTGTGAAAATAGGCGTCGTGCAATTGCGGAAAATTTTCCGCCGGGAAACGGGCTCCAATCCGAAGAATTTTCTCGATACGCTCCGGCTGCGAGAGGCTGCCCGCCGGCTTCGCCAGTCGCAGGCTAGCGTCAAAGACATCTCCGCCGCCTGTGGGTTTTCCCAAGACCACTACTTTCACCGCGTCTTCCGGAAGGCCTACTCATGCACACCAAGCGAATACCGGACCAGCGGCTCCCGCGAACTTTGAGCCTTTAAATGGCAGTTGGCGGGTAAACTTGCGGGAAGGCTACGGCGCCCTCGGAGAGAGCGCCCTGTCGGCGAATGTGGTAGGGACGGTTAAAAACCTGGCCTCAGCCGCTTTGCGGTTTGCGTGCCAGCTCCCCAACCGTCCGGTATGTATCCATCGTTTTTACGTTGGGAATCGGACTCTTCCACAGCGGGATGCTGAGGAATTACCAGGAAGCCTAAAGACAGAACTTGAGAAAGGCAGCCAAGCCTTCAGCCGGCATGACGGTGTAGGCCGTCTTGTCGTTCCACGATCCGTTCTCCATTTGACTGGCCAACAGTCCTTCGGCCAGTTTCTTGCTTATTTCCCGAAACCCTTCGTTTTCGGTCTCGCCGAACGCCCGCGCGAATACGGTCAGCACCATACCGGCATGCCCGTCGTCCACGGTCATGCCGACATACTCATCCTCGAAGGGAATGATATTTCTTGCGAAGGTCAGGAACATTTCCCGGTATTCGTCATCCTTGGTTTTCTCGAAAGCCTTCCAGAGGCAATAGGCAACGAAATACTGGTATCGATGCGGCTGTGGCTCAATCACGTTCGCAATGTGAGTCATAGTTTTTTCCAGTAGCTCTTCATCTTCCGCCACAATACATCCGTAGAGATCCCAACCAATATGATAAGGGATCAGCCACTTCCCCTCATTAGAAAATTGTTTTAATCCCTCAAAAATTTCCACAGCCTGTTCATGTTGTCCGATCAGATCCAACCCCATGACGTGGCAGGCACTCTGGTAGGGAAGCACCTTCTCGAAGCGATCATGGGCGGCAATCCACTCCTTGTAGGGCTCTAAGACCGCCTCGTATTCTGGAAAATCACGGACAATGGGCAGACCGCAAAATATCACGTAGTCACCAAATTGACGCCCATCCCCGGGAGTCCCCGCGCGACCATCGAGGTAGCCCATCGCCCTAGAAATTGAATCCTTTAGGGCCTCGGGCGTCGCTGACACGGCCTCAGGGGATGCATTTTCCGGGTCAGAGACCTCGCTATCTGCTTTGTCTGTTGTCTGTTGCTGGGCCATTATTGGCAGGCTTGAAAAAACGAAGAAGAGACAGAAATAGAAGAGGAGGATTAATTTCATTTGTGTAGGTAGTGGAAGTATTAGAGATCATCACGGCAGAGGCAGGAAGCACATCAGACTCTTCCCGATAGTGCCCAGCAACGGCGTGTTGCACTCCTAACCGTAGGTTGAGAGCCTGGGCGTTACTTCGAATGCGCCCTACCCTGACGTCTCCCACCATCTTACCTCAACCTTGGCGCCTTCTTCTCAAGGTCAGAAACCCGAATGAAGCACCAGCGAGGAGCAGCGTCGCCACAGTTGGCTCTGGAATTGCGGTGTAACTCAAAACCACGTTGTCCCCAATTTGCGACACACTCCAGGTGCCTGCGGCCGCCGGAGTGCTGTCAAAATTGGCCGGCAAAACCGACCAATCCGCTGCGTCAAAGCCAGTGATGCCTCCCGAGGTGGTGAGAATGATCCACTGTTCGTCGCTCTCGCCGAAGTTTGGGACATCTCCCGGCACGTCCCCCGCAGTCAGCGAAGTGATATCGAGAACGATGTCATCGGTTCCGGCTCCACTCAAATCCAAGGCTCCCGTGATGGCGATCTGGTCAAAGTTTGTTCCCGCCACCGCGGCGGTCCAATCATTGAGCTCCCAGACGTAGGTGAAGCTATCCCATGTTTGGCCGGTATCAAAACTTACAATTCCGGGGCTGTTACCTGGCGAAATCGTTTGGTTCACGTTGTTGAGGGTGACGGCTCCATTGACAGTCCCACCTCCTGCGATCGCACCGCCAGATGCTCCAAAACCAACGGCGCCGCTGGAAGTACCATTGACCAGCAAGGTGCCGGCATTAATGGTCACGGCGTTGGCGACTGTAAATCCGGTTGCGATCTCCAAGGTGCCATTTTGCTCGACCGAGACCGCAGCTGAGCCCAGAGCTGTGTTGTGTGCTGCCACCAGTGTAGACGAACCGGTGACGACCGTGCCACCTCCGTAGGTATTCGCACCCTTTAAGGTCGTTTTACCGGAATAGAGATTCACGGTCGTGGTCGCTCCACTGATCAAGATATGAGAACCACCGGTCAATCCGGTCTGGGTGAAGAAGTAGTCAGAATCGGTGTGATTGAAATTGACGGTGGACGTACCGCCACTGGCTCGTCCCTTCACTTCGGTAGCATTGAGAACACCGGCTCCTTCGGCCACGCCGGGAGTCGTTCCGCTGACGGCTCCACCAATGTTAAAGATACCTGACGCAGATGAGTTCTGCCTCGCCAGTTCAACCTTACCAGTGCCCCCGTTCACATTCACCGTCCCGCCATCTCCAATCGTCAAGACAGCCTTTCCGTAGTGCCCCAGCCAAATATCAGCGGTATTGCTCAGAGAGCCGCGCACCAGAAGCGTTCCGTCCCCGGTCCCGGCTACGGCAGTGGACACATCAATTCGTCCCACACTGGTCACGACGCCGCCTGATTCAATGGTGATCGACCCGGTTCCAGTGGCACCAACAATCAGAGCTCCGCTGTCAGTCAGGGTGCCGCTCACAAAAACATCCCCGCGACCGCCATTGGAATGACCAATTGAAACCGAACTCATGTTCACACTACCACTACTATCGATGGTGAGGGTGCCCACGGCCCCCAAACCCGCTCCCATCGTCAGGGCTCCGTCCGTGAAATTTCCACCCGAGCCGATGGTCATGTCGCCCGCACCGCCACCTCCTAGGTAAATCCCTCCAGCTCCGGTCCAAACGCCATCCACCGAAACCGTTCCCTGGGTTCCGGCACTGTATCCGATGCGACTCAACGCTGTTGTTGTCAACGTACCCGAACTGGAAATATCGACCCTATTGTCGCCGGGCGCCGTAAATCCCACATGCATTTCAAGGGACGCCTGGTTATCTGTGATATTCAGCAAACCACCATTGTTGAGCCGAACACTATCACCCGCAATCGGCACGCCGACTACGTTCCAGTTCGTGCCAACATTCCAATTTCCACTGGCCACATTCCAATTTTTAGTCACCGCCATGGCAGGCTGACCAGCAAGACAAAAACCCATCACGGCCACGAGGGATAAAACTTTGATCGGACGACACGGGGAGTTCCAGATTATGTTCATATTGTGAACCTACCGAGACTGAGGACAAAGCAAATCGAAAGATCGCGTTAATTTTGCTTGAACAGTTCAGGAGATCATCGTCAGTTCGCCCGCTAGCTTTGAAGCGAACGGCGCTTCGCCAATGCGTTCAGCGCCGCCTGTTTAAAAACCCGCTCGAGGATCGTATCCACTACGGCACATCCGTTGCCGCATCGAACCCGCCCTACCGTCGCGCCTCAGCTTTGGCGTTTCCGTCGCAAGGTCAGGAATCCCAATGAAGCACCAGCGAGGAGCAGCGTCGCCACAGTTGGCTCTGGAATTGCGGTGTAACTCAAAACCACGTCGTCCCCAATTTGCGACACACTCCAGGTGCCTCCGGCCGCCGGAGTGCTGTCAAAATTGGACACCAAGACCGACCAATCCGCCGCGTCAAATCCGGTGACCCCAGTCGTGGTGGTGAGAATGATCCACTGTTCGTCGCTCTCACCGAAGTTTGGGACATCTCCCGGCACGTCCCCCGCAGTCAGCGAAGTGATATCGAGAACGATGTCATCGGTTCCGGCTCCACTCAAATCCAAGGCTCCCGTGATGGCGATCAGTTCAAGTTCAAGTTCGTGGAGACCGCGTCCGTCATTGTTCAGTCCGTTAACGCGAAGCGCAGTGTTGCCATCGCCGTCAGGCATGGTGGACATCTTGTTTCCGCCGGAAATGTGACCATCCCTGTCAATCAGCCTGTGCCTCCCGATGGAGCCATCGCAGAAGTGCGATACTTGTACGCGATGCCGGAAAGTGGTGCGCTCTTTCAACCCGTTTACCTCGGGGAGCGAGACGACATCGCCGCCGTAGAATGCACGCGGGACCAGCTCAAGTTCCGCAGGGAGGAGGTGGCGGCATGAACCTCCACGCGAAGTTCACTGGCGAACGGGCCCGGAAACAGGCGGTGTTACAACCTCCCTTTGGTCCAGGTTTTGACGCTGGGATCGTTGGGAAAACCGAGACCGTTGAAGTGTTTGGATCGGGGTTCAAGGACCCGGGTTCAGACTACTGCGAGTTCCGGGCCTTCGATGCCAAGGGAGAGCTGATCGGCACGGGGCGTATTGGAGGCTACTGACCGTGGCCATCCTGTCATCCCGAGGCGTCACTTTGGAGATGTCATTCCGTTGCTGCGACTGCGGCGACCTCATCACCGGCAGAGAGGTCCTTGATGGGGCCTACCTCCACATCGTCGAAGCAAACCGGGAACACCCGGAGGCATCGGTCTTCCGGTGCGAGTGCTACCAGGACGAGTGGGAGGAACGCCGGAACGAATGACACCCACTCCCGGACCATCGGGATTCACAGAAATCGCGCCGGGATGGCTCCCCGGCGGCAAGGCAAAATTTCACACCAACCAAACCGAAATCGGCCTGTGCGTCATCACGATGCGCAGGCTTTTTTCATATCCACAACCAACCAAAAATATGATCAGTATATCACTCAGTTCACTGAAACCCGCCCTCGCGGGTCTTCACAAAATCGTTTCCGGCAAAGCCACCCTCGAATGCCTTCGTTGCATTCGCGTCGATGCCACCCCGGAATCAGTCAGCTTCCTCGGCACCGATCTGGAGATGTTTGCCAGAGTCGGGTTGCCCGACGCGAAGTGCGAAAACACCGAGAGCTTCCTGCTCCCGTTCGACCGCCTGCAAGCCATGGCCCGCAGGCTT
>Ga0222659_1000841_pt1 | contig 14928 bp, 20 predicted proteins | sample AntAcemetagen547_FD_179850 | JGI IMG/M metagenome (GOLD analysis project Ga0222659, IMG submission 179850) | Saline water microbial communities from Ace Lake, Antarctica - #547 | ecosystem: Environmental > Aquatic > Non-marine Saline and Alkaline > Saline | place: Antarctica: Ace Lake...
GTTATATCGCATTTTTCTACTTACAATTAGTTTGTCCATTACCCAAATTAAATCTGGGTCAATAGTCTGCCAAACAAAATCTTCGGCACTGTCTTCCATTTACTTCGATTCGTTTAGTTTACGGTAAAGCATCTGTTTGATAGATTCAGTAGTATACTCTTTTTTACCTTTGTGTTTCTCTTTACGAGGAAGCAATTCTGCTTTGTTTTTATGTGCGCCACCTGCTCCGCTTTTACGGATTGCATCCATTTGGCGCCAACTAGGGTCTCGTTCTTTTGGCATAGGGCCTTTTACTTCTGCTTCCGCTGTTGTTTTAACTTGTGGAGCATATAAGTTTAAAAATTCTTCAAACTTAACTCTAAGTTTAGCACTATAAAATACTGCCTTTAATTGTTCTTCGTAAGGAAGTAGCTTTGATGTTAATTTAGGATCTAACAGATTTGATTCTTTTTGTGTCGGAGTTCCCGGCTTAGCAAGTTTGTCACCAACAGATTTTGTCTTGGCAGTTCCAACTGTATTATAGTCAGGATCTGACAATTGCTTTATTTTATCTATCCCTTTATCAATAGTAGCACTTCTATTATAATTAGGATCACCAAATTCTACAATATCTTCACCGACTAACTTATCACGAGTTGGATTTTTAGTAGTACCTGCTGGTTGTTTCTTAATAGCATCTTTGCCTTTAAGTTGTCCAGCACTGCCTTTTTTCTGTGCTTCAGTAAGAGTAACACCTGCTAGTGCAGCAAAGTCAGCTAGACTATAATCGCCCTCAACTGGCATACTACCTTGAGCAACGTTAACACTTTCTACAACATAATCTTTAGTTGGTGCAACATTATCTGTTGCTCCTGCACTTTCTTTTAGTTTGCGTAGATCCTCGGCTCGATCACTTGGATCTAAGGCAAATAATTTGTGTTGAAGTGCAGTAAAGTCCATTATTAATCCTGCCAAATTTTTGCAAGTCTGTCACCCATTGATCTAATTGCTTCTGCATCAGACATTTGGTTATAAGGTTTTGTGGGCTCTGTTGTAGCATTTACTAATGGTGCAGCTATTCCGTTGGACTGCATTACAGTAGCTTTGCGATTGCCGTCTGTTGCGCTAAAAAGATCGTCGGTATTTACTGGTTTATACATAATATTACTTTCCTAGTTTAGAATATAGTTTTGCACGAAGTGATTCTTTATATTCGTTTTTCTTTTCGTCTTTAGCAGCGTGTACTGCTTTACGTTGTGCATTGTTCTTATACTTGCCTTCAATTGCCATTTCGGGCATCTCAGGCATATTAGCTTCTGATTCCTGATAATCTAAGTGATGATACACACTACCGATATCTGCTGCTGCTTTGGTAATCTTAGCTTGCACCCAGCCTTCTAATCCTTCTGCTTCACTAATACCTTTTAGCATATTGTGTAGTTTGATAGCATATTTTGCTAGTTTATATAAATCAGCACGAGCCATTTGGACTTCGTGATCGCGTTCTGCTGCATCAGCTAATTCGCCTAGGCCTTCTTTGACTTCTTCGGAATACTTGTCGTATTTTTTTCTAATAGGATCAAGACTTTTACCTTCTTTACCAGCTTTAGCTAGTGCTTGCATGCCTTCTTTGCCATACTTCTCATGGCCCTTAGCAGCACGGCTCATAGTCTTATCAGCTTCTTTAACTTGTTTTATCATTGTAATCTCCAGAATACTTATTATGTATATTTATCGTTTGATGGTCGAGCCACCCATTAAATTGTTTGATAGCTCAAGTGCATTTTTAGCAGTACCGTCTGCATTTTTCTTTTGTGGAGCTTCTGGAGTACCATTTTTACCAGTTTTAATCTTCTGACGTGCGGCAGGAGGGTTAGCAACTGTTGCTATAGCACCTGCACTTGTAGCGCCTGCTGTTGTTGTTTCATTTACGATATCTGATATTTTCATTTCTTTTTAGCCCTGCCAGCTTTCATATTAGCAAGCCAATGTGCCATCTTTTGCTTTTCGCCACTGCTGTTCTTAGCAGTCTTTCTTAAACTGCTAACACTTGCTTTAGTATTTACACCACTACGCTTGGCCAATCCCTTACGTCCTGGCTTCTTGCCATCTGCAAAGTTTTCATTGTGTGCCGCTTCTGCATAGTATTCGTTATCAGGAGATGCATCATCAGTGCTGTCGGGCCACCAGTCTAATTCAAACTGTTCTCCAGCATCAAACATGTCGTGCATAGAGTTAATACGGTTTTCGTATTCTAGTTTTGACGGCTCAACGTTGCCTTCTACTACATCAATAACATATTGTATTGTTACTGCATTGGCAGTCAATGTAGCACAGCGTCCGCCTACTTCACCTTTGAGGTGATCTACTAAAATGCTTTCACTACTTCTTGCTAGATCATCTGTTAGATTATGAGGCACTTTCATGTCAACATATGAATAAACATAATCGTAATGTGGCGATGGAGATGTGTGTAATATAAATTCATCTAATACCACAACTCTTTTAAATCCATCCTTGTTATACCAAACAGCTCTTTTAAAAGTTAACTCGTCTGGTGCTCCAAAGAACTTTGTAAGATGTTTTACATAGTCAACTGGTTCATCATTTTTCCATTGCGATAACGCAGTCGGCGATTCGGCCAAAATTTCATGTATTTTCATAAACTTGCTACCATTGTTTTATAATCGTCAAAGTTACTTTCACGATCTTCTAGACCGCGCAAGCCCGGATTAATAGGCTTAGTAACATCTCTAACATTACTAAAGTCATCAACATTCGGTTGTACTCTAAGTTTCCAGTACCAAATAGCAATTTTTGCAGCAACAGACGGTTTTTCTGCTAGCTTAGGATTATTCACTAGATCTATGCCAATTGCTTTTCCGGCAATACCGTAGTTATATCTGCCGGTGATTTGAATGTATCCGCGACCTTTGTACTTTGCGCCATCACCTGCTTTAGTATTACCTAATATTTTGGCTTTCCTAGGAGCATACTTAGGATCATACTTGCGGAAGTCTAAACTGCCACCATATTCTACCATGCTCTTAAAGTCGTGACTTTCATGAGCAACTTGCGATAAGAATGCAGCAAGTTCTGTACCTTTAATTCCAGCAGCGGTAGCAGTTTTAATTAAAAACTTTTCGTGTGCATTGATCGTAATAGGTTCATCTTTTTTAACTTGAGGCTTTTTGGCCTGTGGGGTTTCTTCTTCAGCAGTATCCGGAACTTTTACCATTTGACCTAATTGCAGTTTGGTATTTTGATCAAACCCATTTAGCTTGTATAGTACTGCTGGAGTAGTATCATTTTGTCTAGCAATAGAATAAACAGTATCACCTTTCTCAACAGGTTGTTGGACAATGTTGCCAGCATTGGCGCCTAAGGTGGCAGCTCCTAGTGTAGCTCCTGCTACCCAATCTTTCCATCCTTCCTCTACATCAAATTCTTTGCCTTTAAGTTTAGTACCTGTATATTGTTGTACAATTTTCCAAACTTCTTTGTCTTTCTTTTGCTTAATCAGTTGTTTAACTTGTGTAACTAAATCACTAGGCGCAGTTGAGAAAAATTTCATCAACTCCATTATACCTATGTTACCTTCATAAGACGCTTCTAGTTGTCTTATACGACTTTCACTAAGTCCTAGATTAAATAGCACATTAGTTGACTTGCCTTTTACCTTTTTGCTTAGTGTAGGCGGACGTCCGTCTTTGTCTACGGTGTTGCCAAACTTAGCTGCTTGAGTTTTGATTTCACCAGAGCCTACATCTACAGTAGTGTTAACACCTTTTACAATTCTGCCATCTTCAAATATTTCACGTAATCTCATTTCTTGCGTCCTCTAAATTGCTCACCTGTTAGGTAGGGTTTGGAGAACCAAAGTTGAAACCATTCTTTATCACCTGGGCGTATATTTTCTTTGCGTTGTATCTCAGCTTTTTCGGTTCCAGTAATACTTATGTTACTGCCACCGTATGGAGTTAGCCCTTTGAACTCGTTGATGCCGGCAAGTTTTTTAAGGGTATCTAAATCCATTACTTCTTGACCACACCTTCCGCTGGTACTGCATCTCTAATACCCATACCTTGTCTAACAGCAGCATACATTTCATCTGCAACTTCTTGTTGTGGCACACCTTGTTTAAATGATTCTAAATCACCTTCAGCAGCCGCAGCTCGCATCTTACTTGCACTCATGCCCTCGGCACCATCTGCATCTGGATCACGTTCGCCTGCACTTACTACTTTAATTGATTTAAAATTATATTCTTTACCGTTGTAATCGTTTAATAGTTTTTCAAAACTTGCAACACGATCGCTACCTGCAACATAGATTAAATTATCATAACCTAGTGCGTCAATTTTTTGTAGTGCTTGTATAATAGTTTTAACTTCAGGATTACCAATTGTAACCTCTGGAAAGAAAAACTTTGCATAGCGTAGTTTATCCTCAAATGCTAGTGGATCTGTTTTAGGCTTTTGACTTTGGCTTAAAAAAATATAAGGATCACCACCTTGTGATACAACCGCATCTACTAGTTTAGCATGCCCGATAGTAGGTGGGTTCATACGACCAAATGCCATTACCGCAGTTGTTTCGGGTGCTTCAAATATTTCTCTTAATCTCATTTGTAGTCACCTTGTTTAATTTCGTCTATACCTTCACCAAATAGTTTGTCAAGTAGTGCATCTCTGTCTGCTTGACTAAACACATCCTCTGGTGAATGTCCTAGATCATATTCTGCACAGTAGCGATTAATACCTTTTTCAACTACTGGACCTAAATGCTTTTTACGATCAATGTCTTTGCCTGCACGGTGTAGATCAGCAATACGACTCATTACAGGAAAAAGTTCTTTGCGATAAAACTGTGGATCATTACGCATCCAAACACTAGTGTCATCGACTAGATCATAACCTAGGTCTTTATCGTCTTTTTGATCTATCTCAGTCACTTCAAATATTTTCATGTTATTCTCCTACAACATCTGCTGTTGCAATAATCTCTTTAGTAAAGTTTTCAACGCCATACTTATTGATGGCATTTTTAATACCTATACCCATATAGGAATCATTTACATTTTTAGTAGCGTGTCTACTAATGTAATATTTTCCATTTATATGGTTAGTTATTTTATAGATAGTGTAATGCATTACCAAGCCCTACAACTCCAATATCTCGCAGATGTACGTGGCCCAGGATTATCGCAATTATGTCTAGCACGGAAACTTCTTCTACGTGCTGGGTTTGATTTCTTAATACGCATATTAGGATCACCAAAGTTAACTTTAACTATGTTGCCCTTAGGATTCTTTACGTATACTTTAAACTTCTTAACATCGCCTTGCATAGGTTTACCTAGCGAAACTTTACGGCCTTGATATTCTGCTTCGTCTAGCTCGTCATCTTCGTTAAACCACATGTCACCAAATTCTTCATAGAAGTCATTGCCATCTAGAGTAATTTCTTCTACAACTTCTTCATCAACGGGAAATTCAATATCAAAGTCGTCACATCCACATTCAAACATATAGTTTGCTAGGTTGTGTGCATACTCGTCTGCTTCTTCGTTTGTTAATTGTCTTGGCAATGGAATTTGATATACACTTGCACCCTGTGCAGTTTCGTATAATTCGCTACCTGGGAAAATACTTTCATCTAAACTTTCGTTTAAACTATTATTTTTTTCCATTACTATATATACAAAATGTTTCATAATTAAATTCCTGTATTACCGTTAAGCGCATATATTGCAGCAGCAAGTCTATTTATTGCATCAGTTATATCTGCAGGATTAGGATCGGCCCAATGTGCATCTGTGCTTACTGCAAAATCTTGTGTATATGATGCTAATCTATCTAGCGCAACATCTACTGTTGAAGGCGTACTGCCGTCCCATACTACTCCTGCGTTTGCAGGATATGGTATTGACGCATTGTGTGTAATCTCGCCTGTTCCAGCATCATAACCAAGTATGGTTGTACCAACTGCACTTCTAATTGGTTTAACTACAAAACTATCTTCTTGGATGTTGTTTAATATGTTACCAGTTGCGTTAAGTACAATTGACTGTGCGGCTTGGCTAGTTTTACCTGCTTCTTGACCAATTGCTATTGCGTGAGCACCTTGACCAGTATAGCCTGCTTGGTATCCAATTGCAATTGCTTCGTTTGCTTGATCAGTTCGGCCTGCCCACTTACCAACAGCAATACCGTGAGTGTCTTGATTAGTTTCACCTGCTTGACTACCTATTGCAACACCACCAAGCCCTTGGTTAATATTACCAGCGTTTGCTCCAATGGCTATAGCCTGTTCATCTTGTACAAATTTTCCAGCACCATGACCTAGAGCGACTGTGTAGCCTTGTTGTCCATATGCTCCAGCATCAACACCAATTCCAACAGCAAAATTAAATTGTTGAGCGTTGAAAGTTAAAATTCCTGATGGAGTACTGAGTGACGTGGATTCGATTGTTAGTGTTGTACCATTGTCTACACTAAGTACTCGTGGTTGCATCGCCACTGTGGCTGAAAATCCTGTTCCACCTATTCTAGCACCAACGGAAATGCCAGTAGTATCATCAACTATTAATGTTGTGTCTAATTCTCCACCACTCACATATGTTGCCGCTGTAGTACCGCCTGCGCCAGCCTGTCTACCAATTGCTATTGCATCAACGCCTTGCCCAGTTTGACCTGCTTGACTACCAATTGCTATTGCATCACTACCTTGTGTTGTTTGACCTGCACTTGCACCTATGGCTACAGTTGCAGCACCTTGATCTGTTTTTCCTGCCAGATCACCAACTGCTACCGCTTGTCCGCCTTGATTAGAATTACCTGAGCTCCTACCAACGGCAATGCTATATATACCTTGTGATGTTTCGCCTGCGGCTCTACCGATGGCAATTGCACCAGCATTCTGACCAGTTAAACCGGCTTGTGTGCCAATTGCTACTGCATGATTACTTTGGTCTGTTTTACCAGCCTGAAAGCCAACTGCTACTGCTCTAGTACCCTGAGTATCATCTGCTGCGTTCATACCAATTGCTACTGCTTCGACGCCTTGATCTCTTCTACCTGCATCTTCACCAATTGCTACTGCGTCGACGCCTTGATTTTCGCCTCCGGCAAATGGACCAATTGCTACTGCTTTGGTACTTTGATCTATAGCGCCAGCATTGTATCCAACTGCTACTGCTGCAACGCCTTGAGTTGACCATGCTGCGTCAGTGCCAATTGCAACGGCTTCAGCAAGTTGATCAGTCATACCTGCTTGGTAACCGATGGCTACTGCTCTAGTACCCTGACTAGTATTTCCTGAACTGATGCCAATTGCTATTGCACTTGCACCTTGAGTTGTTTGCCCTGCCGTGTAGCCAATTCCGATTGCCGCAATGCCCTGGTTAGTATCGCCTGCACCAAATCCAAGTGCAATGCCATATGTACCTTGGTTAGTAAAACCTGCACTATTGCCTAATGCTATATTATTGTCGCTTGTTCTTAAACTTGCTGTTTCAATGTCGCCAACAATCTTACTATTAACACCGTCAACTAGTAATGTACTATCATCTCCAAACACACTACCTGTAACATCGCCATCAACGTTGCCATTAACATTGCCAGCTAAGGTTCCGTTAAATATTTTGTTAGTTGCATCTACTATTTGTGTGCTGCTATCGTTTGAGAATACACTACCCACATGGTCGCCTTGCGTATTACCTACAAAAAGATTACCGCTGAATGCAGACAAGTCTGGCTTGTTAGTTAAGTCGTCGTAGTCCCCGCTAAACTGTGTGTCGTCTAAGTACGCAGACAAGTCTACACTATTACCGTCACTAATACTAAGCGTGTCGCCTACTAGAGCAAGTGTTTGTGCGTCTGTGTTTATATCACGAGCATACAGATCATCAAAATTATCATTTACTTTGTCAAACGCAGAACGAATACTTTCACCGTCTCCAGTTAATTCACCTGTTCCTAAATTGATCGTTTGCTTTGTCATCTATTACGCCCTTAATGGTTTAATCTTATACTGTTAACTGTGCCGTCGGTCCAATTACTAACATATGCTCTTACCCAAACATAGTTTCCAGTAAAATTATAGTTTTTAGTATTAGTTGTAACACTAGTATATTCTATAGATGTAATACTTTGAGTTGCAACTAAACCAGTAGTGTCAACACTTTGTCTACCGGAGTCTAAAACTAAAGTAAACCAGTCAGCTTCTACTGGGTTAGTTGCAAGTGTTCCTTGCATAGCCACTTTCCCAATAAACCCTGCTAGGTCTACTTGTACTGTATGGAAACCATCACTACGTCCGTAGTAACCGTCGCCTTTGAATTTCTCCCCAGTGATGACAGTATTTGCACTGTCTCCTGGGTGCGTATTTGCTGATAAGATTGTTTCACTGTTTGCCATATAACTATTTATCAATATTTGTATTGTATACCAATTTGTCTATTCGCGACAGTTTACCAACAAATAAATTTAATAGTTGTATTATCTTATCATCTCTAGCATAAAAATACATACCTCGAACGTAACCTCCGCGTTCGATAGTTTCTAAACACGTATTACCTGCTTTAACTTTGTCAGAATTATTTCTAATCCAGTTGGCTAAATTTTTATCACAAGAATACCCCAATGTAACTTTATATAGATAGTCGGCAGGGCGATTAACTAAAATAATATTTTTATCCAGTATAGATACGTTACCAGCTTTGGGTTCCCATAGTTCTTTAGAAGATTTAATCTTTAAAGCTAGCATCGCTAACCAATCGTAATTATGTGAGTATATTTGCATATATGGATTAGATATACGAAGTTTAAAATCACGTTGTTTACAAAACTCTATGTAAATATTTTTAGCTTCAAAGAATGTATCAAGGTCAACTGGATACTTATATCCATACGAGCCCCTTGTTAGGGGCTCGTTTGAATCGTATTTTTGTTGTAATACATCTAGTTCTTCTTTCGCATTTGAAAGATTTTTATCTCTAAACAAATACGAAAGTCCGTTTACTACAACTAGTTTATATAGATACTCGTCATAAAACAGTTTAGTAGTTTCACACTTGATCAACAGTTTCATTAACTTCCACCTTGAGTACAATAGCATTGTCAACTACATCAATAGTCAAATTGCCTCCGTCTTTAAGTTTTCCAAACAGTAGTTCTCTTGCAAGTGGCATTTTAATTTCTTTATCAATAACACGTTGCAACGGACGAGCACCCATCTTAGGATCAAATCCTTTGTCTACTAAGTAGTCAAGTGTTTCGTCAGTAATAGAGATTTTAACACGTTTGTCTTTAACTTGGTCTTTAAGTTCAACAAGGAACTTACCAACAATTTTAAGCATGATCTCTTTACCAAGTTTAGCAAATGTAATCACACCGTCTAAACGATTGCGGAACTCTGGACTAAAGAATTTCTTAAGAGCTTTATCTTCGTAAGAATTATCTTGGAAGTCTCCGCCGAAGCCGATGCTATTCTTCTCTGAATCAGCAGCACCTAAGTTAGTAGTAAGGATTAGTACACAGTTACGTGCATCTGCTTCTTTACCATTAGATCCTGTGATCTTACCATTGTCCATAATTTGCAACAAAATTTGACTAACATCAGGGTGTGCTTTTTCAATCTCGTCTAGTAGTAATACACAGTTAGGATTTTCTTGCAACTTAACAATAAGTTGTCCTGCACTATCTTCGTGACCAACATATCCTGGAGGCGACCCAATCAGCTTACTTACACTGTGTTTCTCTTGATATTCACTCATATCAAAGCGTACAAGTTTAACACCTAGGTTAGTAGCAAGTGCTTTTGCAGTTTCAGTTTTACCTGTACCAGTTGGACCCATAAACACAAAACTACCAATAGGCTTGTCTGCTGATTTTAACCCTGCTTGTGCAACAAGAATCTTATCAACAATACTTTCAACTGCCTTATCTTGCCCGTATACTTGACGTTTGATGTTACGTTCAAGATTAGCAAGATTTTCAGTTTCTCTTTCGCTTACTTGTTCTTCAGGCAAGTTAACTGCTTTAGCAAGTTCGTATTGGATCTCAAATGCATCCACAATTTTATCACCGATTACTTCTTTCAGATTAAAACGTGAACATGCTTGGTCTATTAAATCAATTGCTTTATCAGGCAGCTTCTTATCTGCTTGATATTTTACTGAAAGTTTAATTGCTTCGTCAATCGCTGCTTCAGTAATAGTAGTTTTATGATAGTCTTCGTAATACTTTTTAAGACCAAGCAAGATATCTTTAGTCACACTTGCTGTAGGCTCATCAACTGTAACACGTTGGAATCGACGCATCAATGCACGATCCTTTTCAAAGTACTTGCGATATTCTTCCCAAGTGGTAGATGCAACAACTTTAATGTTACCTTTGCTCAATGCAGGTTTTAACATGTTAGCAAGGTCATTAGCACTATTACCTCCGCCCGCGCCTGCTCCGCTAATCATGTGTGCTTCGTCAATAAACATAATAGTTTTGCCTTTTTTCTTTAAGGCTTGAAGGACTAGTTTAAAACGTTCTTCAAAGTCACCACGATATTTACTACCAGCAAGCATACTACCAATGTCTAGATTATAAACATTGTAGTCTTGTAGGAATGCAGGAACAGTTTTCTGTTCAATGTTAAATGCTAGGCCTTCTGCAATAGCAGTTTTACCTACACCCGGATCACCAACTAGCAATACGTTGTTTTTATTACGACGACCTAATGCAAGAGCAATTGCATCCAATTCTTCTTTACGTCCAATAACTGGATCAATAGTTTTCTTTTTAACTTCGTCGTTGAGATTAGTTGTAAATGATCGCAGAGCTTTAGCTGCTGCACCGCTCATTTCTTCTTCTTCTTCTTCGACTTCCACTTCGCTACTTAGATAGCTAGCAAACTTATCCTTGACAATACCTGCTTGATCACAGTAGAATGCTGCGTGGGATTTCTTCTCACTGATAATGCTTAACATCACATCGCTTAGTTCAATATGACTACGACCATTAAACAGCGTCTGTGTAAACGCACGATTCAAACAGCGTTCGACAGTTTGTGTCTTCTTAGGTTTAAATTTTTCAACTTCTGTTTTAATGTCGTCGCAACTATTTTTTAGATAATGTTCTAGATTAGATTTTAGATAATCAGGATCAGCACCGAACCCTTTAACTAGATTGTAAAAGTTTTCACTGCACAACATTGAGAACAACAAATGCTCTAGTGTAACATATTCATGTTTTAATTTCTGAGCATCTTTGACAGCCTTATCAAATACTAGTTGTAGATCTTTACTTGGTTCAACCATTTGCATGTTCCTTTATTAATTTCTTTTGTTTCTTCTTAGCCATTGATAATTTTAATTTACTTGTTCTATCAGTAAATTCAATTCCTTGAAGATGATCATATTCGTGTAAGAAGCAACGTGCATCTATCCCACTAAACTGTAGTATACACTCTTTTGCATCAATGTCAAGAAACTGCGCCACCAAACGTTTAGGTCTATTAACATTTAATATTAATCCTATGTGACTTAAACATCCTTCTTTCCCTGTAACTGTGTCTTCGCTAATTTCTAATATAACAGGATTAATTACTGCAAAAGGTTTAGTAACTTCTGCATGTTCAACGGGTCTCATAACAAAAATCTGTGCATCTAATCCAACTTGATTAGCAGCAAGCCCGAGGCCATTCTTTGCCATCATTATTTGACACATCTCTCCGGCAATTTGTTTAGCATCCATTGTTTCAAATTCAAAAGGTTTTACAGCCTTGTTTAAAAAATCATTAGGAGAGCTTATTAATTTCATCTTTTATATCCTTTAGTCTTTGTAATATTTCTTCGTCTTTTATTTTTGGAATGTCTGCTTCAACTTTGATATGTGCATTACCTGGCCTTCTTGTATTTACATTAGGCACACCTTGTCCTGATATACTAAAGACTGTTCCGGGCTTAGTTCCTTTTGGTATAGTTAAACTAAAATGCTTATTTGCAGGGGTTGATATTTCTATGTTAGTTCCTAACATTAAATCAAATACAGAAATGTTTTCTGTTGTAATAATATTATCATTATCTCTAGTCCACTTTGGATGAGGTTGAACTTTAATATTAAGAACTAAGTTTCCTCTTGGCACTTGCGGGAAACTATCATCTCCCATACCACCAAATCGAACACTATCATTTTGTTTCACGCCTGGCGGAACAGCAGCATCTAGTATTTCTGTTTTTCCGCTAGGAAGTCTATATTGTATGTTAACAGCTTTTCCAGTAAACAATTCTTCAAATGTCAGTCTATATTCTATTGTAACATCTCTATTGCGGGGTTGTCTACTCTGTTGGCCACCAAACCCAGGATTTGTGCTATATTGACGGAACAAATCTTCAAACGAACCTGTATTACCTCCAGCATTAAATCCTCGACTATTATTAAATTTAGGTTGAGGATTGTCGTATTCTGAACGTTTTTGCAGATCACTTAGTGTAGCATACGCTTCTTGAATTTGTTTGAACTTAGTATCATCACCGCCATTGCGATCAGGATGGTGCTGCATCGCAAGTTTGCGATATGCTTTTTTTATTTCTTCTGGAGTAGCGTTGCGAGCAACACCTAAAAGTTTGTAATAGTCCATGCAATTACTTATCGTACGGACTATTACATTTAGTTAGTAATGATTACTTGTTTGTCATTGCTTCTTTAGCATAGAACGCTGCTACAATTGCCGCAACAGATACAAAGTAAGTAGGTGCCATTCCGCCTAGTGTAGTTGCTGCTTCGTTGAGACCCATGAATACTGCACCTACAACTGCAAACGGGTATAGTAACATACCAAATAATGCAAACCATGCCATGTTACGCTGTGCATCACGCATAGCATCTTGATCTTCTAAACGCTTGCGTTTAAACTCTAGATCCATTGCTGCTTCAGCTTTGGTAATATGTCCATCACCGTTTGCATCCATAGTGGTTGCAACTTCACTGTCTATTGTAATTATTTTCTTCTCAGCCATTATTTCTTTTCCTCGAGTTTGTTAAGACGTGCTTCGAGCTCGTCGATCTTTTTAGTAACATGAGGATATTTTTGACGCCACGCATCTTCAGGTTGGTCAAACCAAGTCAAACTGTATCGATCTCTTAAGAAATCTAATAGTTGATCAAACTTAGCATAGCACCATAAGCCTGCTCTAGTGTCTTTAAAATAAGCTAAGAATGCCGCTCCAAGAAGTGATCCTAGTATTGCTGTGTATATCCAGAGAGTATCTCCAAATATCCTATCGATCATTTCAATCATTAATCGCCCCTATTGCTAACGTATAACGCCCTCACGTTATATGCTATTATTTAGTTGTTATTATACTCTGAAGCTTTCTCCGCAACCACATCGGTCGCGTTCATTTGGATTGACAAACTCAAAGCCTTCATTTAGTCCATTACGTTGATAATCAATAGTCATGCCTTGGAGGTATATTAAATCTTTCTTATCAGCTACAATCTGTATGCCTTCTAGAGTGAAGACTTCATCAGTCGATGATGTAGAATCTACAAATTCCAATACATATGCCATGCCAGAACACCCCGTGGTCCTCACTCCAACTCTAATACCAATACCTAAGCCGCGGTTATCTAAATGAGTTTTTATTTTGCCAGCAGCTTTAGGTGTTAGTGTTATCATGTTTTGATCTGTAGTCTGCGACTGCTGCTTTGATAGCATCCTCTGCCAAAATACTACAGTGAATTTTAACTGGGGGGAGCGCTAGTTCTTCTGCAAGTTCGCTGTTCTTGATGGCGCTCGCCTGATCAAGGGTCATGCCTTTGACCATCTCGGTAATGAGGCTACTGGAGGCAATGGCTGAACCACAATTATGTGAACCTACTCGTTCTGAGAAAAACACATGAGCGCCGTCTTCCAATTTAAGATCGTATACCACAACCTTCTTATCATCCCGTTCGCACCCTCTTAGTTGATTGTGATGAGTAACCGCTGACACTGACACAATTTTCATGCCATTGTGGATAAAGTTTTGTACCTGTTTCAACGAGGTATCAATTTCTTCTACAGCTAAAAATAAGGAGTCATATCCAGCTGAAGCCAATTGTTGCTTACGATTTACCACATAATCGGATTCATCAGATCGATCCTGCATAAATTTTGGCATATTTTTAGTGTATACTTCGATGCATTTTTTCTTGCCAGGAACAACAAAGTCTGGACTAACTGGCCCAGTACTTGATTGTATCCATACTTTACCTGAACACCATTTTGCAGCTACGTTATTTTTTTCAAACAAGTTAATATATTTTTGTTCTATGCTAGTTGGGACGGAACGGTCTATATTCGCCATACCTTGTCTCCATTTATCCACATATACAGGATTTCCCCAATTTTTTCTGGAGGCTTCTGCCGATCGTTGTTTTTTTAACGGCAAATCCTTGCACACATATCCTGGCTGATTTTGCGGTAACACAGAGTGGTCAAACTGTGTATTCCACTCTGTCATTCTTTTGCTGTTTTTTTCTTTCAAATCAACTCTGTGTCGATTGTTAGTGAGAATCCTTAACTCATGTTCAGTGATTTCATACAGTTCTTGCCCAGCCACTAGTTGTTGTGCTTCAACTGGAGTGTTATCAGCGTTCCAAAAAATATGTTCTTTAGTACATATTAGACTAAAAGTTTTAGATTTAATATTTTTTCTACTTGTTTCTCTTTGAAACGTTACTACTAATAAATCATCAATTGTAACTGAATGTTTGAGTACTGCTCGAATCTTTTGATTAACGATGTTAGTTCCGTTCCACGCTAATACTTCGTCACCAATGACTAGGTCACTTATTTTTTTTGATTTGGTTGGAGTATTGATTAGTGCATTACTAGTAAGGCAGCCATACGTTTTAAAACGCGCATCAACGATAACATCGTCTACGACTTTGATTTGCAACTTCATCA
>Ga0222659_1000844_pt1 | contig 14861 bp, 15 predicted proteins | sample AntAcemetagen547_FD_179850 | JGI IMG/M metagenome (GOLD analysis project Ga0222659, IMG submission 179850) | Saline water microbial communities from Ace Lake, Antarctica - #547 | ecosystem: Environmental > Aquatic > Non-marine Saline and Alkaline > Saline | place: Antarctica: Ace Lake...
CTGCCCCACGGCAAAGCTCCGCTCTGCGCACCGGCTGACGGACTGTTTCTGGATCAGGTCATTTACGAATAGGAGACGATGAAACAGTGGATCGCTCTTGATGCCGCAGGCACTCTTTTCGAGCCTGCCGAACCAGTCGAAAACACCTACGCGGATTGCTTTTCGAAGCTGGGTTTCGACCGTCCGGAGGCCAATTGGAAATCCGCATTTCAAAACGCATTTCACATCACTCCCGATCCCGTCTATTCCAAAGCTGGTGATGGCGAAGCAGTGGAAAAGGATTGGTGGCGGACCGTCGTCCACCATTCCGCTAAGGCCATCGGCATCCGCCCCGATCCCAATACGATGGCGAAAGCCTTCGAGGAACTCTTCGAACACTATGCCAGAGGTTATGCATGGAAGCTTTTCCCCGAAACCGAAATGGTTCTCGCTTCATTGAAATCCGGGAATACCGGCCTAGTGGTGACCTCAAACTTCGACTCACGCCTTCACCGCGTGCTCAAAGAGCTGGGCATTGCCGACCATTTCGATTTTATCGTCACCTCTGCCGATGTCGGAGCGCGTAAACCAGCACCGCTGATCATCTATCGTTTGATCGAACTGGTAAAAACCGAACCCCAATCGTGCTGCCTTGTCGGTGACTCGCTCCATGCCGACGGAGGAGCCGCCAAAGCCGCAGGAATCAAATTCTTCCACTTGGACAGGTCTTCGCTCACGCTTGAAAATTTCGCCGAATGGCATCGGACGCACTAGAGCATCGTTTTCAGAGCTGGTATTTGATAAAATACCAGCCTCCAGTCCAGCATCCCAATAAAAGTCCTCCCCACCCCCTCCAAACTCCCCTATAAACTCCCTACCACTCCAAATCCCAAAGCCATTTTCTTCCTTAGAGTTTAAAATTTAGAATTTATAGTTTCCTGAAATGCACCCGGAACTCCAAACCCTCCTAAAGCAGCGCTTGGACATCATCGACGACCACTCTTTCCGTGACCGCGACCCTGCCGCCCATCTCGAAGCGCTCAAGAGCGTATCGGAAACAATCACCACTTACACCGGAGCTCACCAGTCAGAATTTGATGCCAAGCTCCGCCACTACCTCGCCAATTCCTCGTATCAGAAAGCCCTCGACCATCTTTCCGCCTGATCAACCCACCAAAATTTATGAAAACGCTACTCCTCACCCTACTCCTTCTCACCCCCCTCGCAGCGAAGCCGAACATCATCTACATCATCACCGACGACCTCGGTTACGGTGACCTTTCCTGCTACGGGCAAAAGAATTTCAGCACTCCGAATATCGACAAACTCGCCGCCAGCGGAGTTCGCTTCACCCGCCACTATTCCGGCGCGACCGTCTGCAACCCCTCCCGGTGTTCATTGATGACCGGCAAGGACAGTGGCCACGCCCCCGTCCGTGGCAACGGTCCCTTCGCCATTCCCAAAGAGGAAATCACAGTCGCCGAGATTGCCAAGAGTGCCGGCTACAACACCGCGATGATCGGTAAATCCTGCGTCACCGGAAACACCCAGACACCGGAAGATGTGCTCGGCAGCGGTTTAGATTTTTTCTATGGCACCACCGACCACCGCGACGGCCACTTCCGTTACCCGAAGTTCGTCTACAACAACCTGGAGAGAATCGAGTTTCCCGAGAACAAGCTCCATACCGGCAACCAATACGATGCGAACCTCTACACCGAGCAGGCCCTCGGCTACATCGAAAAACAAAACGCTGAAAAGCCCTTCTTCATGGTGCTTTCCTACCCTATCCCCCATGCCTCTGTCGTAGCTCCGGAAGAGGAACTCAAAGAAGTCCGCCCCCTCGTAAAAAACGAAGTCGGACTTAAGAAATCCGGTCACTACACCGCCACCCCCGAAGTCAAAGGCAACTACATCGGCATGCTCAAAGTGCTCGACGATGCGGTCGGTGACATCGTCGCGGAGTTGGAGAAAAAAGGACTGTTGGAAAACACCATCATCATGTTCACCAGCGACAACGGCCCCCACTACGAAGGTGGCTACAAACCGGATCTCCTCGACTCCAACGGCCCCCTCCGCGGCGGCAAACGCGATCTTTACGAAGGTGGAATCCGCGTCCCCTTTATCGTCTCATGGCCCGCCGTTATCAAACCCGGCCAGACCTCCGACCACCCTTCCGCATTCTGGGATTTTCTCCCCACCGTGTGCGAACTCACCGGCCAGCCCATCCCGGAAAACATCCAGGGCATTTCCTTCGCGCCCACCATGCTCGGAAATGACAAGCAGCCCGAACACGACTACCTCTACTGGGAATTTCACGAGCAGGGCATCCGCCGCGCCATCCAGGTGGGCGATTGGAAACTCGTGCAATACAACCTCGCCACCCCCAAGAAAACCACTACCGAACTATACGACCTTTCCAAAGACATCGGAGAAACCACCGACCTCTCCTCTAAGAATCCGGAAAAAACCGCCGAGCTCTTGAAAATCATCTCCACCGCACGCACGCCCAGCAAAACCTTCCCCGTCCCGGCCTTGGATCAGCCATGATCCGACTTCCTTGAAAATTAAGACCCAGTGCTCCGCCACCTTCGTCTCCAAAATTTCCGTTGTTTCGGCTCGCTGGCTCTCGAAGCTCCGCCCTCCGGCGTGATACTCATCGGCGAAAACGCGCAGGGAAAAACTTCTCTCCTCGAGGCGATCTGCACGCTCATTCGCCTCCAGTCCCCCCGCACCAACCGCCTCAACACCCTCACCAAATTCGATTCCCCCGGCTTTGGTGTGGCCGGTGACCCATGGGAGCAAGAACGCAAGATTCAGCAGACTTCTTCAAAAGGACTCGTCCTCAAGGCCGACGACGAACCCCGCCACTCCCGCACCGGATACCTCGCCGATGGTGGCCTGGTCGTCTGGATGGGAAACGAAGATCTCGCCCTCATCCGAGGACCAGGCGAAGCCAGACGCCACTTCCTCGATTTTCTCGGAGTCCAGCTCGACCCGAAATATCGCACCGCCATCACTCGCTACCGCCGATCCTTAAAAGCCAAAAACCTTCTACTCAAGGAACCCAGACTCCGCCTCCCGGAGCTCCTCGCCTACGAGGAGATTCTCATCGAACACGGCAACTTCCTCACTGCGAGCCGCCAGCAGCTCGTCGCAGATCTCTCACCCCTCGTCGCCGCGGCACAGCTTGAAATTTCCGGGAAAAACGAAGCACTCTCCCTCACCTACCTCCCCGCATCGGGGCCATCGATGAAGGATTCCATACTGCAGGCCCGCCAGCGCGAGATCTCCACCCGCCAAGCGGTCGTAGGCCCCCATCGCGACGATGTATCCATCCGCCTGCACGGGATGCCAGCCTCCGACTATGCCAGCGAGGGCCAGCAAAGAACCATCGCCCTCGCTCTCAAACTCGCTCAAGGCGACCTCCTCAACCAACGGCACTCAAAAACGCCCATCTACCTGCTCGACGACATCTTCGGTGAACTCGACCCCGCGCGCCGCAACGCCCTCCTTCATCACCTCCCCCCGCACGCCCAGAAATTCATCACCACCACCCACCTTGACTGGATGAGGTCCACTGAATCAATCTCACCCCTCCCTATTCTTGAAGTTAGGGAAAACTGCATACATCCACTATGAAGCGGAGTCCTCGATCGCTTCACCCATAGAAGGGCCCCTGGCGAAATTTTCTTACAAGACGTTGAATAGGATGGGAACCCAATCAGTCAAAACTCCGAATTCACCTTCACTTTTGAAAATCAGACCCTACCTTGAAACCATGAAATCGGTAATAGCCGCTACTTTCGGCTTCGCTCTGGCTCTGCCGCTTACCGCGCGAGCCATCGACGAACGCAAATCACTGCTCGACGATGACCCGGAGGTCGTCTATCTCGAAAACGTGGTAAAGGAACCGATCAAACTGAAAGTGATCAAGGAGGCTCCGGTCTATTCGGACAAGGATGGTAACCATCGACTGGGATTCCTCCGGGCCGATCAGACAGTCGAACTCGAAGGGATGACGGCAAAAGCCTATCGCGTGCGAGGGAAAGGCACGAAATACGGTATCGCAGGCTGGGTACCACCATGGGCGTTCTCTCATCCCGAAAAGGATTTCGTCGCGAAACTCAAAAAACTCTACGAACGCCAGATCGTGGTGAACGAAATCATCAAAGAGCAAGGTATCGCGATCGGAATGACTCTGGACGAAGTCGCGCAATCACGCGGCAGACCGACCAAAACTTCAATACGCCGCACGGCCAAAGGAGAAGCGGGCAGCTGGGAATACATCGATTTCGATGAAGTGAAACACTACATCACACGCATTGATCCGGTCTCTGGCCAAGCCTACCGACAGTTTTCTCACATTACGCGTGAAGAAACAGGTAAAACGGTGGTTGAGTTCGAAGACGGACTGGTGACAGCGCTCGAAGAAAGCGAGAACAATGGTCCGGGTAACGTGCGGATCATTGTCCCACCGTTAGTGTTCCAATGGTGAATTATCGCTATCTCACAATTGCTCAGCGAGAGCCGTCTCTGTAAATCTCGTCCGCTTGGTTTATCGTGATGTCGTATAGCAGACCTTCGATAGGAACTTCCAATGGAATCCGTCCTGTCTGTTCCGAGACTGGATAATTCGTGGCCAGCTTTGGTGCTCTGGCAAAAGCCTCCTTGCTCAATGTGATCGCGAACTTTCCCTCATAGCGATAGGATCGAGTGAGGCGCTCGGCCGCATTTTGCTCAAGGCGGCGGGTTTGCCCTCTCGAGCCGATCTTATCAAAAAGCGAATCTTCTTCTCCACCTTTGAAGCCGATCTTCCGCTCCCTCGCAGCAAGTTCTGCCGCTTCTTGCAGGGTGAAGGAGTCGGCTGCGACATCCAATTCATCATCCGTGAAAATGAGGTTTGAGAAATCGTCCCTCTCACTTAAATCGAAGACTTCCTGACTCGTGGGAGTCCTGACCACCAAATCTCCTTTCAGGGTCATCAGCTCTCCAGCGGAGAGATCCACATCCTGGATCTCCAGTCTACCCGCGTGAGATGTCACACTGAAGGAACCTCTTGTGAAATTCACCCGGCGATAATTGTTAAACGCGTCGATCACGCTGAGCGCACGCAGCAGATGGACTCGATCCCGCAGAATGATCGCATCGTCTCCATCCAGATATACGACTCCCTTAAATCCAATCCCATCTGACGAGTTGGTGGAACCTATCACATCAAAATTACCCGAGATTCTCCCTTCGACAAATCCTCGAACCGCAGCAGGAAACAACAAAGACAAATCCACATTCCGGAGTTCCATTTCTCCTGAAACCTTCGGTCTGTCTCCTGATTCCACCTTTAGATTGGTAAAAATCACCATGCCATCAGCCTTTTTGAAGACCGCTTTTTCGAAAACAATCCCCTGCGCACCAAAAACAACATCAAGCTCTTCAATGTCTAGTCTCTTGAGCCAGTTTTGAGAGAACTTACCGCCACGGAACGTGAGACTCCAACCGTCTGGTGTCCGCCGCGCCGTCATCTTGCTGCCGGAAATCTCACCCCGAGTCCTCTTGGAATAACCCCACCGCACAGACATGTCGTTCACCTGGATAGCATCAACCTTCACCCTTCCAACATCCTGAAAGATGACATCGCCAATGGCATTGGCAGAAGCTTCCGAGTCGGCACCCGCACGCAGGGACACGTCGGCCCGGCTGATCTCGACCATTCCGGGATCCCACTCCTTTGTGAAAGTATCAAACAGCCCCATCTCGCACCTCAGGTCCCTAGCCTCCAGACTGGTGAAAAACGTATCATCCCCACCCAACATCGCCATCCGGGAAATCTGAAACTCACCTTGCTCGCGTGACACGCCTTCAAGTTTGATCTCCTGCGCCGCGAGTTTTTGCTGAAGCGAATCCGAAACGCCCTTCACGTAGCCCTCCGATTTGGTGAAGGTGAACAAATATACCCAGGCCCCTGCTGCCAAAATAACCAGGAAGACACCAATACGAGCCAGTAATCTCAGAGCATGGAATGTCAGTATCCCTCTGTCTCCGCTACCGGAAAGTGAATATCTGAGCTGGAACCAAAAGCCCTGATTTGAGACCCATTGGCTCAAGCGCTGATCGAAGTTTTGCGATTGCTCTGTTTCAGACTGTCCGTTCATGCTTGATCGATATACAACCTCCCCGTCAATTGACTTGCGAGAAGAAATTCTCGTTTATCTCCAACCTCACACCACACCCTTGGAAACCGCCGACTACAAAGTTCAACTCGAAATATTCGAAGGACCACTGGATCTCCTGCTATATCTCATCAAGAAGGATGAACTGGATATCCACACCATCTCGATCGAGAAAATCACGAAACAATACCTGGATTACATCAATACCTTCAAACTATTGAACATCGATCTCGCATCGGAGTTCATCGTGATGGCTGCAAACCTGATGTACATGAAATCGCGGACATTGCTGCCGCGCACCGAACAACCACCTGAAGAGGATGCCGAAGACGACGATCCCCGCTGGGAACTCATCCGGCAACTCATCGAATACAAAAAATTCAAAGATGCCGCCGGTTTCCTTTCCCATCGAGAACTTGACCAACAAGGACGCTTCGCACACCAACCCGACCCGGGCGACAAGCCGGAAGTCGAGCCGCCAGCTCTGGCAGAAGTCTCGATTTTTGATCTGATCCGCGCGTTCCAGAATGTATTGAAGCGCTTCGAGGAATCTCATGACTTCGGCGATATCGTCGATGACCGCTTCACAGTGGCCGACAAGATCGAGTTCCTGCTCGACCACTTCATTCCCGGCCAGGCGATGACTTTCGACGCCCTTTTCCAGACAGCGACAACCAAATCCGAGGTCATCGTGACTTTTCTGGCAGTTTTGGAACTGATGAAACTCAATCAGTTCGTGGTGCGACAGGACAATTTACTCTCCGCGATCACCGTTGAGCGGCGGACTGCGGTGGAAATGGAACACGAAGACGCACCCGAAGAAGTGCCTATGACTTCCCACTGATTTCCAGAAAATCGTTGAAACATAAACCTAGCATGGAAAAAAATCGTCGCTGCCAGCCTCTTAACCCTTGCATCCCTCACCCGATCACAGGCAAAACCGGACATGCCTGAAACACCAAATGATGTAGCGGCCGCTCCGGCAGATGCCGAGAATACAGACTCCGGTTTGGCCTCCAAAGTCCTTGAACAAGGAAATGGTGAGACCAAGCCGAAAGCCACCGATATGGTAACGGTCCACTATTCCGGTTGGACGACTGATGGTAAACTGTTCGACTCCTCTGTAGAGCGCGGACAACCAACATCCTTCCCGCTCAACGGAGTGATCGCAGGATGGACCGAAGGACTCCAACTCATGGTCGAAGGCGAAAAGCGCCGCTTCTGGATCCCCGCCAAAATGGCTTACGGCGAAAGCCCCCCTGCCGGATATCCGGCGGGAACTCTCGTCTTCGACGTAGAACTCATCAAAATCGGCAAATGATCCCAATTTTCGGAACGCATCCAGAACTGCAACGGAGTATCCTCTCCGCTTGCCTGCTTTGTGTGAGCATCGGTTCGATTGCTTGCTCGGAACCTCCGGAAAAACCCATCCCGCCTTTCGATCCGTCGAAGGCGGTCAAAGAACCGACAACCGATGTCAAAGAGAAGCCAGCGACCCCCGCTCGCCCCGGCACGCTTACCCGCATGCCGCTTGGAAATCTCTATCAACTCGTCCAGAGCAACGCCGCTCTGATTTTCGATGTGCGTCCCGCCTTCATTTACAAGTTGGGCCACATTCCCGGTGCGATCAGTTTCCCAAAATCAAATTTCGACCGTGACATCGAGAAATACGAGACGCGCATTACTACAGCCAATTCAAACAACACGCCTGTCGTACTTTACTGCACCGATCTGGCCTGCCCTGACGCCATGACCGTCGCGACACGATTGGCTCAAAGAGGATACGACGTTTCCATCCTGCAAGGAGGCTATGAAGCGTGGAAAATCGCAATGGACTAGTCAGAATCTCACACAGCACCTCTTTTTTTATAAAATTATGCAAACCTTCAACAACGTAACCGTCGATTCCATCGCCAACCTTTACTTCGACGGAAAAGTGGTTTCCCACACCGTTCATCTACCCGACGGATCAAGGAAAACCCTCGGGATTATTTTTCCCGGAACCTATCGCTTCGAGACCGCCGCTCCGGAACTGATGGAAATCACCTCTGGATCCTGTGACGTGGCGATTGACGGCTCCAACACAACACGTTTCGTCCCGACTGATGAGTCTTTCGAGATATCCGGTGACAGCGGTTTCTCACTCACAGTGAACGAAGGGGTCTGCCAGTATGTTTGCTCGTATCTGAAGTCATAGCCTGCCTGTCAGGGCAATCATCCCAGATCAGTCCCATGATTGCCCGATTCACACGTACGCTTGGAGTCGCTCTTTTTGCTCTATCGGCAAGTTCCTGCAACTTCATTACTCTTCCTCCCCCGCCAAAACCTTCAATGGAATTGGTCAGGAAGAATACCGTGAATGTCTACACACCTGAGCGCCCTCCCGAAGTTCAGGTTTGGCTGATTGCCGACAAACTCCACACAGGAATGGTTTTCCCATATTCGTGGCTTGTCGAGTCAGGCTTCATACCACCGAAAGACTTCCCCGACTGCAAATACGTGACCTTTTCGTGGGGCGACAGGCAGGCATATGTCAACAAGCGTTGGCTCTCCGCGCCAGAGATCGTGAAGGCGATCTTCCTGCCCTCAGCCGCCGTCATGGAATGTATTCCGATCAATTGGGAGGTTGCGGAAGTTTCTCCGAATCAGCATATCTGGATGAAATCCATACCCCGCGAGCGCGGCCCGTACGTGGCGGCTTTCCTGAACCACTGCACGATCCCCGATTCCGAAGGACTGCCGACTGTCGCCGGAAAATCGAGCTGGGGTGAGGGCGTCTTGCTGGAATCGCCCCAAGTCTATTATTTTCCCCGGATCTGCAATGTTTGGACCGGTCAGGCACTGGAAGCATGTGGCGGAAATATCAACCCGCTCATGTCCATCCACCGAGATCTGCTCGTTATTGAAGCCAAGCGAAACGGCTTCAACGAGGTATGGGATGCCTCGGGGAACAAGTAAACAGGAACACCCAACGTGCTGTCGTAGATCCACTGGCCGTTTTCCTTGATGGGGTCTGCGATTTCATACGCGGAAAACCCTGATGCTTCGGATTCCCAAAGTAAAAAATTTCCATAGTGCGGTTCTGTGGAAGCGTTGTTGAAGGCGGCGGATGCGCTTTCTGTTAGACCAAGCAGCAACGCCACGACCGCGAGGAGCGGGGTAAGCAATGCGTGGCGGCAAGGACGGTTCACGCGGTGATTCGTAGCAGCCAATGGCGGCTAATGGAAGAAGCGACTTTCAAGCTCCCCGCTCGCGCCAGCGTTTTTCTGCGGGGTGGCATTCCGAAAAGACCTGGCGCAAGGACTCGACGTTCATCTCGGTGTAGATGGCGGTGGTTTCTAGGGAAGCGTGGCCGAGGAGTTTCTGGATGAAGCGGATGTCGGCTCCGCCTTCGAGGAGGTGGGTCGCGCAGGTGTGGCGCAGGAGGTGCGCCCCGCCTTTGGCGATGTCGGCGGCGCGGATGTGTTTGCGGATCAGACAGCCGAGCGCGTTGGGGTGGAAGCCTTCGCCGTAGCCGGTGAGGAAGACGGCTTGCGCTTCGGGGTTGAGTTCGAGTTTCGGGCGGACTTCATCGAGGTATTTTTCCAGCCAGTGCATGGCTCGCTCCCCCACGGGGACGATGCGGTCTTTGTTGTTCTTGCCTTTGCGGATATGGATGGTGCGTTTGCCGTGGTGGATGTCGCCGAGTTCGAGCTTGTTGACTTCACCGAGGCGCATGGCGGTTGCGTAAAACAGTTCGAGCATGGTGCGGTCGCGGATTCCGAGCGGGTCGGAGAGATCGGGGACGCTCATGAGTTGGTCGATCTGGGCGATTGAAAGGGCTTGTTCGGGAAGGCGGTGTTCTTTTCGTGGGAGCATGAGTTCGCTTGCGGGGTTGGCTCCAAGAAGGCCGTGGCGGACGAGCCAGCGGAAGTAGTCCTGGAGGGTGGAGAGGCGGCTACGGAGGGTGCGACCACTGAGGGGTTTGCCGTCCTTTTTGCGGTAAAGGCCGAGCCATCGCTGGTAGCTTTCGAGGATGGCAAGGGTGACTTCGGCGGCGGTATCGAGTCCCCGTGCGTCCGCCCACGCGAAGAACTGGTCGAGGTCGGCTTTGCGGTGGTTGACGGTTTCCCCTGCGAACTTGCGGCCTTCGAGCCAGCGCAGGTAGTTGTCGCGGGATGCGGTGAGGTCGTTTGTCTGGGTTACTACGTCTTTCCTAGTAGTTGCGCCCTGGGGCTTGCCGCGCTCGGCGCGGGTGCGGAGGCGGCGGATGTTTTCAAAGCCTTTCTTCTGCTTGCGCATGATTACGATATGATTGCTGGTTTTTTGGTGGCCCTGATATGCGTTTCTGACAGGCCGTCAGGTTGCGCAAAAAGCTCCGCTTTATCTGGGCTGGAACCTGACTTCGATTTTTTGTCAGGTGCCGTCAGTTACTTGTTTTTCCCGTCAGGCCGGTGTCGTATATGTAGCTTTTCGGGATCGATCAGGCCGATGTGGGCGAGGCCGTCGGTGTTGCCCGGATCAACCAGCACGCCATACTCGAAGCGGATTCCGTTGCGGCCGCCACGGGGAATGATGTATTCGAGTTCGTGGAGGCGTTCGAGGTGGACGCGGACCTGGGTGACGCTCCAGCCGACTTTTTCGCGCAGGGTTTTGCGGGTAAAAGTGAAGCGTTTCCAATCGGCACCGGCTTCCTTGGCAATGTCCTTGATGAGGTTCCAGAGCTTGCGGGTCTGGGGCGGGAGTTCGTCGAGGCTGCGTCCTAACACTTCGGGCGCCAGGCGGTTGGCGGTTCTGATGTCGTCGAGACTTGCGGTCAATGCCTGGCGGCCGCTCGGCAGGGTGACGCGCTCGCGTTGCTTCTGGTGGAGCAAGGTCAGCGTGTCGATGAGCGTGAGGTATTTTTCATGGTCGCGCCGGGTGCGGGTGCGCTCGCTGGTAAAAGTGAGCTGTTCGACGAAGGGGTTGTAAATCGGGAAGCTTTCGAGCAGACGCTGGGCGTTGCGGTGGGTTCGCAGAACGTCGTCCTTGGCCTCGCTGCGCTCGATCCCGGCGAGGGTTCGGGCGGCGCGCTGCACTTCATGGATGCGCTTGGTCTGTTCGGTGGATTCATCGACCGAGAGGGTCAGGCAGCGGTTCTGCAATTCCTCGTCGATGTCGATGGCGGTGGTGGTGAGGAAGATCATCACCGGCCCCTCGACATGGTAGGTCTGGGTTTCCATCTGTCCGGTCTTGGGGTTCTTGCCGGTGCTGGCAATGGTCAGCTCCCCTTCGGACTGGAGGAGCTTGAGCGCGTAGGAAGCGCGTTCCGCGCCTTCCTCCTCGACGATGGCAAGCACCTTGTGTTTCAGGTTGGACTCGCCGAGGTAGTAGAGGCTCTGCCCGGTCATGGCACTGTATTTGATGCGCTCCTCTTCGGGGAACATGGCGAGGATCGCTTCCATGAGGGTGGATTTGCCCGCCGCGCTGCTGCTCTGGATGATGACGGCCAGGGGACGGCGCAAGAGCCTACTGGTGCAGGCGAGGTAGCCGACAAGCCGGTTGTTTGCCTCGCCAACCATGCCGCAGGTCTCGAAGTCACGCCCGATGCGTTCAATTAAATCCGATGAACCTAGTAGTTCCTCCGCTTCGCGGCGCTCCTCGGGCGTGAGTTCGACGACGGTTCCGGACGCTTCGCCTTCGCCGCGTAGGCGCTCTTCCTGCAAGCCTTCAAGAACGAGGAGAAGTTTTCCCAGGTCGCGCTTGATGAGTTCGGTTTCAAGCTTGGTTTCGGAGGCGGCGCGTTCGATGAACTTGCGGCGTTGGCCGTCGGCGCAAAGGTCAAGGCTGTCGAGGTGGAAAAGGTCGGCTATCCACAGGCGCAGGGTGATTTTCAAGGATTCAAATCCCGCGTTCTTTTCCAAGCCGCTGACACGGTAACGCCGGTCACCGATCGCAACGCTCCAATGATCTCCCTCCCGCTCCGCTACGGGCAAACCACTTTCCTTTTTAGCCGCAATTCCAGAAGCCTTAGCGCCGCCCTCCTCAGCAGCTAACTTAGCAACTAAAGAAGAAGATAGTACAGAGGGTGCGGGAGCCACCTCGGGCTTTTGAGTGCCTTTGCCGAGCCAAATGGCGGTATCGACGGCATGGCGGAGCGACTTGGCGGCAGGTGTGACTTTTGAGGCGTATTCGTTCACATCCATTCCGGCGGGGAAGCGAACCCGGAAGACTTCGATTCCCTTGGCCATGAGCTTTTCGGTGTCCCGTTCGGCGGCACGGTTTCCCGCTTCGTCGGCATCGTAGGCCAGTTTCACCCGCTGGACTTTTCGGGCTATGAGGGCGGCAAGTAGCTCGTCGGTGAAGCCTTGGGTTCCATAAATGAAGGTGACGTTTTCAATCCCGTGGAGGTGGAAAGTCAGTGCGTCGAGCGGTGCTTCGCATAAAATCACTTCCTTTTCGTCGAGTGCGGCCGCGTTCCAGATCCCGGCATGAGGTCCTGGCAAGTAAAGGTGGTTGGGCGTGCCGGGGCGCAGTCCTGGGGTGATCTTCCGCCCGTAGATTTCGACGGTGTTTCCGGCTTCGTCATGGATCGGCAGGATGATCGATCCATTGAAATGCTCGTGGCCGCTTTCACGGTAGAGGCCGAGCTTGATCAGCCGTTCCCGCAGCAGTGCGCCTTCGCGCCGGTTCTTCGGTGGCAGCCGCAGGCCAAGCGTGCGGTCGGCGAAGCCGATGTAAAAGCGTTTCACCGCCTCCTCGTTCCACAGGCCGCGGGCTTCGAGCATTTCGCGGGCCTTGGCGTTTTCCGGGGCGAACAGGCGTTCCTGATAGTAGCCGATGACCTGGCTTGTCAGCTCCGCGTCGCTCGCGTCCGGATCGAGCGGGCAATCCAGCTTGCGAACCGTTCCGGCTTTCAGCACCCGGTCGGGCGGATTTTCAAGGGCGGAACCGTTGGCCAGCAACTCGAAGGCATGGCGGAAGCTCACGCCGTCGAACTTTTCCACGAACTGGATGGCGTTGCCCGCAGAGCCACAGGCCATGCAATGATATAGGCCTTTGGCCGGGCTGACGATGAAGTTGGGGTTCCCCCCGTCGTCGTGGAACGGGCACCTGCCCACGAAGTCTTTCGAGCCGTGCTTTTTCATCTCGATCCCCCGCGACCTCGCCAGGGTCACAAGGTCGGTTTCACGTTTGATGCGGTCGATTTCGATGTCGGGGATCCGGGCCATGTTTAGTTTCTTTCCTCCTGTTGCTGTTGTTCAAAAATCCTTGTGAAGAGGTTCTGCGTCCATCGCACGTCCTCGATCACCTTGGCCGCGCTACGAGCCTCCTGCCCGTCCTCGGCGATCCAGCTTTCCCGGAGCAGGGCAAGAGCGTATTCGAAAAGCTCGCGGGTGGTTTCCTTGCGGCAGGAATGGGCGGCGTGTTTCGCGGCGGCAACGGCCATGTCGATGAGTTCGAGCGTGGAGGGCAGCTTGCGTTCTGGTTCGTTCATGGCTGGGGTGGTTGAAAATGCGTCAAGTCTGATTTCGTGTTTTTAACTCGGCTTGCTGAATACGTCATAATGTCATACATAGAGGCGGTCAACGTCAATTTGACGGGAACCCATGCTAAAACGACATGAACAACAAACCACTAATGACCGACACCGAATCAATGTTCTTCAAAGTCTTTGGCCAGCGCGTATCCGCTCTTCGCAAAGCGCGGGGATTGACACAAAGCGATCTGGGCGAGCTTCTCGGATTCGACCAGACCGCGATTGCTTCCTACGAAGTCGGTCGCCGTCGAATCCCGCTTTCGCTTCTTGGCCCGCTTGCCCAGGCATTGCGGGTTTCTGTCGCTGAACTCATCGAGGAACCCGAGCCAAGTGGCAAACGTGGCCCGACTCCCAAGCTGCAACGCCAAATTGAGCAAGTCGGCCAGCTTCCCAAAGCGAAGCAAAAATTCGTCAGCGAGATGCTGGAGACGGTTTTGCAAACTGCGGAGTGAGATTCGTTCCTTTTTCATGGCCGCGCCAGCGGCCTCCGGATCTCCCTTCTTTTTTCCGTGGGTGGGGCGATGAGGGGCGGTGGAGCTTTTGCGATCACCGACCCGAAGGAGCCAAGGGAGGGGGATGGACTGGGCTTGTGGCGGGGGAAATGGGTTGAACCTTGGGGCTGTGTTGCCGGGATCTGATGGCTTGGAAGATGCTTGCCCGGGCCGACTACGACCGACACCCACCCTGCCGCTCCGCTTCCTTTTTTAGCTGCTTGAAGTTGCTGGATTTGAGTTGGGGAAAGTTTGCTTTTGGAAAAACAAACGATAGCTGCTCTTGCCGCTGGAGGGCGCGGGGGTCAAGCGATCCCGCAGGAATGACCAAGCTGCACAAACGACGATAGGAGTGCGGAAGCGCCGGGAATGACGAGGACAGCGCTTGATGCCCGCGACCGCAAGCGGCACGGGGGGCTGGAGCCATGATGTGAAGTATGAACATGATGGCGGAAGCGGGGCGCGGAGCTGTGCGAGGGGGACGGCGGTTTTCTTCTGAAGCTCCGACGAAGCACGATTGGGGAAAGTTTGCTGCCGCTTGCGGAGGCCGGAGGGGCGGCAGTGTGTGGAGGGCGTAGCGGAGCGGAGTCTGGGGAGGCAGATCTTCACCCGGAACACTCTGCCGCACCGTAGGCCGCCTAAACACTTCCTGACCATCGGGAAGCTGGGATCATGCCCGAATGAAGGAGAAAGATGGTTCACGGGGTTTGCTTCCGATCCGCC
>Ga0222659_1000851_pt1 | contig 14786 bp, 15 predicted proteins | sample AntAcemetagen547_FD_179850 | JGI IMG/M metagenome (GOLD analysis project Ga0222659, IMG submission 179850) | Saline water microbial communities from Ace Lake, Antarctica - #547 | ecosystem: Environmental > Aquatic > Non-marine Saline and Alkaline > Saline | place: Antarctica: Ace Lake...
TGAACTCAGCGGTCAGATGTCTTCTTTTTCGTTTCATTTTCGTGGTCGTTTATCGGGTTTCAATCCCCCTCACGACCAGCTCATTTCATCAACAATTCGCTGGCTCCGTTTGGCGGGACCACTTCAGATGGCCATGGCCATCTGGATGCTGGTGAAATGATCAATCCCCAATTACGGCGGTGACCGTAGTTGGAACTGGAAACTTCGGAAACCCTGCAAGGCTTCCTGCAAGTCACGATTTTGTCGCCATGAATCACAAGTGAATCAGATCACTTCTTCCAGCCACTCCAACATCTTCTTCCGGTAGGCACCGTGGTCGCGTGCGAGCGAATTTCCATGGCGACCGTTCTTCACTTCAAACAAGGTCTTGGGCTCATTCGCCAGATCGAAAAGCTCCCTGCCTTGGGAAAACGGAACGACCTGATCCCTGTCGCCGTGGACAACGAGCAAAGGAGTTTTGGTGATCTTTTTGATGAAATCCTTTGGGGAAAGCTCGTCGGAAATCATGCTCGCTCCGAACTGGCCGCCCACCAACGTGGCCATCGCGCGGTAGGAAGCGAAGGCGCCGTCGATCACGATCGCTTTCAGACCGTTGGGTTTCTCCTCGGCGATGGCGGTCACCGACTTCGCACCACCCAAGCTGTGCCCGTATGAAACCAACCGCTCCGGGTCCACGTCCGGGCGCTCGCAAACGTATTTGAAAGCTGCTTTCACATCTTCGACCATCCCTTCGCGATCGACTTCTCCACCCGATTTTCCAAAGCCCCGGTAATCATACATAAAGACCTGATAGCCAGCCTCAGCCAGCCACATCACGAATCCAAGATGGTGCCCGAGCGATCCGGCGTTTCCGTGAGAAAAGACCACAGTTCCTTTCGGTTTCGCAGTTTTCGCCTTCAAAAACCAGCCGTGGAGCTTGGTCCCATCGGCGGATTTGAATTTCACATCATCGTATCGGAATCCCCATCTCGCCGGAGTTGCCGGTTCATCACGGGTTGGGAAATAAAACAGCCGATTGGTGTCACCGCTTCCTACCAAGGCTTTCGCAATCTCAGTTAGATCAGCACTATCGTTTTCAATAAAATATCGGATATCCTCAACTGTGATCTCCGTTCCACGTCCTGAATCCTGAGCATTCGCGCATGCTATCGTAGCAATGAATGCAAGTCTTCCGATTAACCTCATGGCGCTATGATAGCCTCAAATGCGAGGATGTCGAGTTGGTGGCGAAAATTTCAGTGGAAGCAACTCGACTCCTTTTCCCCGGCCTGCACTCCGCCAGACCCTAGCAGCCTGTCGGGCCTACTCAATACGGCAAATTCATTTTATAAAAACAATCAGTAGCTCCGTCCCCAGATCGCGACTCCCCCGCTTTCTTTTCCTGTGAGGAAACAGGTCCCGCCTACTTCCGCCAGCAGCTCTTCGGCAAGCCCCGCTTCGGGAATCGGCAGGCACCGGATCGTGATCTTGTGCTGCTTGGAAAGCTTGTCCTCTTCCTCTGCCGATCCGGCCCATGGTGTCGCGAGCCACCCGGGATTCTCCTTTCCCCAATGCGCGTGAAAATCCTCGGCGACGTTGCATGCGGATATATTCGCATCACGGAATTCCAGCGCACGGGAGAACATGTTGTCGTGAATTTCCTGAAGTAGGTCGGGGGCGTTTTGGATGAACTCCCCCTTGTCCATGAAGCTTTTTTCGGTAGGAGCATTATCCCTCCGTTGCACACAAACTTTGCGGGATTCGATATCGCGTGGTCCGATCTCGATACGGATCGGCGCACCCTTTTTTATCCACTCCCATTTTTTCTGCCCACCCTGCAAGTCGCGGGTGTCAACGAACGCCCGGATCGGATCGCCATGATACTGCTTGGTGGAGCACAGCGTATCGGCCAGCGCATGACAGGCATCAAGCACGGCATCTCTGGTATCTTCTTTCGGAGTGATGGGGATGATCACCACCTGTTTGGTCGCGACGCGTGGCGGAAGCATCAACCCGTCATCATCCGAATGCGCCATGATCAAAGTCCCGATCAGCCGCGTGGAAACTCCCCATGAAGTTGTTTGGGCAAACTCCTGCCCACCTTCGCGTCCCGTGAAACAAATGTTCTGCGCCTTGGAGAAATTCTGCCCGAGGTAATGCGACGTGCCCGCCTGGATCGCCTTCTTGTCTTGCACCATTGCCTCGATCGTCAGGGTCATGTCCGCTCCTGGGAATCGCTCGTTCTCGGTCTTCTCACCCGGCACGACAGGTATCGCCAAGTGATCGCGCAAAAAATCTTCGTAAAGTCTATGGATCATCCGCGTTTCTTCAAGCGCTTCGTCCTTCGTCTCATGCGCGGTATGGCCCTCCTGCCAGAGAAACTCAGCTGTCCGGAGAAACATCCGTGGCCGCATTTCCCAACGCATCACATTTGCCCACTGATTGATCAAAAGCGGCAGATCCCGATACGACTGCACCCACCGCGCGAACGCCGCACCAATGATCGTCTCCGAGGTCGGGCGAATCACATAAGGCTCCGCGAGCTCTCCGCTCGGGATCATTTTCGTTTTCCCGGTCTTTTCGTCTTTCACCGCCTCCAGCCGATGATGCGTCACCACCGCGCATTCGGTCGCGAAGCCTTCCGCGTGCTCGGCTTCCTTTTCTAAAAACGACAACGGTATCAGCAGCGGGAAATAGGCGTTCTCATGCCCAGTCGCTTTAAAGCGCCGGTCGAGCTGTTGCTGGATCAACTCCCAGATCCCGTAACCCCATGGCTTGATCACCATGCATCCGCGCGTCTCGGAATTCTCCGCAAGGTCGGCGGCCTTGATGACTTGCTGATACCACTCGGGAAAATCCTCTTCGCGGGTGGGTGTGATGGCGGTCTTGTTGTTCGACATGGTGTGAAGGAAACAGTGACCGCATACCCCGTTTCTTTGCAAGCCGCTACATCTGCAATCTCAACGCATCTTTTCTTTCACCAACAAAGCGTTCGCATATACCGGCGCAAACACGACCACCGCACACACGGACGTGACGAACAAAGCCATCCGGGTCTCCGGAAACTCTTTTCCAAGTGCGAACATCCCTAAAATCCCGACTCCTTCCGAAAGCGCCAACCCGACAACCATCGCGGGCAGCAGAGCGACGATATTGGTGATTTTCGGAATGATGATGAAACGAATCATCATTGCAACGACCAGCAAGGCAGCAGGAACAGCGACCGACCACAACGGAGCATCTCTCTCGTTCGAACCGCTTGGAAATCCGCCAGCTGCAAAAAACTGCAGAATAAACAACCCATTGAAGATCGCGAACCAGATGATCCAGAAAACCAGTAAAGTCGGCGGGCGTTGGGGATTTCCTTGCGAGAGCATAAATTAAATCTTGAGCCAACTATTTACCGAAACAAGCCTGCTCAAACTCAATTTTTGTCCGCAGTCATTTCAATATTCCTCAGGCTAATTTTTCGATACTCAATCTTCATCGGCGGCCCGACATGAACCTGTACACCCAGCAATCCCTCCGCGACCCGCTTTTCAGGATCAAGGTCCTCGACCAACCCGTCAGCATCTCCATCAACCACGCCCCACCCCGCGAGTTCAAACCAACCCGCAACCTCAAAGCCATCCGCGACGCCCTCACCAAGCGCCTTGACCCCTCATCCTCCCCAACGGCAAGCATCGAGATCAAGTAAACTTGGGAAAATCCCCGATCCTCCGAGACAGTTTTGAGTTCTGGATTCATCCCATTTTGTTCCTTTACAAAACGATTACCAACATTACGATGATTCTCGTTATGACAAATGCCGTTACGTTTTCAAAAGCAATCGCCGACCCCACCCGCTGGCGCATCGTAAGGCTGGTGGCCAGTGAAGCCCTGTGCGTCTGCGAATTGGCGGACATCCTCTCAATGCCACAATCCTCCATCTCCAGTCACGTGCAGATCATCCGCAGGGCAGGGCTGCTCGAGAGCGAGAAATGCGAAAAATGGACCTATTTCCGCATCCAGCCGAGCTTCCTAAAACTCATCCGTGCTATTGAATCCTTTTTCTCCGAACCCGTCGATCCCACATGGAAAAACGACGCCAACCGTGCCGCGATACGCTTGCTAGAGCGCGAGGGAAGTTGCTGCCCCGGCCCGAAAAAGCTCCGCTCCACCAGACATCCCAAGCAAGTAGCCATCGCATGAAATTATCCGAACTGAAATCTCTACTTCACGAGCATTCCGAGCACCATTTCCGCATCCACCTACCGGATGGCTCGGATGTTCCGCTCTCTTTCCATGTCACCGAAGTCGGGCGTGTCAACAAAACCTTCCTCGATTGCGGCGGGAAGCTTCGTGAAACGAACACCTGCCAGCTCCAGGTATGGGTCGGTGAGGACTACGACCACCGCATCGAAACCAGCAAAATGGCGAAAATCCTCGAAATCGCCTCACCCTACCTCCCAGACGAATCCATCCAAGTCGAGATAGAATACGAAAACAAAGTCATTTCCCAATACACCATTGCGAAAACGGCCGTCACCGCCGACGCCGTGATCCTCCACCTGGCGAACAAACACACCGAATGCCTTGCCCCGGAACTCTGCGGGCTTCCAGCTCTCCCAACTCGCGGATGGAAAACCAAACAACCCAACACCTGCGGACCGGCGGGCTGCTGCTAGAAAACCATGAAATCATCCATCATATTCGTTTGTGTCCACAACAGCGCCCGAAGCCAAATGGCGGAGGCATTTCTCAAAAATCTCTGCCCTGACCAATTCGTGGTCGAAAGCGCTGGCCTAGAGCCAGGAACGCTCAATCCAATAGTTGTAAAAGTCATGGCGGAAGTCGGCATCGACATTTCCCAAAACCAAACAAAAGCCGCCTTAGACCTCTTCAAAGCCGGCAGAACCTTTCGCCACGTGGTCACCGTCTGTGATAAGGAAGCGGGCGAACGCTGCCCCATCTTCCCTCTGGTTCTCCACCGCCACCATTGGTTCTTTCCCGATCCCAGCCAAGCAACCGGAACAGATGAGGAAAAAATCGCCCAGATCCGCGAAATCCGAGATTCTATCAAGACGAGAATTGACGAATTCTGCGCCGAATTCTGCGGGGCAGCCGCCTAACGGAAAACATGATTGCCCGCTGTGCCGGGTCCAGCGCGGCATGATTTGTAAAATCTTGGTATGCACTTTACTCCCCTATGGTCCATATGTTGTGGATTTAAACCTCGATCTCGACCAAAAAGGGCTACCGATTGAAGTAAGGGGAATAAAGTGCATAAGCAGATTGTAAAAATAGAATATCCGTCTCGGAAAGCGGAGGTCTCGCCCACTTCATAGGCGCGGCGATGGACGATACAAATCCTTGAAATCCGAGCCTATTTAGCTCCAGATTAGGCCGCTCCATGAAAATTTTCACCGCAGAACAAGTCCACCAAACCCTCAGCTATCCGGACTTCATCGACACCCTCGCCAAGACCTTCGGCGGCGATTTCACCATGCCACCCCGGCAACTCATGCCACTCGCTCCCGAAGGCCCCGGCCACGATGCCTTCGCCATGCTCCCTGCATGGAATGACGAAGTAATCGCCCTCAAAGCCTTCACCTACTTTCCTGAAAACCAAGCTCCCGACCTCACGGTCTACGCCCAAATCCTACTTTTCGCCCGAAAGAACGGCGCCCCGCTCGCCCTGGTCGATGGCACATCCGTCACCTACCGCCGCACTGCCGGAGTCTCAGCCCTCGCCTCCCGCTTACTCTCACGCAGAGATACGGAAGAAATGCTTCTCATCAACACCGGTCGCCTCGCCCCCTTCCTGGTCGATGCCCATGCCAGCATCCGCCCCCTGAAACGCGTGCGTATCTGGGGCCGCAACAACGAAAAAGTAGAACAGCTCGCCAAAAAACTCGGACAAGACCGCCCCAATCTCGAAATCACCCCGGTAGCCGACATCGAATCCGCTTGCTCCACCGCCGACCTCATCGTCTGCGCCACCAACTCCCCCGAACCCCTCGTCCGCGGCGCATGGGTGAAACCCGGAACCCATACCGATTTCCTCGGCAACCACCACCCGGAGCAAAGCGAATGCGACAGCGATCTCGTCGTGAATGCGAAAGTCTGGGTCGATAGCAAAACCAACTGCTTCCGCGAAGCCGGTGAAATCCTCGTCCCCATCGCCCAAGGAAAAATCACCGCCGACCACATCCTCGGCGACCTCGCTATGCTCTGTCGCGGCGAAGTCCCGACTCGCACCTCAGATCAGGAAATCACGCTCTTCAAATCCGTAGGCAGCGCCCTCGGAGATCTCGCCGGAGCCAGAGCAATCTGGGAGGCAGAAGATCGCTAATCCGTATCCTTCGCACTTTTGAAGTGCCCGAGAAAAATCCTTCCCACGGCAAGGGCAGGCGTTTAGACCCTTGGAATACGAAAACCCAATTTTCATGAGCAAGCACCCCACCGACGAAGAAAAACGCGACTACTGGTCAAAAAGCATCAAACTATTGATCGTCCTACTCTTGATCTGGTTCTTCGTATCCTTCGGCTGTGGAATTTTGTTTCGCCCTTGGCTGGATGATAATTTCCCGAAAATCGGTAGCGCCCCCTTCGGATTCTGGATAGCCCAACAAGGCTCCATTATCTCCTTCATCCTCATACTCATCGCCTACGCCAAAATTATGGGAAGGCTCGATAAGAAACTCGAAGCATAAATCGAAAAGCTACCGGAGAGCCGCGTCTTCGACCGGTTGCGCCAATTCCCATTCAAAAAACTCATGTCCCAAAACGCCTGGAACTTCCTCTTTATCGGCCTCTCTTTCGCGGCCTACATCTTCATCGCCATCAGATCCCGCGCGGGTTCCACAAAAGAATACTACACAGCCGGTGGCGGCGTCTCGCCCATCACCAACGGCATGGCCACCGCCGCCGACTGGATGTCCGCCGCCACCTTTATCTCCATGGCTGGCTCGCTCTCCATTTCCGGTTATGACGGATCACGTTTCCTTATGGGCTGGACCGGCGGCTTCGTCCTTCTCACAGTCCTCATGGTCCCTTTCCTCCGTAAATTCGGAAAAGCCACCGTCCCGGACTTCGTCGGCGACCGCTACTACTCACAGACTGCCCGCCTCGTCGCCGTCGTCTGCGCGATCTTCATCTGCCTCACCTACATCATGGGTCAGATGCGTGGGGTGGGCATCGTCTTCGCCCAACTCTTTGGCATCGAAATCTGGCTCGGAGTGATTATCGGAGCAGCCATCGTCTTCTTCTACGCCGGCCTCGGCGGCATGAAAGGTATAACCTACACACAGGTCGCCCAATACACCGTCATGGCCTTTGCCTACACCCTACCGGCCATCTTCATCGCCATGACGCTCACTGGAAACATCATTCCCCAGCTCGGCTTCATCGGCGACTACCAAGGCGCGGATGGCCCTGTTCCCTTTCTGGAAAAACTCAACAACATCAACACCGATCTCGGCTTCGCCAAATACACCGACGGTTCCCTCAGCACCATCGACATGTTCTGCATCACCGCCGCGCTCATGTGCGGCACCGCCGGACTGCCACATGTAATTGTCCGTTTCTTCACCGTGAAAGACGTCAAAGCCGTCCGCAAATCCGCTTACTGGACGCTTTCCTTCATCGCCGTCATCTACCTCACCGCCCCGACCGTCGGCTCGTTCGCCCGCGTCAACCTTATCGAAAATCTTCACGACACCTCATACGCCGAGGCTCCTCAGTGGATGAAAGACTTCGAAAGCACCGGGCAACTCGCATGGATCGACAAAAACGACGACGGAAAAATCCAGTATTTCGGCAAAGGAAAATCCGAATCAAAGAAAGATGACGACGTCTTCATAGGCAAAGTGCCAGCCTTCAAGGGCCTGGGTGATTCAGCCGAACGCGGAAGCCACGGCCAGCGCCTGGTCGAAAATGAAATCGTCACCAACAACCCCAATGAACTCTGGTTCGGAGCAGACATGATGGTCATGGCCAGCCCTTACATGGGCAACACTCCCAAATGGGTCATCGGCCTCCTGATGGCTGGCTGCATCGCCGCCGCACTATCCACCGCCGCCGGCCTTCTCCTCGTCCTTTCCACCGCCGTTTCCCACGACCTGATGAAAAAAATCATCAAGCCGGAACTCAGCGACAAAGAGGAAATAAAATGGGCACGCATCGCATCATTCGGCGCCCTCGTTGTCGGTTGTTTCTTCGCGATCAATCCTCCCTCATCCTTCGTCGCCAAGACCGTCGCCTTCGCCTTCGGCCTCGCCGCATCCTCATTCTTCCCCACGCTTCTGATGGGTATTTTCTTCAAGCGGATCAATAAACACGGCGGCATCTCCGGCATGATCTGCGGCATCAGCTTCACCTTCCTATACATCACCTACTTCCAGTTCGGCCTCCCCGGCCTCGGAAAAGGAACCGAAGACCAATATCTATTCGGTATCTCACCCGAAGGCATCGGCACCATCGGTATGCTACTGAACTTCGCGGTCGCATTCGCCGTATCCCACTTCACCCCGCCGACACCGAAAGATATCAGGGATCTCGTGGACAACATACACGACCCGCGGGCAGCTCTCGGACAAGCCGATACCGGCCCGAGCCACCACTGACCTGAAACTTTAAACACTAAATCTTAAACTCCAAGGGGGGGGGGCGTGGTGGAGTTTTCTCTATAGGTAACTTCCAAAAAATCGCAATCCATTGTGCTGTAAAGGTTTTCGGCACGATAAACCTAGATACCTAACTGCGGATTCCAAGATAATCTGGTAGAATTCTCGGAGGATTTTTTCATCAAATCAAGGCGGAGCGAAGGCGTGGTGCCGTCGTATCGCCCAGCCTTAGCTGGTTTTTTCATGGTGAGTTCAAAGAAGCTTAAAGCCTTCGAGTTTCGCGGCTTTGCGATCCAAGGTGTGGGTGGGGGAGGTGGAGCGGGATTGGTTGCGGGCGATGATGAGGCAGTCGGAGAAATCGGCTTTGGAATTACTAAAATGAGAGAGAGCTGTGACAACCAGCGGATGGTCTTCCATTTGGAAGCTATCTGCGTTCAAGAGTTGGCTCACTGAAAATGCGATTTCATCGCGGGTGTAGCCGTAGAGGCTGCCCATGACCCAAACATACTCAACCAGAACGATCACGCTGATCCAGGCTGGTGAGCTGGAGGAAAAGCGGGTGCGGACAAAGTCATTTGCCTTGGCGAACTGGCGTTTGTCATCGCGAGTGGCTAAGCGGACCAGGATATTGGTATCAAGCGCCTCCATCACATGCGGCTTGTGCAATCGCTGCGTTCATCTCTTCCACGGTGAAGCTGCGCTTCGACTTGGGCAGCGCGCTGATGAAATCATCAAGGGTACCCTTTTTTCTCCCCGGGGTGACTTTGATAGCTCCGCCCTCGATCTGGAAATCCAGTGTGTCTCCGGTCTGGAGATTGAGCTGTTTCCTAATTTTCGCGGGGACGGTGACTTGCCCTTTGCTGGTGATGGTGGTTTGCATTCCTTACCTAAGGTAAGGATTTCTGGGCGGGTGTCAAGGATGAGGGTAGTGGTAAAAAGTGAACCCTAAAATCCGCGATGACAACGCCCTTCGTTTGCGATAGTTTGAGCGCATGAAACTACAAGCAGTAATCCACAACGCGGAAGAAGGTGGCTTTCGGGCTGAAGTGCCGGCGCTTCCGGGCTGTGTCACCCAGGCGGAGACAAGGGAGGGGCTGGAGGCGAATCTCAATGAAGCCGTCGATGGCTGGCTGAACGTGTCAGTTTGCTGAATAGAAATTCTGATTCTAAAAGATTATTTGTATAAGTGAACATGCCAAATATGTCACAGACAGATGAATTAATCGGTCTTTTTCCAAGATATTCTGAGTGGGTTTCGCAGAAAGGCATCGGGGATCACGCTAGTATTCTCGGGCTGCTAATTACTCTTGTTGGGTTCTGGCTCACCTTTTTAAAAAAAGAAAAGCAAATAGGAATACGATAATTTTACAGAATGCAGTAAACGAGGCTTTGTGTTCAGTGGCTTCAATCGACACACTCAAGGAACTATCTACCCTGGTCGAAAGGCTAAAATCAATCAATTCATTGTTACTTAGTGGGGATTCCATGGCACTGGTTAACTGGTTTTCTTCCTATCGAACAGATTTAATCCGAATTCGAGAGATGTCAAAAAATGCAATCCCTTTCAAAGACTCTACAATACAGACAACTATCACCCGCTTCTCTGAAATTGAAAGCCGACTTTTAGGAAGCACAATAGATGAATCAGTTTTGACCACTAGAAAAAGGCAAAATCTTCTTAAGACAACTAACTCTTGCATGGACGATCTACACGCACTTGTTCAAAAAATACAGAGCAATATAATATGAATAAAGAAAAAGTTAAAGAGGTCATAAAACATATATTTACTTCTACCAAGGCAGAAAAGATATCATGGAAATCAAATGCCGACGATGAGTTTATCGTGAGCTTCGAGGGATCTTCGTTAATTTTATCATGGCCAGACGAAGGAAATCGGTTGGCTATAGCAAGGGCGCAAGCATTCGGTGAAGTTCCTGATCCACTCATGAAAATATTCAACCGAAATGGAGTCGAAATACTCAAAATAAATATGGAGACAATAAGTGATTATGGTCTTGATAAAAATATTTTGCCTCATTGATTCATGACCGTTAAGGATCAGGTTTACAGATATGATGAAACATTCGACGATATCCTCAGTGACTTGGAATAAGGACGTGGCGCAGGGGTTTTGTGATTTAATGGTCAAGATTTTAATGTCTTCAGTAATGCCCTTAGACTCAGAACTCGAGGATATATGGCATCACAAAAGCCTTCCATCGAAGGAAAATGGGAATGGTTTTCCTATAGTGATCTTGCTGAAATCCGAATGGAGTGGATTAAACAGGAAATTATCCTCATCAGGAACAATCACACTCGGGACACGGAGAATGGGATGTTTGCCCGCCTTTAACCATGCGTCGCCGGACAACTGGCAGGCAACCGGGGGTGGCTCTTCCCTCCAATTCGGAGGGACCGACTTTCGCGCTATGGATGTGACAAGGGAGGCAGGAAAACTGATAGGAAAGATCACGTAATCCATGGGCACCGAAGGATTGATGTGGACAAGCGTTTCCAGTATCGCGAGCGATTGGCTGCAACTACAGTAAACCACGCGCCGCCCCACTTGATTCCATCTGCCTCCGTATTTCTCGGCTCCTGATCCAGAGAATGTATCAGCGGAGTGAGCCGCCTTGACGATACGCCATGCATTCATCTCAGGAATACACCCCGTATTCGATCCTTCCTAACAGGTTCTCGACTTCGCGGGCACCGATCTCGGTTCGCGCGAATTCCATCGGGATTTTGCCGCCAAGGCCGTGTTGCGGCGTGCGCAGCCAGTTTTTCCCCGCTTCGGGGGATCCCATCACCTGCGCCGCCATACCCGCGAGGCGAGCGAAGCGAATCAGCCGGTCGGATTCCGGAGGAGCGAGCCGTCCCGCCTTGATGCGGCGGTTGAGGGTGGCTGTGGAGATGCCCAAAAGAAGTGCGGCTTTTTCCGGTGAGATACCGAGGAAAGAAGTCAGCTTCTTCAATCCATGGATCGGTAAACCCTGCTCGATCGCTGCGGCGAGACTAGCTCCAGAGTTTCGTGCGGACGATCCTTCTTCCAGATACTGTGCAACATAGCCTGTTGGTGTGACCGTTTTCATTTGATAGTAATTATTCCATCATTTGGCAGAATGGCAATCTGTTTTTCCAGACGCGGCTCGCGTTCTGGAGAACGCGGCTCCGGTTCAATGCGCGGCCAGCCAGTTTTTTCCGGTGCCTTTCTCTACTAGGATTGGGACGTCGTGGGGGAGGGGGAGGGCGGTTTCCATGATGTGGAGGATTTTTGGGATTAGCTCGGTTTCTTCGTCGGGGTGGAGGTCGAAGACGAGTTCGTCGTGGACCTGGAGGAGCATCTTGGTTTGGTAGGGCTTTTTGCGGAGTAGTTCATCGATGCGGATCATGGCGATCTTGATCATGTCGGCGGATGTGCCTTGGATTGGCATGTTGATGGCGGCTCGTTCGGCGTTTTGGCGGAGGCCGGCGTTTCCGGAACTTAGGTCGGGGTAGGAGCGGCGGCGGCCGGATAGTGTCTCGGCGTAGCCCTTTTCCCGGGACTCGGCGATGGTGCGGTCCATGTATTCTTTGATGGCGGGGTATTCGCGGAAATAGGCCTCTATTATTTCCGCTGCTTCGGTGCGGGGGATGGCTAGGCGCTGGGAGAGGCCGAAGGCGGAGATGCCATAGATGATGCCGAAGTTCACCATTTTCGCTCCATTTCTCATGTCACGGGTGACTTCCTCGGGGGTGACGCCGTGGACTTTCGCGGCGGTGATGGTGTGGATATCGGCACCGTCCTGGAAGGCGGAGATCATGGTGGGATCGCAGGCTAGGGCGGCCATGACTCGGAGCTCAATCTGGGAATAATCGCAGGCTAGGAGGGTGAAGCCTCTGCGTGGGACGAAGGCTTGGCGGATTTTTCGACCGGAAGGGGAGCGGACGGGGATGTTCTGGAGGTTGGGGTCGGAGGAGGCTAGGCGGCCTGTGGCGGCGAGGAGCTGATGGTAGTGGGTGTGGATGCGGCCGGTCTCCGGGGCGATGTGGTTGGGTAGGGCGTCGAGGTAGGTGGATTTGAGTTTGGTGGCTTCGCGGTATTCGAGGATTTCCGAGATGATGGGGTGGATGCCGAGGAGGGTGGAGAGGGTTTGCTCGTCGGTTTTGTATTGGCCGGTTTTGGTTTTCTTGGGCTTGTCGAGGAGCTTGAGGTGATCGAAGAGGATCTGGCCGAGCTGTTTCGGGGAGGCGATGTTGAACGGGGTACCGGCGTGTTCTTCGATGGATTTGGCGAGTTGGTCGATGGTTTTTTGGAGGTCGATGCCGATGGTTTCGAGGGCCTCTGTGTCGATGGCGATGCCTTCCATTTCCATGCGGACGAGGACGGGGAGGAGGGGGGCTTCGATTTCGGAGTAAACTTTTTCTTGCCCGGATTCCTTGAGAAGAGGGCGGAGTTTTTCGGCGAGTTGGAAGGTGACGTCGGCGTCCTCGGCGGCGTATTCGGCCATGGTTTCGAGGGGGATGCTCTCGATGTCTAGGTCTTTGGATTTTTTGGCCTTCTTTTCGGCGTGGGCAAAGAGGTCGTCCTGTGCGGAATCATCTGCGACCGCTGATGCGATGTCGGCGAGTTTTACCGGGGTGTAGCCGAGCAGGATTTCTGAAAGGTAGTCCATGCTGTGGCGGCGTTCTGGGGCGACGAGGGCGTCGGCGAGCATGGTGTCGAAGAACGGACCGGTGACTTCGATGCCGTGGGAGTGGAGGACTGAGAGGTCGTATTTGAGGTTGTGGCCGATTTTTTTGGCAGGGGATTTGAGGGCGGTTTTGATTTCCTCAAGGAGAGTCTCGTGAAACGGGAGATACCAGCCTTCGTGGGATTCCCAGGAGAAGGCGATGCCTAGGAGTTTTGCTGAGTGGCGGTCGAGGGATGTTGTTTCTATGTCGAAGCAGAAAGAATCTTGCTCGGAGAGGTGTTGGAAAAGTTCGTCCTGGAGGGGTTTTGTGTCAGCGAGGGTGTAGGTGTGCTCGACCTCTGTGATCGTTTTGAAGGTGTCGAAGAGGGTATCTTGAGTGCCGGATTCTTTGGATTTTTCCTCCGCGGGCGAGACGCCCACGCTCCCTGGGAAGAGGCGTTTGGTGAGAGAGCGGAATTCGAAGTCGGTGAAGAGCTTTTTGACGGCTTCGTCATCGCGCTGGGAGACGAACAGGTCTTCCCATGTGGCATCGATCGGGCAGTCGATGATGATGGTGGCAAGGTCTTTGGAAAGAAGGGCTTGGTCGGCGTTTGCCTCGACGTTTTCCTTCTGCTTGCCCTTGAGTTTTGAGGAGTTGGCGAGCAGGTTTTCCATGCTGCCGTATTCCTTGATGAGTTTCTGGGCGGTCTTGGGGCCGATGCCGGGGATGCCCGGGATATTGTCGGAGGCGTCGCCCATGAGACCGAGTAGGTCGATGATCTGGTGCGGTTCGGAGACGCCCCAGATTTCCGGGAGTTGTTTCAGGCCGATGATTTCGTATTCGGCGCCTTTGCGACCCGGTTTCCACATGTAGGTGGTGGGTGAGATGAGCTGTGCGAAATCCTTGTCCGGGGTGACCATATAGGACTCGAAGCCGTCGGGCTCGGCGCGTTTTACAAGGGTGCCGATGAGATCGTCGGCCTCGAAGCCGTCGATTTCCAGCACCGGAATGGCGAAGGCGCGGCAGAGGGCTTTCACATGGGGGATGGAGGCGGCTAGCTCCTCCGGCATCTCGTCGCGCTGGGCCTTGTAGGCGGGGTATTTGATGTGGCGTGGGGTGGGCGCGGAAGTATCAAAGGCGACACCGAGGTGTGTGGGGTTTTCCTTTTCCAGGATGGAGAGCAGAGTGTTGATGAATCCGTAGAGGGCGGAGGTGTTGACACCTTTGGAGTTTCTTATCGGATTATTGATCAGGGCGAAGTGTGCCCGGTAGATCAGGGCCATACCGTCGAGGAGAAAAAGGCGTTTCATGGCAAAACTCTAAGTTTTAAACTCTAAACTCCAATGAAGAATTCTGGGGGAATTACCACATCGTATTGAGCCAACGAAAAATGACACCGGAGGGATCAAAGTCATACCGATGCAGGGCGATCAAGTTAGGGAGAGTAATCTTTCGCGGTAGCCAATGTCCATCAGTGCCTCGAAGCGTTTCCTTGGGAGCGTTTTGGTGACTTCGGTATCGTCTTTGAGGATATTGAGCACGATCCG
>Ga0222659_1000857_pt1 | contig 14731 bp, 10 predicted proteins | sample AntAcemetagen547_FD_179850 | JGI IMG/M metagenome (GOLD analysis project Ga0222659, IMG submission 179850) | Saline water microbial communities from Ace Lake, Antarctica - #547 | ecosystem: Environmental > Aquatic > Non-marine Saline and Alkaline > Saline | place: Antarctica: Ace Lake...
CGAATTCCGGAATAGAATATGTACCATTGCGATGAGTATATTTTGCTATAATACCCGGATTTTCTTTATTATTCATCACATCTTCAATATTATATACATTTTCCCTGTCATCTATATAATACACGATTCCACCTATTTCTTGAGCTATTATTTCTATTTTATGTGTAATATCACTTGAACTTAAGGTTTCGCTAATAAGTCCATGTGGCGTTCCTTTAATGTGAGTCCCACAATATTCACAACCTTCCTTTTTACGACGAGTACATTGCTCGTTATTTGCCCGTCTTGCATTACAACGATTTGTTTCAGGGATTGTATTTTTAACTCGCTTACGTTTAGAAATATCTTCTTTCTTAAACACCAAACGCTCATAATCATATACGTATCCCATCAATTCATTTATTTTTTCGGATTCTTCAAATTTTATCGTATTTATTTTATCACGAACATCATTTTTAAAAGAAGTAATATAATCTTCAAATTTCTTGTTTAAACGCCTTTCCATATTAAATATATTGTATATTCTAAATACGATATGTTTCCATTTTTTCAATTTTCTATTACCATCTAACACTACCTGAAACATAGTTATAAAATATACAACTCATAACTGTATTTTGTCTCATTTTTCTTTTTAGTCGGTGTAACTATCAATTTTACAATAAAAAATAATTATTTACAAAAAGAATATTATATCAATTAGAACAACCCATGAACCTTTTTAAATACATCCTTTGCAGCAACCGCAGCTTCTTTTAAATACTGTCCTACCATTCTCTTATCAGCCGGTTGGGAAAACGCAATACGTATTACACTATCATCATCATGAGGATGAAACTTTTTAAACCCACAATACGTTAGTATTTTTTCTCCATTGTAATATTTTTCATAAAGTATATATTCTAATGCCTTACCAATAGTATAATCCTCATTTTCAAGGATAATATCATAAGAGTTATCCACTGTCGTTTCACTCATTTTAATGGGTACGATATCAGAATCTATGTTTTGTACTAATTCTACTAATTTATTCTGAAGAACTATACATCCCTTCTTTACAATTTCTTTATTACTATATACCCCTACTGTCTGAATTACAAAGTCAAAACTATCCTTTAAAAACGAACGCTGGGCGTCCAATAAATAGTAATTTTTCTTTTGAAACGAAATTTCGTCATTAGTTGATTCTTCCGCTCTCATTTTATTTTCGATTCCTTCCCACACGTCTTTTGCTTTTACCGCATTCACCGTATTTCCATACGCACATTTAGATACGACGTTATATGTACTACTGTCATTGGTGGTTCTTACTACGAATTCACATGATAACTTAATATGTTCTCCTGGTATAGTAGGACCTATCCTTGGACGAAGACGAGCAAAATCAATAAACATATTCGTCTTTACAGAAGGTGGAAATATCTTACGAGTTTCTTCCTCGGTTAAGTAATTCGAATTCGTTTTATTTTTTACCTTAAAATTCTCAGTGGTTATATAAATCATATTATCACCATCATTAGACATATCCAATTCCATAACATAATTCCCTGGAAGAACATCTAATTCATTCATATGGATTGGTATACAACTCAAACGATGCTTTAAAATTTCATTATGAAGACGCCCTGTATTTTTTTCTATTTTACAATAGTCTTTATTATCAGCATCAAATGATAATGTAGGAATGTCTGACAATATTGTTCTACGAATAGCATTTGCTAAACTGAGATTTATATCTGATAATGTAAATTTATATACATCACCATCTTCAGAAATATTTGAAACAGTAGGGTTCATTGTTATAGATTATATAACTATTATTTTATGTGTGTTAGCCCTATTTATATAATTTCAATTTTCTAACAATATCAATCCGTCATATTATCTATTAAATATTTATTAATAAACTCATTCCGCTCACCAGGTGTCATTAAACCCCAAATGAACTTAATAGTTCGCTTTCGTTTACTTGATTTCGTAATTGTTATTATATGATTATTCAAATCAATCATACCTTTACGTTTTAACTGTATATGTCGGTTCAATAAAGCACAAAGAGAGTTACTAATATAATTTAGACTATAACTGTAGCCATGATAGAGTAATAAATCTGTTAGCAATATAAACTCATTATATCGAGTGTAATATGTATCTTCTATTAATTTTATATCCTGTGTATAATTATGAATATCTTGCAATAATTCTTTTGACTGAGGTAAATAAGTATATGGTATTATATGTTTATGTGCGACATAATATGGAATATGACATTTGTACATCAATATATCTAAGGTTTCTTTATTCATTCTAATATGATATACAAAATAATTCTATATCATATTCTTTTATTGTTTACGCTAAATGCAATGTAGGAGTAGAATTTATAATAAATGCTCCCAATGTAATAAACATCAATATAAATGGAAGTAATACTAAAAACCAAGCAAAACCAGTAGCTCCACCACGACACAACACATTTAAGAACCAAGTCCAGAATAATACATATAAGACCTTGATTACAAATATCATAGGGGTGTAAGTGGTGTCGCAACTATAGGAACCTAAACAATATTTATCTGCATTACCCCAATTCTGGACGGTCATAACTAATAAAGCACTGATTGAAATAACCAAGTATACATACGCCGGACTACACAAATCTTTTAATCCAACAATTCCGTTCATTATATCTTATACAGATAAAAAATATATATAGGAAGTATTCATGTTTCGATTTGTTTATTCTATATCAACGTGAGTTAGCATATGACGACGACAACATACATTTGTTAGTCCTAAAGTATCAAGTACCTCACCCTCGGCTGTTTTTTCTACGTTTGTTTTTGTTAAATATACTACCTTTTCGACGGAAAGTCCCTTTGATGTCTTTATTCTACGAACTTCTGTTTGATAATATCTGTATTTATCCGCTAATACGTTACCGCATGTGAAACATTTAACCGGAATAATCATCGTTTATATAAATTATATGTTATTTTCTTTCTAATATTACAACTTAGATTTTCAATTTTCTATCCTGAATGTATATACAAAATAATGAACCGATTAATTATTATAATACTACTTATTACGATAACTTGTTTAGTAAATTATTTTTATACGGTGACTGAAGGACAGGAAAACATGAATCAAGTTAAAGAGGAAACTGATACAACAGAAGTTAAAGAGGACACTCCTACAAAAGAAGATAAAGATGTGATTGAATATGACCCAACAAATTTAGATGTAGATTACATCAAAGAAGACGAAATAACAGAAGAACCACAAGATAACGTTGCTTGGGTAAAAGACAAAGATGGTAATATGGTTGAGTTAAAACAAGAACCATCAAATGATATTGCGAATAACCTTTCTGATAATATAAAGTATTACGAACCTGGTACATATAAATACAATTCCGGTTCATATATCCCTACATATGAAGACAGTGTATACTTAAGTAAAACTACAGGTGAATCAACAGTTACAGAGATAACGGATACTGACGAAATAAGTAAAGGTATATGTAGTCATTACAAAGACTATCCTGACAAAATAGAAGCCGAGTGTAATAAATTAGACAAGAATATATGTGCTTCTACTAATTGTTGTGTTTTGTTTGGAGGTTCAAAATGTGTAGCTGGTAATGCACATGGACCTACTTCTAAATTAAATTATGGTGATATTACTATTCGGAATCGTGATTTTTATTACTATAAAGGGAAATGTTATGGTAATTGTGTTTCGCAGCCAAACACGACTGTACCGGTTACCGACAGTCCTACTGAAGAACCCACCACATCTAACTAATTACACCATATTGTATTATAATTTATGTAATACAATACTTTTACATATTTGAAGATTTATACACTCTGCCCTGACCTCTTTTTTTGTTTGGTTTCCTTCAACATATAACCGTCTGTTGTTTTTCTACGAACAATCATAGTATTTTCCAAGGTATCATAATCATCGAATTTATGAATGCTATCATGACATTCTTCACAAATAGACATCAAGTTTGCTGGATGATTTTTATGAAAACTCCCAATAAACCCATTTTTATCAGCATCTTTCTGATGATTTATATGATGGATTTCGTCACCCACTTTTGCATGACACATTTCGCATTTTCCACGTATCTTTTTACTATTATATCTGGTATTATTATTAGACAATTCACCACGTGTATTTGGGTAATACTTATTTCTTATTTTGTACGCTTCTTCCATAAATTCATCTTCCAAATACAACGATTTACATACTTCAAGCCCATATGTTCTTGGACCAGAACCTTCACGCAGTTTACGGTCATAGATAAGCAGGTCTGCTTCTCTGTCAAAAGTAACAGCCATATGATACGAATGTAAATTCTGTAATTTTCGAATCTCATCAAAGTCTACTATTTCATGAAAATGGGTTGCAAAAATAAAGGACGACCTATTACGATGTAATTTACTTAATCCAGCCACAAATATACTCAATGCTGACTCCATTTCAGTACCAGAACATAATTCATCTCCTAAAACCAAACTGTTTTTATCTGCCATTTTCATTATTACTCGAAGTTCTGACATTTCAACCGCAAATGTAGATAACCCTTTGAAAATATTATCATTACCCAAAATACGAGAAAATATAGCTGTATATGGTTTATACTTAAATGAACTACATGGTACAAATAATCCTGATTGAGCCATAATAACTGATATTCCAAGAGCACGAATCAGACTTGTTTTACCTACAGCATTTGTTCCATACAATAATATCCCATCTGTATTGACACAATCTTTATCTTTTTTAACATTACCAATACAAACATCGTTTGTTACATACAATTCATTTTGTTGTATATGCTCGATTAAACAATGTCGTAATCCGGTCACATTCACATATGACTTTTCTGCATTGTCGTGAATTTCTGGTTTACAGTAATTATAAGTTCTTGCGATAAATGCTTTACATATAATTACATCTAATTTTGCAATATACTCAGACAAACATTCTAATTGTTCGAAATGTTCGCAGGTCAAAGCAGATATTACTTGTAGATATACTTTGGATATTGTATTATTTATTTTATCCTTTGTTTCAAAAATACGCCTAATAATTGTATTTAATCTTGGAAATTCAATATTCATACTACTTGCAGACGATTTTATAAATGATATTTCATTTGATTTAACCACCGCTGTTTCATCCGGCTTAGCTTTTTCATAGTTTTCCATATGAGTTTTTAATAATTGAGAACGTTTGGAAGTTATTTGTAAGAAGGTTCCACTTTTTTCAGTTTCATGAATTTTTATATAATCAGTATCACTATTCTTTTCGTATTTTTTCATAACCATATTCAAATAGCTTAAAATATCATTGAAATCTTGTTGCAAGTTATTATAAGTTTCAATTAATTCATCCAATTCACTTGAAATACCTGGCTGAATAATATTTTGAGAGAAAGTTGACATAGATGATATATTTTTACAATCGTCTAATACAAAATGAGTTTTTAAAAACTGAATTACTGCTTGGGTTTCTTGTTCTATATATAAATTTGGCTGTGTTCCTGAATGAATACCCATGATATCTTTTGTCAAATAATCACACATATCGGGTAGTTCTCCCAGACATACATTTAATTGTTGTATTATTATAATTCCATAATATAGTTGATAAATGGAAGAAGGGTATATTTTTTTTACTATTAATTGACGGCACATCTTTTCCATATCCCGAATTTGTTTCATTTGTCCACGAAAATGTTCTACAAATGCGTAATTATCATCTATTAACATCATCTCGGTCATCACATATTCTGTATTTAACCATTCCATATCAAATGTAGGGTTTGTTAGTTTATATTGAAATTTACGCTTACCCATAGGAGTACAACATTTATTCAACAACGTTAATACTGAAGATAGTTTTCCGTATTGTTTACTTTCTATGATGTTGTCATCAATAATATTCAATTGTTTTAATGTGTGATTTGCCAAAATCATTCTTTCTGTTGTATTATTAAATTCTGGAATGGATATCTTTCTAACTAATTCATTGTTATGCTCTTGTATAAAGTTTAACAAATAACAAAATGACTGGGTTGCGATTGTATCATTTTGAAATTCATTGCATACATCATATGTATCTTCCTTAAAAAATGTACTTAATAATTGTTTAATATATCGCTGTTCGCTACATCGCTTTACATTAATAGTAATATCGTCTCCGTTGCTTATCCTATGAATACTACTTGAATTAATACCTGAATATTGAATTATTTTATTCAGGTCATTGTCATCAAATGGGGTTATCATAATAATCTCACTTGGAGAATACACAGATATATATCTTTCTAATTCATCAAATGTGGTAGTATTCATATAAAAACTGGTTTCGTATTGAAAAATATACGATTTACCAGTAAAAATATTAATCACTGAAATACCATAAACAATTGTATCACGTATATTAGCAGCAGTCTTACCTTTTCGTTTTATAGGTTTATATGTTTCCATCCATATACACATAATATTATTAGTCATAATAGGAGAACTATCCGTTTCGCATGAAATTAATGTTCCTGGTGAATACACTTTATCTAAGACGCGAGTTATTACTTTGCCTTCCTTTTCTTGAACGTATACCGGAATTGTATAACCGTATTCAGTAAGACGAGATATATATTTATCTAATGTGTAATCGCGAAATCCAGCCATCAATACAGCACCATTATTGTATGTTATTTTTTTTTCGGACATATTTAACTGACATAACTCAGTGACTTCAGATATATTACTTCCACTGATTTCATTATCATTTGTCTTAATACCATATATTTCAAAAAACGCACCAACTTGCAATAATACTACCATTTGTTTACCATATTCTTGACGATATTTATCGGTTAATGTAAAATATTCAGTATATATACTGACATTACTGGTTGCTTCTGCTTTCATAATTACTACTATGTTCTCAATAATTATTTTTATATCTGTTTTATATTCTTTATTCTATGTAATTGTAAAGCATTATTATGACATCGCGTATAACGTTTACAATACAATTTTTACAAGTAACGTTTTGTAAAAATTGATCTAATAATCGGTCGGTGTAATATAATCAAATATACGAATATGGACCTTGTCCATGACGATGATTACGCAAATTTCTTAGATATAGATGATAATGATATATTTATACGAAAATACTCAGATGATAACATAGCTATATATAATAAACGATTATCACCTTCTCCTGACCTTACAATCATACCCAATTTATATAAACCAAAACATTATTCTCCTACGTATATCCCTATTATATCTTCATATTCAAGTGTTAAAATATTATACTTCTTATTTATAATCGTAATAATATACGTTATCGTGTATTTTATCTATTCGGCACCGTTAATGTAATTGTATAGTAGCGTATCTGGATTATGATTATGTATTTCTCCACATACTAATGATAAACATTCATACATTTGACGTAAAACATCGTTCGGGGTTATTGACCCCACACGAATTAAACCATGTTTTATTAGATACTTTTTAACTTCTTGTATAGGGGTTTGTTTAAGTAACTGTTTTTTTGTTGAAACGCGATTTCGTATTGTTTTGTTTGAAACAAGTACAGAAACCGTAGGAGCTACTTGCGACCTTCCCACTTTATAAGTTCGTCGTAATGTTTTCCGTCTTTTCATTTGTTTCGGTTTATTATTTGATAATTTCTTCAATATATCATTCCTTTGTTTTATTTCACTCATTCGTTTCATACCGTCATTTATTTGTTTTTCTATGTTGCTTGTTTGAGTAATGTTGTTCGGTTGATTTACTATATTCGGTAATGGTTGAGAGGGTGTATTATTAACATTTGGTATATTTGAATCCAATTGTATATTACAACCAACTTGAATTGGAGGACGATTACTTTGAGTTTTATTCAAATAATTTCTATATGTTGGTAAACTCCCATTCTTTAAACATCCATACTTAGGTACAATTGTACTGTTAATGGGTGTAATTTGACTATAACTTTCAGTAGGACGCGAAATAGTAGATTCTATCGTCGGATATCTTCTTAATGTGGTATTTTTTGGAACATTATTATCATGTTTTTTTACTAATCGTTCCAAATATGCGCGAGATGAGTTATCAAAATCAGTATTAAATTTACTAATATTTTCACTATGATTTACTTGTTTTTGGGATAAAGTTTCCGGCTGATGATTATTCGCATATAATCTTTTATATCTATCTTCTTGTTGTTTTCGAATCATATTTAATAAAGATTGTTTTCTCAATGTTTGTTGTTTTCTATTTACTGGATTTTTTACGCGTATTTTATCATTGGGGTTTTGCTTTGGTTGAGATTTTTTTGTTTTATTATTAGAAAATGAAAATTCATCCATGTTTATAGATAATATTTTATTATCACTCATATGTATTTCTTTTAGTATAATTACTAATACGAAAAGAAATATCCAGTCACAACTAATATTATTATTTTCCTAAAATAAGGTATATTACACATACAATGACGAAATAAATAAGTTCTCTTTAGTTTCCTTATTTACTAACATAAGAGCTAATCCTGAATTCATATCATTTTTTGTAATTTTTTTACGAATATCCTTGTGTTTACCATATATACGTCGACTATGACATACTTTTACATATGTTAATAATATTTCTACGTCTCTTCCATAGCTTTTAAGATGTTCTTTATTTGTATGAAACCATTTTTCACTTAATACGTTGTCATCTATAAATTGCCATTCTGTTAATTCTACTTTTTGTTTAAATATTTGCATTAATTCTTTTGGTGTATATGTATCTATCGAAAAACGCCATATAAATCGTGACTTTAATCCTTGATTTGCTTTAAAAAACGTCTTGTTCAATTCATCTTCGTATCCCGCAATAATCACCATTAAGTCATCTTTATGGTCGCTAAGTGATTCACATAAAATATCTAAACATTCCTTTGAAAATGAATCATTCTGTTCTCGGCTTGCCAATGAATATGCTTCATCAATAAATAAAACACCGCCTAAACTTTCGTCTATTATTTTCTTCGTCTTGATAGCGGTTTGTCCCAAATATCCAGCTATTAAATCATTACGAGTAACTTTATTAAAAATATTCTTTTTTAAAATACCCATTTTAGAATACATAGTCCCGATTATTTTCGCTATTTCAGTTTTACCTGTACCGGGGGGTCCATAAATAACAGTATGTTTATAATCCCCGCCTGAATTATTCTTATGTAAACCCTGTATAAAATATAATAGTTGGTCTAATATTGACTGTTTTAGTTTTGATAACCCTATCATTTCATCTAACATAATTAATTCCTTTTTGATTTTATGTAAAGATTCCAAATCAATATTATATTCCGTATCATCTTTGTATTCATATTTATTCAATAGGTCAATCACATCTTTTATCGTGTTTATTTCAATATCTATTGTTTCTTCTTTAGTTTTTTCGGTAAACTCTGCAGGTATCGTAGTGTAGTCATTTACAGATATATCTGATATATTTGGAACAATCTGCTCTCTATTTCGTAGCGGTTTCATTGAAAAGAAAGGGTTAGTATATGTAAGATTTGTTATAGGTGTATAATCACAGTTTATTCTCGGAACATTATTTATATTTGTACTGTTGTAATTATTTCGTATAAAACGTCGCAACACTTCATATTCCCCTGTAACGATGCTTTCATTAGTAGAATAATTATCAAGGAAGTTTATAAAAGTTGTATATTTATTCTCAGTCATTTACATAATATAAATTCAAACATCTATATTCTTTCTAAAAAATTGAATTAGCAACAAGTAAATTAATATATGTAATTTCAGTAACAATGAAGTACGATTGTAAATCAACCATATCTTCAAATAACCCACTATCTATTCCAATCGATAAAATGTCTTCGTCTACTTACTCTGACGAAAGTGACAGTATCAAGGCAATTATTGATGCCGAAACTAAACAAATTGATGACAAAATTAATAAGATGGTCTCCGCAATACGCCCAGATGAAACTATATTATTAGACCATCTTGGAGATTATACAGAAGAACCATATAATCTGATTGAATCATATTTTGACGGAAAACATCTTGAACGTTTAGTTAGACATCAATTAGAATCATATAATAATTTTGTAAATTTTCAAATACAAAAAACAATACAGATGTTTAATCCGGTTATCGTCCGTTCCGAACATGACTACAATGAAAGCAAGGATAAGTATTTTCTCGAAGTATTCATCAATTTTACTAACTTTAAACTATATCCTCCACAAATTCATGAAAATAATGGAGCTACTAAAACTATGTTACCCCAAGAGGCAAAACTCCGTAATTTTACATATGCGTCAACGATGACAGTTGATATTAATATCAAATATGTAATACGTAATACAGAAAATATGGATACACCTAAGACTGTTGAAAAGATTATTCCGAAGATAAATATTGGTAAATTGCCTATTATGCTTAAGTCTTCAATTTGCGTCCTTACGCAAAATCCTCATATTAGTCATCAACAATCAGGAGAATGTTCTATGGATTGTGGAGGTTACTTTATTATTAAAGGTTCAGAAAAAACTGTATTAGGACAAGAACGAGCAGCAGAAAATAGAATATATTGTTTCGACGGTAAAAATACTACAAAATGGAGTTGGATAGCTGAAATTAAATCAGTACCAGACTTTAAATGTATTTCACCCAAACAAATTGAAATGATGATTGCCAGCAAAAATAATGGTTTTGGTAATGGTATCTACCTATCTATCCCACGTATTAAACAGCCGATTGAATTATTCGCAATATTCCGTGCTCTTGGAGTTATGACAGATAAAGATATTTGTAATCATATATGTCTTGATATAGATGACAAAAACACAAATGAATTATTGCGATTTCTACAGGCATCTGTAATTGACGGCAATAAGTATATGACACAAGAAAGTGCAATGGTGCATATCACTACATATGCGGCGTATACGCCATTGAATATGGACAAGGAAACCGGTCAACGTAAAAAGCAAGAATTCACAAAGGAAGTATTAGATTCTGATTTATTTCCACACTGTAAAACTGTAAAACAAAAAATATATTTACTTGGTTATATGGCACAAAAGCTTATCAAAACAAGTCTTGGTATGTTCAAAGAAGACGACCGTGATTCATATACAAATAAACGAATTGAATTAACTGGAACGTTGTTAAATAATTTATTCAGAAATTACTTCAATAAACTTGTAAAAGAAATGCAAAAGCAAATTGTTCGTGAAATTAACAATGGTTCATGGCGTTCCATGGATGACTATCAGAGTATCATTAATGCCACAAATATTTACAAAATTATGAAGTCAACCACAATTGAAAATGGAATCAATAGAGCACTATCTACTGGTGATTTTAGTATTAAACAGTCTAATAGCAGTAAAGTAGGTGTAGCACAAGTATTGAATAGACTTACGTATGTATCAAGTTTAAGTCATTTGCGTAGAATTAATACACCTCTTGAAAAAAGTGGCGAATTAATTGCCCCCAGAAAATTACATAATACAACATGGGGGTTTTTATGTCCGGCAGAAACACCAGAAGGTCAATCTATTGGTATTGTTAAAAACATTAGTTATATGGCACATATAACTATACCTACAAGTAGTACATCACTATATGAATATGTGGAACCACATATAAAATCCGTGAATGATAATAGTCCAAAAGATATGCATGGAAATGTAAAAGTATTCATTAATGGTTGTTGGGTTGGAATTGCTATTGACCCTATCACATTATACAATGACATGAAAGACAAAAAATATAAAGGAATTATTAATATTTACACGTCTATTATATTCAATTATAATACTCTTGAAATTCGTATATGTAATGATAGTGGAAGACTAACCCGACCTGTATTAAGAGTAAAAAATAATAGAGCTATGATTACGTCGGATATTATAGATAAAATCACTTCTAAAGAATTATCTTGGAATGATTTATTGACTAACTGCAAGTTGGATGAATCCGTGATTGAATATATTGATCCGGAAGAACAAAACTTCGCTATGATCGCAATGAAAAGTAAAAACCATTATCTACATGACATTAATGCGTATTTTCAATATACACACTGTGAAATACACCCCAGTACAATCTTCGGAGTATTGGCTTCATGTGTACCTTATCCAGAACATAATCAAGCTCCGAGAAACACCTACCAATGCGCAATGGGTAAGCAAGCCATGGGTGTATATGCAACAAACTACGACCAGCGTATGGATAAAACCGCATATGTATTAAATTATCCCACCCGCCCATTAGTCGATACACGTCTCATGAACTTCATCCATCTTAATCAAATTCCATCTGGAACACAGATTCATGTCGCAATTATGACACATACTGGTTATAATCAAGAAGATAGTGTACTTATTAACAAGGGGTCTATTGATAGAGGGTTATTCTTGGCTACTATTTACCATACAGAAAAAGATGAAGATAAGAATATTATTCGCGATGAGATTATTCGTTGTCAACCCGACCCTGCGAAAACCAAGGGTATCAAATTTGGAAATTATAGTAAACTTAACGCGAATGGATTTATCCCTGAAAATGAATTAGTTGAAAACCGAGATGTAATTATTGCTAAGACTGTACCAATTAAGGAAAATCGTAATGACCCTATGAAAACAATTAAATATGAAGACCAGAGTAAAACTTTCAGAACCACTGAAGAAACCTATATTGATAAAAATTATACTGGACGAAATGGAGATGGTTACAATTTCGCAAAAGTTAGAGTGCGAGCCCTTAGAAAACCGGTTATTGGTGATAAATTCAGTTCCAGGCACGGACAAAAAGGTACAGTTGGTAATATTATTCCTGAATGCGATATGCCATTTACAAAAGACGGTCACAAACCCGATATTATTATTAATCCACATGCTATTCCATCCAGAATGACTATCGGACAACTCAAAGAAACCTTACTTGGAAAGGTACTATTAGAACTTGGTATGTTTGGAGATGGCACCAGTTTTGGTAATCTTGACGTAGCCACGATAGCTAAGGAACTCCAAAATCTCGGATATGAAAGTTATGGCAATGAACTTTTGTATAATGGTCTAACCGGAGAACAGCTCGAAACCAGTATTTATATTGGTCCAGTATTTTATCAGAGACTGAAGCATATGGTTACAGATAAACAACATAGTCGTTCTATAGGTCCTATGGTAAATCTAACAAGACAACCCGCAGAAGGTAGAAGTCGTGATGGTGGATTTAGAATAGGAGAAATGGAAAGAGATGTTATGATAGCACATGGTATTTCTCGTTTCTGTAGAGAAAGAATGTATGATGTTTCTGATAAATATAGCACACATGTTTGTAATAAATGCGGTATGATTGCGGCTTTTAATGATGGAAAGAAAAACAGAATGTATGATACTTCGGACTTTAGCGTACATTCATGTAAAACGTGTGATAATCATTCTGACTTTTCAAAAGTAGATATACCATACGCATATAAACTAATGTCACAAGAATTACAAACTATTAATGTTGTACCAAGACTTATTACCGAATAAACATTTTACACATTTGAATATTTTACATCGGGCAATATATAATAAAAATAAATATTTTTTTACTATACGGATTATCGTAACGAACATTACATTATATTAGTTTGGAAAATTAGAACTTACAGTCGTACAATTACCTTTATCAAAAACCGCAATATATTGAACTTATGTTGGCATAGTTCTGGATGAGTTACTTACCCCTGCTAATGTTACACAGGTGAAAGACGGGTGTCGTTGAAACTCACTTGGTCTGGTTTGTGTTTCGACCCATAAACTGGTCTGATGGATTACACACTGACCCTGTTTTTGTTTCTGTTTGGAAGAAATAATTTGTATTGGGTTTATTTTCGTATAGTTTTGTATCCACATAATACAAAACTATAAATGTTCGATGATGATTTACCACGAGTTGAAGATGGAACTAATATTAATGATTCACGGCTTCCGAATGAATTTAACGGTATATCGTTCTCAAACTATAAAAAATTAAAAGTCAGAAATAATTTTATTGAAAATATGATTAAAGGCAAAATAGAACCAGCATGTTATTGGTGTTGTGAATTAATATGTGCGGGTCATTTCATGGATGTTTGGGAAAATATACTTCACTATGCTGGAAAACACTTACATATAGGAAATCCTAAAATCATTATTTATCTTGAAAAACGGTTTATGTTGTTTCAAGGCATTATTAACGAGGAAAGTATACCCAGTCCACACCATTTAAGAAATCACCCAACAATAAGGAAAATGTTTGCTGAAATCGTGGCTACACTTACTTTATCTAATAGAAAACATAGTTTTGAACCTATACGAATTAAACGTAAGGAAGAGTTTGATATGACACAAATTTCAGATAGATTACATGCACCATCCATGGAATACGCTACTCGCATTTTTAAACAAAAAGACCCTACCGAACTTTTCATACCTATCAATGAATTTTCATACCATTTATCCAAAGATAAAAAGGATACAATTAATGCTTGTTATTGGATTGAATGGCTTATTGAATTTTCAATTGTATGCAATAGCAATAAACACCCATGTTTATGTCAATCAAGAGAGGATAATCCAGTTGAATCTAAATATAAAACGAATGTAATATGGATATTGTGGG
>Ga0222659_1000860_pt1 | contig 14667 bp, 7 predicted proteins | sample AntAcemetagen547_FD_179850 | JGI IMG/M metagenome (GOLD analysis project Ga0222659, IMG submission 179850) | Saline water microbial communities from Ace Lake, Antarctica - #547 | ecosystem: Environmental > Aquatic > Non-marine Saline and Alkaline > Saline | place: Antarctica: Ace Lake | collected...
CTATATGCGAACCGTAAGTCGTGCCGCCGGTGCCTGTAAAATAACTAGCACCCGCACCACCGTGACCACCACCGGAGTTACCGGTGCCGACGCCGGTACCAGCGCTGGCGGCAAAGCCCTTAGCATCCGCATGCACCGTACCGCCATTGGCAATCGTCAAAGCTGAAGCGTTCAGTTGCACGTTCCCGTCAATCAGGCCCCCTGTGTTGACGGTAACGGTTCCACTCATTGCAATTGCAAAGCTCTGCCCAATTGAACCCGAAATCCTGCCTCCGTTTGCGACGACTAAGTCACCACTACCCGCGACGACCGCCCCGTCAGCAAGATTCTTTGTGGTTGAAATGGTACACGTCGTACTCAGTGACCCCGAGTCGCAGAAGGAAGCAGGAGGTGCAGGCGCACTTTCGTCGTCGACGATGTTAACATCCTGTACCGTCTGCTGACTCAAAATAGAATTAGTTGGGCTGCCAAGGGTAATGCGGACATTCTCGACCAGAGCTTCGTAGACGCTATCATTCACGACATTGAACAGGATCGATCCGGTAGTCGCTCCAGCCGCAATACTTACGGTTCCGGCCATTAAGTTATGATCAGATGGATTGCTAGCACTTCCGCCAACGGTAAATGGGACCTGTACGATCGAAACTGAAGGATAAGAAAGCGCGAGAGAAACGGTTACTGTACCGACATTCTCAGCGACAGATTGGCTAGCAGCAGTAAAGCCGACCGTCGGAAGCGACTCGTTGTCTTCGATTGCAACAGTATGTGCGACTGTGCCGCCAATGGTCGCGCCTGTCGGCGATCCAATTGTCACAATAACCGTTTCGTTGCCTTCAAAGGTAGAGTCGTCTTCGACTGTAATATTGATCGTTGCGGATGTGGCACCCGCGTTGATATTTAATGTCCCAGAAGCAAGATTATGATCGGCAGGACGACTAGCGGTCCCGCTAACGACAAAGGGAGCGCTAACCGCGCCATTAGATGTCGTGCTGAGCGTGGCGGTAATGGTCACCGTCCCTACAGATTCAATAACTGTTTGACCTGCAGATGCAAAATTCAATACCGGTTGCGCTTCGTTATCCGAAATCGTCAGAGTATGAACCTGAGTGGCGCCGCGAATTGCGTTCGTCGGAATCCCCATGGTCAATAAAATGGTCTCGGGTCCTTCGACAAGCGCGTCATCTATCAGCGTGACAGTAATGTCAGCGCTAAGGCTGCCCGCAGCTATTTCTAAAACGCCGGCCGCTGCATTATGATCGGCGGGATTTGCTGCGCTTCCGGACACCGTATAAGGTATAGAAACAGTGGACCCCGTGGCGCGGTTGAGTTGAACCGTAACCGTGGCGGTACCGGCACCTTCGCCGACAGATTGAGCACTTACTGACCAATTCGCTTCCGGCTGTGTATCGTTGTTGAAGATTGTCACAGTATGCTGTGACGGAGCAGCAGTGGCTGCACCAGTCGGCGAGCCTACCGTAACGATCACTGTTTCGTCGGCTTCATACTTATCATCATCGACGACGGCAAACGAGGTGGATCCACTCGTTTGACCTGCGGTAATGGTCACACTGCGGTTGGTCATGTTGTGGTCATCAGGATTTGTCGCGGTTCCAGACACGGTCAGAGGAACGACAATATCGGATGAGGAAGAAGTATTTAACTGCAGCGAGACACTGACCGATCCAACACTCTCATCCACATTCTGTGTTGACGCTGTAAAGCTGACCGTTGGCTGTATTTCATTGTCGGTAATAGTGAGTGTAATGGCTGTAATCGACCCTAGGGCAGCGTTAGTTGGCGAGCCCATGGTGACAACGATGGTTTCGTCACCTTCGAAAATCGAATCGTCAATCAGTGTAAAATCGAGCGTGGTGGTAAGAGATCCTGACGGAATGAGCAAAGTCCCAGAGGACGCATTATGATCAGCAGGATTGCTCGCCGTTCCGGTAATGGTATAGGGCACGCTAACATTTGAGCCGACCGTTTTGTTCAAAGTGAAGGCCAAAGAATAAGATCCCGCGCCCTCACTTACCGAAGCTGTGGCAGAGCCAAAAGACACACTGGCCGGGCTATCATTATCGGCAATGGTGACCGTGTGAATGTTCGTCGCCCCGATCGTTGCGTTGGTCGGCGCACCCATATTTAGAACAACTGACTCATTACCTTCAACGTCAGAGTCATCAACAACCGAAAAATTAACCGATCCTGAGAGCTCACCTGAAAAGATCACGATATTGCCAGCAGATAAAGAATGGTCAGAGGGTCTGCCCGCAGTTCCGGAAACTGTGAACGGCACAGTCACATCAACCGCGGTTGTTGCGGATAGAGCAGCTGTAACGGTTGCCGATCCCGCACCCTCGGATACGTTTTGTGCGCTCGTTTGCCACTGAACCGTAGGCAACACGTCATTGTCTGTAATCGTAACTGTATGCTGATCCGGACTGGCCTTAGTCGCTCCGACCGGTGCGCCGATAGACACCATTAAGATTTCTGTCCCTTCAGTCAAAGCATCATCTATAATCCCAAAAGTCAGAGTCGCACTCGCCTGACCCCCAGTGATCACAACCTCGCTGACAGCGATATCGTGATCTGCTCCGGAGGCAGTGCCCGAAAGACTGAAAGGGACCGTGATTGGAGCCGCGCTCAGTGGAAATACGGTAATCTCGATCGATACGCTGCCCACACTTTCCGCGACGGTTTGGGCCGGGGCTGAAAAGCGCACCTGAGGGGTGGCCTCGTTGTCCTCAATCGTTAACGTGTGAGTGGACGGAGATCCCCGACGCTTCCAATGTTCGGACCCGATAGCGTCAAGATAACTGTTTCTGCGACCTCAAATAAGGAGTCATCGACGACTGAAAAATCAATCGTGCCGGATGAACTTCCAGCCGGAATAGTGAGTACTCCGTTCGCCAAGTTGTGATCCGATGGGTTCGATGCTGTGCCGTCGACCGTATAGTTGAAGGTAAAATCGACACTTGCGGCGCGGGTCGTTGTGACCATAATGGAAGCCGCTGATACAGCTTCGCCCTGAGTCGAACTCGCAGAAGAAAACCTCACCTGCGGCGCGGCCTCGTTGTCAGTGATCGTCAAGGTATGTTGGGTCGTCGCGCCAAGGTCGGCATTAGTGGCCGCGCCTAAAGTAATAATGACCGATTCACTTCCTTCAAACAGATCGTCATCGACGACCGGCACTTCGATTTTGGCGGTGGTGACTCCAGGTGCGATTTCTAGAGAACCATTCGCTAGTGAATGGTCGTTTGGCCTGACGGAGGTTCCTCCGACCGTGTAGGGAACGGTAATCGTAGATGACGATGATCGGTCAAGTTGGAGTGACACCTCGACGATGCCCACTCCCTCGGAAGCGCTGGAGGACGGCGACAAGAAGCTCACCTTCGGCGCATCGTCGTTGTCGACAATAGTGACTGTATGCACTGTTTCTGTGCCGAGAGTTGGTGCGCCTACTGGATCTTGTAACGTCACGGTCACAGTTTCGCTAGCCTCGTCGACTAGGTCATCGACCACAGTGATAGGATAGTTGTAGCTTGCGGAACCCGCGGGAATTTCCATGGTGCCGCTGGTGGCGTTATGGTCCCCCGGAGCCAGAGACGTGCCTGAGATCGAATAAGGTACACTGACCACAGCTCCACTAGGCGGAGTGATTGTAAGAGTGGCATTGATCGTACCGGCGGCCTCGCCGACGGACTGAGCCGCAGAAGCGAAGGAAACAACAGGGACCGCCTCGTCGTCAGTGACTGTCAGGACGTGCGTTGTCTGTGAACCAAGCGCCACCCCAGTAGGAGCCCCAAGTGACAGAATGATGGTCTCGCCTGGATCGTAAAGCCCGTCGTTAATAATTTCAAAAGAGACGCTAGTACTCGTGCTTCCAGCGGCAAAGGAAAGCGTACCGTTAGAAAGGCTATGGTCGCCTGGCCTGGTCGCCGTTCCGGTCACGGTGTATGGGACCGAGGCTGGTGCTGCTCTGCCGTGATTTAGCTGCGCTGTTACCGTCACGGTCCCAGCGGATTCCGCGGCCGTGCTACTTGCCGAGCTAAACGAAACTTCGGGGATACTTTCATCATCGCCGATCGTTAGTGTGTGTGACGCTATGGCACCAAGAGTCGCATTCGTCGGTGTTCCGAGTTGAATGACTAGAGTCTCGCTTCCCTCGTAGGCTGAGTCGTTAAGGAGCGTCACTTCAAACGTCGCCCCTGAGGATCCTGCCGGGATGGTGACAATGGAAGTTGCGAGACTATAGTCGCTGCCCTGCGTCGCCGAACCGCTGACGCTAACCGGAATACTGACGATAAAACTAGATGGCTCAGAAATAGAAACGGCGATCGACTGAGCCCCCGCCGACTCTGAGGCAGCACTGCTTGCCGTTGCAAATGAAACAGCCGGAGCCGAGTCATTGTCTGTAATGGTTACTTGATGCACGCTAGGGTTTAGTAGATTTGCTCCCGTTGGTGCGCCTATCGTGACGATCACCGTTTCGCTGGGCTCATCCATGCTATCGTCAACCACTGTGATCGCAATAACGCCCGATGTCTGCCCAGCAGCTATTGTAATCGAGCTGTCGACTAAATTATGATCGCTAGGAGTGCTCGAAGTCCCGCTCACGCTATAAGGAACCGTCACAGACGAAGACGATGGATTGGACACCGACACAGCGATATTAACCAAGCCAGCTGACTCGGAAACGACGGTGCTCGCCGAAGCAAAATACAGATCGGGGATAGCATCATCGTCGGTAATAAGAACGGTATGTTGATTTACGTCACCTGCAACCGCTCCGACCAAACTGTCCATCGTTATGATGATGCTCTCGGTCGCTTCCTGCAGGGAGTCGTTGACGATTAAAAATGAGAAGGTCTTTGTTTCCTCGCCAGCCGCAAATATTACCGAGCTATTTGCAAGATTGTGATCAGCGGGCTGAGTCGCGCTACCGGTCACCAGATAGGGAACCGTCACAACACCAGCTGCGGGCCGGTTCAGAGCTACCGTTATAGAAACCGACAGCCCTGCGCCTTCGATGACGGTTTGCGACGCGGCAGTGAATCTGGCTGTGAGCGGGCCGTCGTTATCGACGATCATCGCCGTCAGGATTGATGTCGCACCGACCTGGGCTCCCGTCGGAGGCGCCATGGTAATCACAACCGTTTCGTCAGATTCGTCTGAAACGTCGTCAATAATTGCGAAGCTTCGTGAGCCTGAGGCAACGAGTGCTGGAATCTCGATTGAACCTGCCGCAAGGGAATGATCTGCTGGATTTGTGGCCGTTCCCCCGACCGTGTAAGGGACGGTGATAGGAAATGCACTGAGTCCGGAAAGATTGACGCTAAAAGTATGCGACCCACTGTGCTGGCGATTAATTGTTTTGTTAAAAATTATTGGATTTTTTCAAATATTACAGAGCCGAAATTTATGGCGATTTAAGCCGCTTCAAGGACAAATCTCGTGATAAGCCCATTGACTTCAGCGATTTTGATTATTTTATTTTCAGAAAGCACTGGGGTTTTCGGTGAAACACGATTTTCCGGGGCCCTACCTTCTAACGCTTGGTGGGGGCGATATTTATTATATTGATTTTTATAGAGAGAATTTAGTTCTGCACAATAGTGAACATCAGCAATCGGAATTCGACGTAGTACTTCATCTTTTTCGGTTTTCTGGATTCTTTCCGTACGCCCATTTTGCCATGGACAGTGATAATCTATCAATATTGGGATGGCATCAAATTCTCTCAAAAAAGGATCTAGCCAGCCTTTAAATAACGCGTCATTATCGCGAACAACTGCGTCTGGAAAATTGTCTCCAGTTTCGATTGCTGCATTGCGAAACTGCTGTGAAATCCATGCTCTTGTCGGGTTTAGGGTTGGAGTTGATACGATCAATTTCCGTGTATTCCAATCTAAAATATTGAAAATAAAAAGTTGGTTGCCCTTAATGTCAAAAACCGCAGTGAAATCGATACCCCATATTCGGGAGTAAGCATTAAATAGTGACTTCCACGAAGGAGGTGTAAATTTTTTCTTAGGCGGAACAAGGCCATTTTCTTTAAGGACTTTAAGAACGCTTTTTTTAGAAACAATTATACCCAAGAGTGCAAGCTCGTCACTTATTCGTTGACCACCCCAACCTAGATTTTCTCTTTTCATTTCAAGGATTAAATCGACAATAGCTTCATCGATTGGCGGTCTGCCAGGCGATTTCGGCAACCAAATTTTTTTCAGCCTCCTTCGCAGTCGACGTATAGCTCCAAGAATAATAAGAAACGGGTACGTTGAAAAATAATGACGCCAAATATCTATGCAGGCTTCACGAATCGTTCTGACGGTGTAGTCAGCCGACCATCTCCATTTAGTTTTTAGAGTACCTCGATCCATATCTGCGGCTTTTAGAAAAATTTTTCGTAAAAAAAAAGTTATTAACTATTTAAATCATTCTAGGTAGTTGGGATTAATCGCCAGTATACGTTTTAAAACAAAAATTATGAATTTTTTCAAATTCATTAAAAAGCCTACACTCAAGATATCAAGACATTATCCGAAGAACTTAACACGATTAGATAAAGAGGGGGCCGGAGACCAAAATGGCTGAGTGTTTCAACAAACTTTCATCAACGTTCTTAGCTCTACTTCTGACGTCGTGCCAGACGTACCGTCTCGAGGTGAATTCTGCTCCCGAAGACGCAGAAGTGCTGATCTACGATCCCGCGACCAAATCCTACGAAGCGGTCGGAAAGACTCCCCTCGTTCTTGAGGAAGAAAAGCTCTCCGTCAACGTGATGTTTGAATCGGATATGATCGGTCTTGTGGTGCGTAAGCGTGGCTATGCGCCGCAAACTGTGCTGATTGACAAGTCAGAAAACCCCAAGTTTCAGCTGAACCTAAAACTTGATCCGCTTGCTGATTGGGCGAAAATTGATAGTGGTTTGTCGGCATCGGTTGTTACTGACGTCGTGTCTTCTATCCGTCAAATCGATCAGTTCATCGCCCAAAGAGACCATAGTGCGGCGTTGGAACTTGCGAAGAAGTTACAAGCAAAGCACCCAGGATCTTCTGCAGTCTGGGACATTTTGGGTACAATTTATTACATTTCTGGTGACATGATTTCTGCAAAAGCAAGTTATCAACAGTCCCTCAAAATAGACCCCACAAACCCCCGAACCGCTGAACTTCTTAAGACGATGGAGGCTGCTCGATGATTTCAATAGCATTTGGCCTCATGGCAACAGGTGCCTTTATCTACGGTTTTTTCTTTACTGCGGGTACTGACCCCGGGATGTACTGGAATAGTTTGGGTGCGCTGATTGTTTTCGGAGGGACGGCAGCAGCCGTTTTATTGTCGAACAAGTTCTCCGACCTTCTCGAAGTTTTTCGGATCATCTGGGCGACTTTTACGACCAAACAGAACCACTCCAAACGTTACGCTAAACTTGTGATCGGCCTAGCAAAATCTGCGAAGATCGCAGCAGAGGATCGAAGCCTCGCAGCGAAGCATCCGGTGCTAGCATTAGGGATCCGCCTAGTGGAATCAAAGGTCGGCTCTGAGCGAGTACTCGCATCTCTAACAAATGCCGTCAGAGAAAGGTCGGCGCGGCAGATGGCCGTCGCAGAGACTCTTCGCGGCATGGCAAGGTTTCCGCCCGCCTTCGGAATGGTTGGAACGGTTTATGGACTAGTTGGTTTATTGAGCGGCCTAGCGATCGATACGGACGGCGCAACAATCGGCAAGAATATGGCCGTAGCGCTTTTGACGACACTATACGGGTTGCTGATTAGTAACAACGTCATCCATCCTCTAGCCGATCAAATTTCATCCCACGTGCGCAAGGACGCTCAAACTAGCAGGATGCTGGCTAACGGCTTGGTTTTAGTTGCAATGGGAGAAGATCCCGTTTTTGTCGAAGAGAGCATGGCGGCATTTGATCCGCAACTGGCTACGAACGGTGTTGCCGTTGCCCCGGAAGGTGCCATAGGGGAGAGACGGGCGGCATGATTGAGCCTGCAAAAAAACTCATGGGACAGGTTGAAGCTAGCGGAGTCATGACGCGTCTGTCCTTAGCGTTCCCAGACGCTACCCCTGAGGGCTCGTCCTCGCGCTCAGAGGATTCGAGCTGGGCGGTATCATTCGCCGACATCCTCGCTACCCTGCTTTGCTTCTTCATTTTGTTTTTCAATGTTTCAAGGAACGCCGAGCAGAAGCAAAGCATTTTAGACCGCATTATCATTGCAATGACCGGCGAAGATGGTGGCAAGTCTCCCGCCGTTGGACAAAGTGGAAGCGCCGCGAAGGGTGATGCTAACTTAAACCAATCAGTGCCAAAAACGCCGCCAGTTGGTGCGAAGACTCCGTCTGAGGGAAGTGACGTCTCATTGGCGAACGTTAAAGAGTTACTCAACAAGCACGGCGTTTATGCCTCGGGGAGCGAGCGCGTACTGAATGTCGAAATCACTAGTACCAGCATGTTTGACTCCGGTTCGCTCGATCTGAATGAAACTGGACGTAGAACGCTTGAGAAGTTTGTAGGACTGATCGCTGATTTCTCTGGAAAGATTCGCATCGATGTCGAAGGGCATGCTGATGTCACCGCGGTCAGAGGCGTCTACGGTCGGAAATTTCAAGACAACATGGAATTATCAGGGTTAAGAGCTATGCGTGTCCGCCAGGAATTTCTAAAAGCCGGATTTGGCGAAAAAGATGTCGTTGCCAGTGCGTTGGGACACCACTCTCCAGTAGTCGCCCCAGGAAATCTCCCGGTAACCGACGGTGCCGGTCGACGTGTATCCTTCCGCATCGAGGAGATCAGATGAAAGCAATTCTTTTAGCACTTCTCGTTTTTTTAGCAGACGGCGCCTATGCGCAAATCGAACGAGAATCTCTAGACAAACAAAAGACAATCGATGCACTGCGATTTCGAGCTGAGCAGGAGATATCGAGCCAGTTGGCAGCAAAAATCGGCCCTCCATCCGGTTCAAACTACGAGTGGATGGTTATCAAAGTCAACATGCAAGCAGAAAAAGTTTTTGCTGGCAGAGAATCGGTCACGAAAGAGCTTTCCGAAATGCCTGGTTTTGCGGCGCCGGTAGGGATGAGTCGCGCTGATCATTATTCATGGGCGAACCGGCTAAATCCATCTGAACTAATCGCACTTGTCAACGCAGTCAGCATCGAGATCGGGGTGAGTGAATCTCAGGCTCAAACTAGGAGAGAAGACCTAAGCCGTATCGTAAAAGACCACTTAGCTGCAATCGATCAGTCAAACATTACTATTCAATTTAAGTCGATTACCGACGCTGCACCTATTGTTCCTGGCGAACCAAAGCTAGAGAAAGCCGATGTCAATGCCGAAGATCCTCGCGCTTCGACTACGTCTGACCTAATCACTAAATTATCCGGGGCCGTCGAGTCCCTCGGCGGAGGCCTTTCCCAAGTCATTTGGTACATCCTTTTGGGAATCTTACTGTGTGCTGCGTTGGTAGCGTTCACGATCAGCTTCGCCGTTGGGAAAGCGTCTAGAAAACTGCAAGCGGGGGTAATGGAGTTGATCGCTCAGCTTGGGAACAAAACTCAATCTTCGCCTGAACCACTGCATTCTGGCCCATCCCAGCATGCGGGATCTCAGAGTGTCTTGCTCCAGTCGGGTGATCAATCAGAACAAGCCCTGGCCCGGGAAATTTTCAAAGACAGCACGCTTGCCACGTCGATCGGCATCCACCTTGTCGATGCTGGCCGGTTCGATGCCGTGGTGCTCCTTCTGCAACTAAGTGACCAGACAGTTCGTTCTTCGTTGGAAGACCACATCGAGCGCAGCGGGCAAAAATCAGCCCTGCATGCATTCGTGACAAGTCCAGAATTTGCGAAGGTCTTTGATCCGGTCCACCGTCAGGCTGTGGTAAATGAGCTAAGAGAGGTGATGGCAATTGCCGTGGTTGATAGAAAAGGCCTCATCATTTCTCAGGCGAAAAAAGCAATCAATCAATTGTCAAATAGCGAAATCGTGCGACTGCTGGGTGAGCTGAGCCCAAACGCTCTCGCGGCCGCGACTCGCCTATTGTCGCCAGAAAGACTTGGATGGATGATCGGGAGCCAGAGTGTTTCTGACAGCCTGCTCACTCTTCGTTCGGACGTTAAAAACTTCAAGGAAGATGCACTGAATAGTCTTTTGCAGCAGGTGGCTCAATTTAAACGCAAGGGTTCGCTTGTTTCTGATAGCGCCGTCGCTGCAGTTGTGAGTTATTTACCGCTAAATCACCAAAGTTCCGAGCCCGAAGTTGCCGCGCAGTTAGAAAGGGAGCGCCGCTTCCTATCTGACCGTGCCGAGCATGTCGCCCACGCTATCTTGGAATGGACGCAGGCTGATATGATGGCTTTTTTAGGCACTCTAGATGATAGTACTCGGTCACGCATTTCAAGCTTTTTACCAGACCTCAGGCGCAAGCAGATCCAGGCCGGCAACTATTCGTATTCAGCTCGTGGAGCAGAACTTAAAGCATTTCTTTCTCGCGGGCTCAATCAACATGAGGAGGGTGGACCAGTCGCTAGCCTGATCAGCGAAGGACAGCCTACTGAGGAGAAAGACATCATCGATGCTGCATAGTAAGCACCGTCTACTGCTGGTCGTCTTTTGTTGGGGTCTTTGCGCGACAGCCAGCGCTGAAGATTCGTCAGAACTGCCAACGCCGCCCGCCAGAATTCTAGAAATGAAGACGACCCGCCATCCCGTGGCCGCTCTCCACCTAATACATTCCAAGATTCACCTGAACGAAAACCAGCTGGAGGCCGAAGGTATCAGGGTCCATTTGGATTACTTTTTATCGAGGAAAATAGCCTTCACAGGTGGCTACACGAACCTAGTGCGGCGGCAAGGTTCGGCCCTGGTCAGCGGATTTGATTTTAATCTGAAATGGTTCGCCTTTTCCCCTGGATCTTCCAAATCCTACCGTGAAGCTGGTACTAAGATCACCTCGTACTCGCTCATTTCGCATCACATCATCGCCGGCTATGCCAGTAGGACTGCGAATTTCGGAACCATGCAGCTTGGGTTCTCAGGTCCGCAAATCGGGTACGGCGGACAGTGGGCCATCGGAAAGGTTTTGAATTTTCCTGCGCTACGTCAAGTGGTGTTCGGCGGAGAGATCTCCCGTGAAATACTTGCGAGTAATGAGGAAAACCGGCTCTCAATTACCAATTACAGTATATCTACGGGTTTGGAGTTCTGAGCTAAACACCTACTGACTGATGCAATACAGGCGCCTGACCTGATCGCAAGTGTTCGAAGCACTTGATACCCAAGTACTACCGGTCACATTGCTAACTCCAACCAGCCCAGAGCTTCCCGCCGCGCCCGTGGTCCAACTAGTACAGTGATCTGTATGTTTGACGCCGGCAGAGCTACTAGCTGTCCAAGTATTCTGCGCCCCTTGATCTGCGCCTTTTGCGTTGTGGGAAATTGCAGCGTCTAGCGTGCCATCCCAATAATCCGCAGCGTCGTCAGCAATAAGAGCATTAGAGAAATTGTAGATGCTGCCGCGCAGTGCGATCCGCGATGACGCATTGGTGAGTCCGCTGGATAAGATAGCTTTCCACTGACCCCCTAAGTTGGCAGCAACGGCCTGGGCCTGGCACTTGGTATCAGCTCCTGATAGGCCAGCCAAGTTCCCGTTATATCCTTCGTCGGTGACAAAAGCCATGTGTCGGGCGGTCGCTTCATTTACTGTGATGGTTGTACCGTCTGATCCAGCAGTGGCAGTCCCGCCACCAGCTGTCCCACCTGTGATAGCAGTTGTACCGGCGAAGGTGTTCGCAGTCACATACGATATCCTGATATAGCCGCCGCTACCACCACCGCCGCGGTCACCACCCGAGTCGACTCCGCCGCCGCCACCTACTGCAGAAAGTAGGCCGCTTCCTTCGAGGGTATCTGCGGCAACCCAAATGCTTCCTCCGGCACCACCGCCGCCGGCGTCGATCGATGCCGAACTGCTCCCATTAGCGCCATTCGAACCATCAACCAAAATGCTGCCATCCATCGTCATCGTTCCACTGGCAATAAGCCTGATCAATCCACCGCCGGCGCCGCCTTTGGTGCTTTGACCGCCGCCACCGCCCGATCCGAGGGTTAACGGCAAGGTTGCCAAACCGAAGCTAGTACTCGAACCAGAAGCTCCACCTGTCGCTGCATTTCCGCCTGCAGCAGCATGAGCTGCTCCGCCGCCGCCGTTAGTCGCACTGCCGCCACCGCCACCAAGACCTTTGCCTGTGGCTTGGAACCCACCAGCATAACCGCGTCCTGAAGCATTAATCACAGCAGCTTCGCTGATGTCGATGGTTGCTGCTGCGCCCTCGAAGATATTGCTCTCCATTGTTCCATTGACAGCCAAAGTGCTCGCATTGATGCGGTTGATGTCGCCTGCGTAGTAAGAATTCATATTCATCGTTGTTACGTCGATCGAAGTCGTATTGGCCAAAATCGTTCCGTTTACCGTAAACGTATCAGCTGTAATACTACCGATCGTGCCAGAGATAAAACCTTCCACCAAAAAAGTGCCTGTCGTGCTGATGCTCTGCAGTGTACCAGTTAAAATTCCCGTTGACTCAATGGTAATATTGGCAGCAGAAAGAGTTGTTAGATTCGCATTGATCATGCCACCGTTTTGAATAACGAGATTGCCAGTGACAGTTAAACTATTGGATTGACCTATGTCGGAATTCTCGACGAACCCGCCATTAGCAATGGTAAGATCTCCGATGACATTCCACGAAGCGCCCTGAGATCCAAATGTTTTCAGGCTTGAAATGGTACAGTTTGCCGATGGACTGCCGGTATCGCATGGGTTTATGATGCTGGTAAATAAGGTACCTACCCCTCCAGGGCTTGCAGCAGCAGCAGGTCGGGTTCCACCTGCAGCACTTACAGTCCCACCGAAACTATTGGAACTATAAATAGCAATACGACCACCGCCGCCGGCTCCACCATCGCGGTTACCTGTCCTAGTGGCATCTCCGCCATTACCGCCTTGCGCCAGAATCGAACCCGTACCGGACATTCCTGCGGACTGGAGCCAAATGGATCCACCGGCGCCTCCGCCGCCAGCAGTGCTATTCGATGAACCGTTGTTTGAGCCTGCCATACCGTTTGCACGGAGAATGCCATTTACCGACAGTGTTGATGTAGTGAAAATTTTAATGATACCCCCACCAGCACCGCCTGCGGTCACGCCGTTTGCTCCACCTGCACCGGCTGTGATCGGCTCAGCCTGAGAACCGTAGGCTGCCCCACCTGATCCTGAAAATCCTGGGGACCCAGCTCCACCGTGCCCCGCTCCCGCGTTGGTCGTGCCAGTACCGGTACCAGAGCCAGAAGCAAAGCCGTAGCCGTTCGCGCTAATAAACGCCCCGTTATTGATGGTCATGCTATTCGCAGTGACGTTTGGCAGGTTGCCGTTGTTGGTGCCTGAAACCGTAATGCTGCCTGTCACGGCAAGGGAGTTGATGTCACCAGTGCGAGTACCTGAGATCACTGCATTGCCACCCACACTTACCGTCGTGATCGAGCCCGTGTGCGTGCCGGACACTGTCCAGTTGCCGCCAATCGTCAGAGTTGTAACAGCACCAGTGAATGTCCCAGACCAAGTCACACCACTCACTGATGACCAGGTAGCGACGTTACCTGTTAGTGTCCGCAGCGTCACACTCGGTGCCGTTAGGGTCGTAATGTTACCCTCCAACGAGGAGCTGCCGTTCATGACAAAGCTCGTGCCCGCAGACAGAGTCGAGAAGTGCGAATCAATCAGCGCTCCTGACTCCATGGTCAAAGTACCACCGACGCTTAGACTCGCCACATCCGAAGGATTGGCATGTGTAATTGAGCCCGTGCCGGTGACCGTTAGATTGCCGGAAATCGACCAGCTATCCCCGTTATTGATCGACTTCGCCGAGGAAATTGTACAATCACCTGCAAAGCTACCCACGTCGCAGTAGTTGGTGATGTTGCCGAGGAAGAGTGTCCCTTGTGTTGCTGCACCCGGCCAGCTGCCGCCAGCCACGCTGGTCGTCCCAGGAAAACTGTTGGAGCTATAGATCGCAATGCGCCCGCCACCGCCCGCACCGCCGTCTCTTAAGGCACCGGAACCTGTATGGGAGTTGTTACCACCGTTACCACCACGAGTAAAAATACTACCACTACCCAAGAGTGAAGATGTTGAAATCCAAATCGATCCACCGGCGCCGCCGCCACTGGCGTTACCGCCTGAGCCCCAGTACGCAGTCGTTCCCGTTCCACCGTTAGCTCGCAGCTCACCATTGACCGTCAAAGTATTGGTGACAAATATCTTAATCGCTCCCCCACCGGCACCCGCCAATCCGCTAGATTGCATACCTCCTGAACCGTGGGTTATCGGCTCTATATGCGAACCGTAAGTCGTGCCGCCGGTGCCTGTAAAATAACTAGCACCCGCACCACCGTGACCACCACCGGAGTTACCGGTGCCGACGCCGGTACCAGCGCTGGCGGCAAAGCCGTAGCCGTTCGCGCTAACAAACGCCCCGTTATTGATGGTCATGCTATTCGCAGTGACGTTTGGCAGGTTGCCGTTGTTGGTGCCTGAAACCGTAATGCTGCCTGTCACGGCAAGGGAGTTGATGTCACCAGTGCGAGTACCTGAG
>Ga0222659_1000871_pt1 | contig 14473 bp, 9 predicted proteins | sample AntAcemetagen547_FD_179850 | JGI IMG/M metagenome (GOLD analysis project Ga0222659, IMG submission 179850) | Saline water microbial communities from Ace Lake, Antarctica - #547 | ecosystem: Environmental > Aquatic > Non-marine Saline and Alkaline > Saline | place: Antarctica: Ace Lake | collected...
ATGGTCACGCCGTTCGAGTCCAGCAAAAAATGCTTTTACGTTTTTTCTATTGTGCTCAGGAGGCGGCGGGGCCACTATCCTCAGTTCAGTAGTCCCACAGTGGGGCTACCTGAGTAGTTACCACAAATCTTGTAAAATCTCACGATGTCAAACGTATAGGATCCCCGTGAAGCAATTTTCAGCCATCGTCTGTATACTCGCTGCACCGCACTTCTCTCTCGCCACCGAAGAGATTTCCTACGCCCGCGAGATTCTGCCCATTCTCTCGGACAAGTGCTTCTACTGCCACGGCCCGGACAAGGAGGAGCGGAAGGGGGATCTGCGCCTCGATATCCGCGAAGAGGCGATCAAGGCCTTCGCTTGGGATCCGGAATTCCCGGAGAAATCCGAAGCACTGATCCGCATTTTCTCAAACGATGAGGCCGAGATCATGCCGCCACCGGATGCCCACCGCACGCTTTCGAAAACACAGAAGAACTTGATCAAGCGATGGGTCGAGCAAGGCGCGGAATACGAGGCTCACTGGGCCTTCGTCGCGCCACCGAAGAAAATTTCCATCCCGGAAACCAAGGACAAGACGTGGGCGAAGAACCCCATCGACTCTTTCATCCTCTCGCGTTTGGAAAACGAAGGCATTACCCCCACACGGCCGGCGACCCTGGAGCGTTGGCTGCGCCGTGCCACCTACACCCTCACCGGCCTGCCGCCAACCCAGCCGGAGATCGATGCCTTTCTCGCCGACGAATCACCCGCTGCGAAGGAGACGGTCGTCGATCGCCTGCTGGCCTCACAGCGCTACGGCGAGCACATGGCCACGCCATGGCTCGATGTCGCCCGCTACGCGGACTCTTTCGGCTACCAGGCCGATGTGAAGACCAACGCATGGCCCTACCGCGACTGGGTGATCCGCGCGTTCAATGACAACCTGCCCTTCGACGAATTCATCATCGACCAACTCGCCGGCGACCTCCTACCGGACGCCACGCGTGAGCAGAAACTCGCTACCGCCTTCAACCGAATCCACCGAAAGACCAACGAAGGCGGCTCGGTGCCCGAGGAATTCCGCCAGGACGGCATCTCAGACCGCGTCCACACCATCGGCACCGCATTCATGGCGCTGACCTTCGAGTGCTCCCGCTGCCACGATCACAAATACGACCCGATCACCGCCAAGGACTACTATTCGCTCGGCGCGTTCTTCAACAGCATCGACGAATTCGGCCTCATCCAGGGCGGCAGTGACCGTGGCGTGGTGCTGCCGCAGCCAGCCCTTCTGCTGCCGACTCACGAACAGGAAGTGAAGCTCGCGTCGCTGGACAAGGCAATATCAACAGCAGAGTCAAAACTCAGGCAGCACCTTGCCGCTTCAACCGCGCCCACCATTCCCCCGGAAGCAACCTCGCCCGATCTTGTGGCTCTCTATCACCTTGATGAAACAGAAGGCGGTGCGCTGAAAAACGAAGCAGCCCCCAAGCAGCCCGCCCAGACAGGCGGCAACAAACTCGCCCCCGGAAAATCCGGGAACGGCATTCTCGCAGACGGCGATAGCATCACCAAGCTCCCCGCGTTCGGCATCAGCCACGCAGACCAGCCGTTCAGCATTTCATTCTGGGTGAAACCCGCCGAAGCTCACCGGCATGCCGTTGTTTTTTCCAACACCTCATCCTTCGATGTCCCTTTTTCGGGTTACGACCTGCAGCTTGAAAACGGACATGTCATCTGGAGCCTCGCCCGCGAGCGCCCCGGGTGTGCAGCTTCCGTATCGAGCGACGCAAGCATCCCTGTAGGCCGCTGGACACACATCGCCGTCACCAACGACGGCTCGCGCAAAGCCGCCGGACTGAAGATTTTCCTCAACGGCAAGGCCGCCGCGACCACCGTCCTATATGATAACCTCACCCGCGACTTCAACATCGGCAAAGGCCTCGCCTTCACCGCACGCGGCCGCGATATTGGGCTGCGCGGCGGCATGGTCGATGAGATAGCCATCCACCGCCGCGCGATCAGCGCACTCGAGGTCGCCTCGCTGCATTCCGGAACCCCATTGCAGGAAATTGCAGCCACTCCGGAGGAACTCACCGAGTATTTCCACTCGGCGGTTGATCCTGTTGCACGAGAGCTCCGGGCGGAACTCGATGCCGCCCGCGCCGCATTCCGCGACGAGGAAAAAAACGTCCGCGAGATCGTCACCATGCGCGAAAGCGCGGAGCCACGCCCCGCTTACATCCTCGACCGTGGCGACTACACCATGCCCGGCGAAAAGGTTTCCCGTGAGACCCCCGACTGGCTGCCACCGTTTCCCGAAGACCAGCCGCGCAACCGCCTCGGCTTCGCGAAATGGCTGACCTCTCCCGACCATCCGCTCACCGCACGAGTCACCATCAACCGCATCTGGCAGGAAATTTTCGGGAACGGCATCGTCGCAACCTCTGACAACTTCGGCCTCCAAGGCGGGCAGCCGTCCCATCCGGAGTTATTAGATTGGCTCGCACGCGATTTCATCAACCACGGATGGGATCAGAAACGCGCGATCAAACAAATGATCCTTTCCTCCACCTACGCCCAGGATTCCACCGCTTCGCCGGAGCTTCGCGAGCGGGATCCCGCAAACTCGCTCCTCGCCCGCGGTCCCGCCCGTCGCCTCTCCGCCGAGCAACTCCGGGATTCCGCCCTCGCCCTTTCCGGCCTCCTCGTGGAAACCATAGGCGGCCCACCGGTCAAACCTTACCAAGCACCCGGCTCGATGTGGAAAACGCTCAACAACTTCCTCCCCGAATACAAACCGGACAGCGGCGACGGACTTTACCGCCGCTCGCTCTACACCTTCTGGCGTCGCACCACCACACCGCCCAACATGACCATCTTCGATGCCGGCACCCGCGATGTCTGCGCCACCAACCGCCAGCCGACAAACACCCCGCTCCAAGCACTCGTCCTGCTCAACGACCCCCAATACGTCGAGGCCGCCCGCAAGCTAGGTGAGCGCATCCTCAAACACGGCGGTGATACCGACGAAGCCCGCGCCAAGTGGGCCTACCGCGAGGTCACCGGCAAAGCACCCAGCTCGGAACAGCTTCCGCTTCTCCTTGACCTGATCACAAACCAACGCGAATTTTTCATATCAGAAACCTCCGATGCGGAAGCCCTCCTCAGGGTCGGCGACTCCAAACCAGACCCCACCCTCGAACCCACCGAATCCGCCACCTTCGCCGCACTCGCCCAAGCCCTTCTCAATCTCGACGCCTTCATCATGGAGCGCTGACTTCAGTAGGCACAGCCAGCCCTCCACACCGCCAAAAAACCAACCCCGATCAAAACAACATGAAAATACACCTCATTGCCATCACACTTGCCGCCCTTGCCGGATTTCCCGCCCTTGCTGCGGAATTGGAAAGCACAACCCCTGTCGCCGCCAAAACCAACGGGGAAAAGTGGTGGAACGGAAACTGTGCGAGGATCGACGCCGACATCAAGAAAATGGACGGCGAGATCGACGTGGCTTTCGTTGGCGACTCGATCACGGCACGTTGGAGGGGCAGTGAAAACTGGAACAAGCACTGGGGTTCATACCGCGCTGTCAACATGGGCATTGGCGGCGACCAAACTCAGCACGTGCTCTGGCGCCTCCGGAACGGCGACCTCGATGGTTACAAGGCGAAGCTTTTTGTCGTCATGATCGGCACCAACAACATGTGGGGCAGGGACGCCGATCCAGCCGAAGCCGCGGCGGGAGTCAAAGCGGTCATCGATTTGATTCAGTCCAAACATCCGGAATCCAAGATCCTTCTGATGAGCATCCTGCCTACCGGTGAAAAACCCAATCCGGGCCGCGACAAGCGTATGGCCGTGAACGAATTGATTTCAGAATTCGCCGGCGGAAATGTCGAGTATCTCGATATCTGGGACAATTATCTCAATGCCGATGGAATGATCAGCAAAGATGACATGGGCGACTTCCTGCATCTCGCCCCAAACGGTTACGACATCTGGGCGGAAGCCATCAGTGGCAAGGTCAAGGAAACGGTAGGTGGTAATTAGCAGGCAGGAACCCAGCGGAAGCGTATGTTTTATGGAGAGATATCACGAAAAACAATCCAACACACCCAAGCCCTTCTGAGCTTTGACTCAAACATCACCCTCAGGTGAGGCTCCATTCTCTTCCCTGAAAACTTAAAACCAGCAAACTGATGCTCGAAGTCACACGCCGCCATTTCCTCTCCAAGCTCTCCACCGGCATTGGCGGAGCAGCGCTCGCATCCATGCTCCCGCAAAACCTGCGCGGCGCATCATCGGAAGCCGGTGAGCAACTCCTCGCAAACCACGCGCCCAAGGCGAAACGCGTCATCTACCTGTTCATGTCCGGTGGCCCCGCCCAGCACGACCTTTTCGATTACAAGCCCAAGCTCAACGAACTCAACGGCGAGCCTTTGCCGGAAGAGGTCCGCGGTGGCCAGCGCCTCACCGGCATGTCGGGGAACCAAGCGGTGCTGCCGCTCGCGGGATCGCAGTTCAAGTTCGCCCAGCACGGGAAATCCGGCGCATGGGTCAGCGAACTGCTCCCTCATACCGCGAACATAGTAGATGACCTCTGCTTCGTGAAATCCCTCTGGACCGAGGCGATCAACCACGACCCGGCGATGACCTTTTTCCAGACCGGCTCCCAGATCGCGGGCCGCCCCTCGCTCGGCTCATGGGTCACATACGGCCTCGGCACCGACAACGAAAACCTCCCCGGCTTCGTCGTCCTCGCCACCAAAAAACCCACCGACCAGCCGCTCTACGCGCGCCTCTGGGGCACCGGCTTCCTCGACTCCCGCTATCAGGGCGTGCGCTTCTCCTCCGGGAAAGACGCGGTGTTTTACCTCACCAATCCCGACGGCGTCTGCCAATCGGGGCGCCGGGCGCTGTTGGACAAAATCTCCGCACTCAACAAGATCGATTTCCAGAACGAACTCGACCCCGAGATCGAGACCCGTATTTCCCAATACGAAATGGCCTTCCGGATGCAGACCAGCGTTCCGGAGGTCACCGACACATCGGACGAAACCCAGGAAACCAAAGACCTTTACGGCCCGGACTCGCAGAAGCCCGGCACCTTTGCTGCAAATTGCCTGCTCGCCCGCCGCCTCGCCGAGCGCGGGGTGCGGTTCATCCAGCTATACCATCCCGGCTGGGATCAGCACTCGAACCTGCCCAAAGCCATCCGCAACCAGTGCAAGGAGACCGACCAGGGCTGCGCCGCCCTCATCACCGACCTCAAACGCCGCGGGATGCTGGAGGACACGCTCGTCGTCTGGGGCGGCGAGTTCGGGCGCACCGCCTATTCCCAGGGAACCCTCACGAAAACAAATTACGGCCGCGACCACCACCCACGCTGCTTCACCGCATGGATGGCCGGCGGCGGCGTGAACCCCGGCACCACCTACGGCAACACCGACGACTACGGCTACAACATCCTAGGTCCCGACGGCAACAAAATCGACAAGCCCTCAAAAGACGGAGATACCCCCGGCGCCGTCCACGTCCACGACTTCCATGCCACCATTCTCAACCAACTCGGAATCGATCACACCCGCCTCACCCACAAGTTCCAAGGCCGCCATTTCCGCCTCACCGATGTCCACGGGCATGTCGTGAAAGATCTGCTGGCGTGAGTTTTAGTCCTTAAGCCTTCAGGGCCAACACCATCGCGTCGATGTGTGCTGTCCTTGCTCGACCCCATCGAGCCTTCCTCGGTATCCTCTGTAGAATCAGACTTGATGGGAGCTTGGCGTCGGACTTCCTCGCCTTGGGCGGCGAGTTCATCCAGAGAAAACTGCCCTATCGCGCCGGGTGCGGGCTCGGTGATGAAAAGATCGGGCTACTTACCTGCGACGTGAAGGTTCACGATGTCGCCGGTTTGGGAAAATCGGTCAACAAGCCGATCAGTTACCATCAATTCAGAAAACCAAGAATACGTTTCTGTGCGGGAACACTTGGGTTTTTCGGGATTAGTTAGTTTTTAAAAAACTGATTGATCGAAAAATTATCCGAGTATAACTGTACCTCTAAAGTAAATACCAATTCTACCGAATTAAAAACGGCCCTCACTTTTGATGAAACCCAATCCACCCGTAAACCCTGATCAAAGAGGATTCGCACTGGTCGTGACCATCCTGCTGATGGTCCTATTGTCCATTCTTGCAGTAGGTATGCTTTCGCTCTCCGCTGTCACACTGAGGTCTTCCTCCCAAACCAGTGCGATGTCAGAGGCCAGAGCCAACGCCCGCGTTGCCTTGATGCTGGCGATAGGCGAACTCCAGAGATACACCGGACCGGACACCAGAATCACCGCCCCGGCGGAAGTCATAGAGGCTGGCGCACCACCGCTGACAGGCGTTTGGAAAAGCTGGGAAGGCACCAATCACGATTCCAATGGGCGCCCGATCGCTCCAGCTTACGACACCACAACTGGAAAATACACCGTGAAAACAACCACAGAGGCTAACGGTGGTCGGTTCCTTACTTGGTTGGTCTCCGGCGCGGAGCCAGGGAGCGAACCAACGGATACTGGCAACAAACCCACAGATCTGGTTTTAACATCCTCCTCAAGTGGGACAATTCCCTTACTTTCCGAAGGCTCCTTGGGGAGTAATCCAGATCCCGTCACAGGTATCAATCCCGGAGAAGTGCATGTCACGCCGTTCCCTGTGAAAGATGAAGGAGGTGCCACCACCGGCTCCTACGCATGGTGGGTCAGCCCGGAAAACCAGAAGGCTCGATTGGCCCAGCCATATAGTCCACGCACAACCAGCGCCGAAGGATGGGCCGAGATGGCAAAATCGCACGCCGTCCCGGATCCCGAACCTTTTGGCTTGGATGTCCTGCTTGATGACCCGGAGAGTTACACCCCCGTTCCGGGTAATCCAAAACTCGCCTCCAGAGCCATCTCCCTGGATACGACGGAACTTCTCGTAAGCCCCAACGCCGCCAATCCGCAGCAAAGCTTCCACGACCTCTCCACATCAGCCACCGGCCTGCTCACCAACACCGCAACCGGCGGCTGGAGAAAGGATATGTCGATCTTTGCCGAGAAATGGGCCGCTGTCTCACCGAGTCCTCTGGCAAATTTGCCAGCCAGTGGCCTACCGCTTTTCCGGCTCACCCCGGCGACGGCCTCAAGTGTAACAAAACCGACCACGTCAAATCCCAGGGCCAGCAAATCCATCTTCTATCCGTGGAGCGAATACTCGTCTGCTTCCATTTCCGGCAACCCCAATCCTAGTGACTATGTTTCTGCACATGGAGCCGTGGCTTCATGGGAGTCCTTGGTCAATTTTGCCACCGCCTATAAAAATATCGATTACAATTTCTCTACAGGGACAGGCAGCATCGCTTTGAACATGCCGCGGACACATCGCATAACCCCCTGGTCTGGCACTCCCAGTCCAAATTTTACAAACCAAGACCTCTTTAAATATCTGCACACCACACATGTAGCGCCTGTTTTGGGGCGGGTGCAATGAGTCTTCAAAGTTCGTTCAATCCGTGCAAACTCAGATCCAAACAGCAGCAATCACAATAAGTTTAAAGTCTATCTACTTGTTAGTCCGGTTTACACTTTATGGAACCCATTCAATGTAGCCATTGAGATTAATGAACATTATGGCCTAGTACTGAGCAAAAGTTTTCCTGTTGCCATTGGCTTCGGTAGAGGCTCCGACCCCATCAGCTACAGGAGGTATATTATGGGAACCAGCGGGTATGGGGGATATGATAAGGCCACTTTGACTAAGTACACAGATATATGGGAACATGCCAATGGTCAAAGCGCAGGATTTCCTCAAAACATTACCTTGGGACCAGGCGAAGTAAAGGCATTCAGCCTTAATGCTGAGGTGCAAACCGCCCAAGGAAATAGTATGGGGATACTCAAAGCCGGTTATGATGGCACACAGACCTATGGTTTTACAACCGGTCAATACAATAACCCAGAGATGCAAGCCGTGATAAGCAACGGCGTAGGCCAGATGAGCGGTGGTTTGGGTTTATTTCCAAGACCGACAATCTCAAGATCGCAATGAAATTCGATAATCTTACCCGCCTTGGCACTGATCCCAACAAAGATATAGGACCTGGCCTGAATATGGAGTTCGGACGTTGGGCAGGTCCACCTGCTACCAATAATTATTTAGGTAATGGGCATATGAGATACTCAATGCTGACTCATGAAGATTTTTCCACAAAGTATTGGGATCAATCTTTCACTTTTGCCACCCCGACAATGACAGGAATAGAATATCCATCCGCCAGCAATCCGCCGTGGACCCCAGTGTTTTCAGTGACATTTGGACCAAGATTGAGCATTGGCGGTGGTGCGGGTAATTCGCAATACGACCGACCCACTAAAGGAGTCCTACAAAACAATCCGTTCATCACAGCCGTTCTTAGTACCGGCGAAAAAAAGTGGACTAATCATCCCGCAAACCTCCCTTTTGACTTCTCCATCTACCCGCATGAAGACGGGAATAGCGACTCGCTTCCTACCGATACCACCTCCGAGGGTTATCTCTTCACCGGAACAGGTCTTGCCGATGGCATGTCACGCTTGATACTGTCCGCCTTACCCATGAAACCGGTGGCCTCTTTGGTAGAATTACAGAATTGGAACCTTCAAGGTAAAAAGGGGATTCCGCCTTTCCAGTATGGCGTGATCGGAAACAGTGATGCCCACCCCCTCATCCAATCAGCCAGCGTCTTGCCCTCCGACCCTGTGACGACTGCTATTGCAGAAAACCTCCAACACGATGATGCCTATTGCGCGAACCACCTGTTGTTCGACGACTGGTTCTTCTCTTCGATCGCCCCGGAGCCACAGAATTTTGGCAAAACCATCGCCAAGGATATCGATACGGTCTATCGGGAATATCTGATGGGCCAGCGCGATCTGACCAACCGCGCCTACCGGCCCATCGCCGACGACAAGGCATTGACCACGGAAATCGCCAACCAACGCATCACGCAGATCCTGAACAGTTCCGATGGCTGGCAGAAAGTAGCTTCGCGATTTGAGGTAGATGGCATGTTCAACATCAACTCGACTTCAGTTAAAGCATGGAGAGCCCTACTCGGCCATTCGCGCGAACAACAAGTCGCACGCCATACTGCTGGTGGCATCACGACCCCCTCTACTGAATATGATTATGTGGTATCGCGGCACAACGTCGCATCGGACGTTGAGGCCAGTGACGCCACAGGCATGGGCGCGACGTTTCCATCAGGCTCACAATATGCCGGCTTCCGCACATTGACAGACACCCAGTTGGATGATCTTGCAGATAAAATCGTCGCGCAGGTGCGTTCGCGCGGGCCTTTCCTGTCACTTTCTGAATTTGTGAACAGGCAGTTGTCCAGCGATCCGGCAAACGCTCTCGCAGGAACTATCCAAACTGCCTTGCTGGCCTTATCAGACAGTCCAAACGAGTTTCTCGAAGATGATGATTATGCCAGTTTAACCATGGATCCAGATTCCGATAGACTTGATGGAGCTGGCTACGCGTTCAAGGATGCCGCAAATGGGACGGCTTCCTTTGGCCTACCTGGATGGATACGCCAAGCAGATATTCTAAGCCCCATCGCTCCGATCCTTTCCGCCCGCGACGACACATTCACCATTCGTGCTTATGGCGATGCCAAAGATGCAAACGGCAATGTGACCGCCCGTGCATGGTGCGAGGCCACCGTCAGGAGGACTCGTGAATTCATAGATCCTACAGATTCACAAGACCAAGCGGATATCACTATCCCTCCCGTCCGCCCGATGAATCAAATTTTCGGACGCAAATACATTCTGACGAACTTCCGCTGGCTCAGTGCTAACGAAGTCTAAATGCCAATCTCTTATTCCCATGCGACATCTCCTGACACTCTGTTTCTTAATTACCTGCATCCCGGTCCATGCACAAGAGAAGCAAAAAAACCGAACTTGCCGCATACTTTTTCTGGAACGGCCCAGCGAGGCCCCCACTGAAGCTTACCTGTTTGACGGGGAGCAATCACACAAGGTTTCGTTGCCGAGCATGAACTTATCCGAAGTCATCGAGTTACCCATGGGCGAGATCACCATAGGGATGACCTCCGACAAAGTTGATACCCCTGAAGCGTTTCCGGCTGGTGCCCCCACCGTCAAAATACCGGAGGAAGACACCGATGTTTACCTGTTGTTGTTCAGTGACCCCGAAAACAAAACTCTTCCTCTTAGAATCCAATCAATCCCAATCGACAGCGGCAAACTGGAGCCAGGGCAGACTCTTTGGTTCAATTTTTCAAAAAACAAGATCGCCGCCAAACTAGGTAGTGAAGAAGTGATGATTGAGCCTCTCAAGCGCACAATCAGCAAACCGCCACGTAAAAACAGCGGTTATTATAAAGTTCACCTTTTATACCAGCCTGATGGAACCGAGGACTTCTACCCTATGATGAGAAAATCCTGGTGGCATGACGCGACCAGTAGAAACCTTGGCTTCGTCATCGGTACGAGCGCCCGATTGCCCAGAATTTTCACTTTCAGGGACCACCGTGTTGAAGAGGGGCGGAAAAAGCCTGATTGAACAAAATTTCTAGCCTCCCATCGACCAAACGGTCAAGCTAGCCTAAGTCCTTTCCGATTTCCGTGCTCCAGCCTCTCTCAAAAACCATATGAAATCCCTTTTCTTCGTAGCCTTGGCATTTTCCTGCCTGTCTTGTTTTTCCAAGGGCAAGGAAAACGTGCGGACTTGCCGCATCATCTTTTTGGAGCGTCCTGAGGGCGCTCCGGAGGAAGTTCATTTGTTTGATGGGACGTCATCCCGCAAGGTTTCGCTGCCCAGTATGAATTTTTCTGAAGTGATCACCTTACCCTCGGGGGATCTGGAGTTGGGCATGACGAAGGATCCCGTGCCCAAGTCCGGGGATTTGCCACCTGACGCACCCACGGTGAAAGTTCCTGCGGAGATCAATGACTTCTTCCTCATAGTGGTCAGCGATCCGGAGAACGAGATACTTCCGCTCCGCATGCTTTCGGTGGATGCCGGAGTTGAGAGACCCGAGCCGGGGCAGACCCTCTGGATCAACCTTACAAAATACACGATTGTGGGAAATCTCGGGCGAACATCTCTACTCGTTGCCCCCGGAGAACGAGTCATTGGGAAGGCACCCCTTCCTGAAAGTGGCTATTACAAAGTGCACTTTACTTATCAGCGCGCTGAGGGAGATGAATTTCTTCCCATCATGAGAAAATCATGGTGGCTTGATGCATCAAGTAGAAATCTCGGTTTCATAACCGACTCCGGCGGGCGTTTGCCAAGGATCTTCACATTCAGAGATCAGCGCGCTGCTGATCCGGCTGGACAGGACGAATGACCGGTTCGTCAGGAGCAAGCCGCAGGTGCCTCGCCTTGGCGCTTTTGGTAATCCTGGAAATTGAGGAATCATCATCCTGAATTCTCCCCGGTGCTGACAAGTCGGGAGCGATATGCGCAAAACCTGTATCTTTTCTGCCTTGGTTCTCCCGTAATTATTGGTTGCCGGAAAGCTGATCCACACGTATTTGTATCTCAGAAGTAAATACGAACCTTGGGTCGATCGAAATAAAACACCCGCCCACACTTTTGATGAAATACAATCCAACCGCAAGACCTGATCAAAGAGGATTCGCACTGGTCGTGACCATCCTGCTGATGGTGCTGCTGTCGATTCTAGCGTTGGGTATGCTCTCAATTTCGACAGTCACCCTGAGATCCACTTCACGTTCTGATGCGATGGCCGAGGCGCGGGCCAACGCCCGCATGGCCCTGATGATGGCGATCGGCGAGTTGCAGAAACAGATGGGTCCTGACCAGCGTATTTCCGCCAATGCTGCCATCCTTGATGGAGATCCGGAGACAGAAGAGATAGATGATATTCTCCACAAACATTGGGTCGGGGTATGGGAGTCTTGGAAAGCAGGTGGCACCACAGGCAGTGCCCATAGCACGATTCAAGGGGTGAGTGAGGGGGATATGCACCCTGATTATCCAAAAAAACGGGCCGACAATAGCGCCGACGGCTACTTTCGCTCTTGGTTGGTCTCTCTCCCCGAAGGCGACAGAACGAGCATAGGCGCAGCCACCAATCCCGTTGAAACGCTTCTACCCAGCCTCAACCCCGATAAAGATACAAATTCTGTCTTTTTGGTGCATGAGGGCAGTCTTGGCGACCTCAACGATACATCGAATCCCAATGACCTAAGCGATAGTGTCGCAGCGGGTTTGATTGAGGTGGAACCCGATGGAAACCCAGCAACCCCTGCTGGTCGCTATGCATGGTGGGTCGGAGACGAAAGTCAGAAAGCCCGTGTCATGACCGACTCCTATGCGGCGCAGACATCACTCACTTCCGCAGAAACGATCTTCCGGGCGCAAGCCCCGGCTTCCACCGGAACCAAGGCCGTCACAGGTCTTGAGAATATTTCCGACGATTCGCAGATCGAGACTCTTCCGTCCCTGAACACTCTTGATCTGGTGGATGGTGTGACCGGACGCCCGGCCCGGAAGAACTTTCACAGCGTCAGTACTACTTCTCTCGGGGTTCTCTCTGATGTCCGCGAAGGCGGACTGAAACGAGATCTTTCCACTTTGTTGGAGCGGCCGATTGACCCTGCGGAAAAAGGAGATGAATTCATGCTCTATAAGTTCAACACCAAGGACAGTTGGGCGTCGATCCCGGCGAAGCCGCCGGGGGAAGTCAATCCTTTGCAGGAAGCGGTTCCAATCCAAGATCTGGCCGCATACTATCAGCTTTACGATAACACCCGCAGGGGAGGCATCCAGTATTCTGCAGCAAACCCTCCCACTATCCAAGCGACTGCCCCAAATTACGGTACAACAACCGACTATAAGACCTCCTTTCAACGCGAATACACCACCCTTTACCGTAACCCAATACCGATTAAGGTGCAGTATCTCCTGTCCCTAGCTGCCGAGCCGATCCAACCGGCCGAGCGCTCGCTTGCTGTGAACGCCGGACTTCATCCCACGGATGAGTTCAAACTCAGAATCGGACTGATACCTGCGATCACTTTCTGGAATCCGAACAATGTCCCGATCGTGATGCAAAGCGGCAATCTAGCACAACACTTCCGCATTAAGGCTCCAGCGTTCTTCATCAAAATGAGTAAAAAACGCCCAGAAGGTGATACCTACAGCCCCCAGGCGCTCAACTTGGGCCACGCAGCAGGGGGTGGATCGGTGGGTGATGGACGTGGTGATCGAAAGTCTGATATGCTTCGGATCCGCTTCGCTGGAACCGCCCCAATCACCTTTCAGCCAGGCGAAGTTAGAATCTTTTCACCAGCGTACGACGGGTCTCAAGTTACAACCTTCGGCCCTGCTACGCATGAGGCCACACCTGGGTGGAAAGCGAAAAATTTCATACAACTTTTGAGATCCACTTCGGGTGGTGGTGGCGACACTGCAGCAAACAACATCGTTAAAGCAGGCGGCGGTGCAAGGAGCCAATGGAGTCTGAGTTTCAAGCGCACCGATGAGTTCACGGTTTCAGTCGGTGCCGAGACGGGAAACAACCTTGCGGAAACCGTCTCTGGATCGCTTTCGCCTATTGGAGTAGGAATCCATTTTTACTTGCTTCAAAACAACTACGCTGGCAGCAGCCCTTTTTTCAACCTCCGCAATTATTCCTTCACCACACGCTTTGGTGGAAGCGGCAGCCCGAACAATGGTTCCCCGGCAGCGGATTTCACCAATCCCCTCCTCAAAAAGGGGATGCCGGGAGGTGTCAGCCCGATACTATTCGAACCCATCCAAGGCACTAGTATCGTCAATGCCAGCAACGGTGGCGAAAGTCTTCCTTTGCTTCAGTTCGCCCTGATGGCTGGAAGTGAAACGAACGAACTTTCGAATGGCGGAGCTTTATCGGGACGCAAGTTCGCCAGCCGCCCATTCCTCCACTCCAGCCCGATCCAACCAGCGTTCATCGACCAGCTGGATAACGCTTCTCAATACAATTACGGTTGGAACTGGTGGATTGAAGGGGTCAACTCTGTTCTGGAAGCACTAGTGGGTGGCACAGAATCTGGAAACGGCTACTACGGCGGCGGGTATGACTTGTCATCAGGAACTACTCATGTGATCCAGCAGGAAATCCCTGTGGTTCCGCCCATCTCTCTCGCGGCACTCAGCCACGCTCACCTCGGAGGCTTTAGCCTGGCCAATGAGGCGCCTGCCGGGCATGGAAACCAAGCTGGCGAACACGAAGGATCCGGTGGCAATGTAGGGGACATCGACGATCCGACCCCAACCAAGGGCTTCCAGCGCGTCACCGCTACCGGCCAGGGGGGCTCTTTCCGCATACACTACAGGCCATAGGAAACTCATACGCGCACCCCAATTTGCCAGCGGAAAAAGCGTTCATCAGTGATTGGAAACGCCATTACGACAAAGATGATGGAGAAAAAAAT
>Ga0222659_1000884_pt1 | contig 14244 bp, 12 predicted proteins | sample AntAcemetagen547_FD_179850 | JGI IMG/M metagenome (GOLD analysis project Ga0222659, IMG submission 179850) | Saline water microbial communities from Ace Lake, Antarctica - #547 | ecosystem: Environmental > Aquatic > Non-marine Saline and Alkaline > Saline | place: Antarctica: Ace Lake...
CGGAAACTCATTTCGCACACTTCAGAATGCGCTTTCATTCAATTTAGTTGCCTCTTCTCAAAAGGATGCTTTAATCGTTCCGCGGCCTGTTCACCGTCTTGATCGACTAACAGGTGGTGTTATTCTTATTGCAAAAACACTGAGCGCCGCCGCCCATTTAGGAAGTCAATTTGAAAACCGAACAGTAGTAAAGACTTATCTAGCTTGGGTTTCGGGCACTATCGAATCAGGGATTATTTTTGAAAACCCGATCGAAGGAAAAGAGGCCATTACTGCAATTGAACCAGTCAGAAAAATCAGTCACCGTCGATTTGCTGAACTTACATTGGTGGAGGCGAAACCAAAAACGGGTAGGAAAAATCAAATAAGAATCCATTTATCTGACGCAGGCTTCCCCATCTTGGGTGATATGAAGTTCAGCGGCCTTAAATCAGGAAAAGGACTCTTTCTGTTCGCGAAGAAGATCTCTTTCGTTCATCCATTTTCGAATGAGAAGCTAGAAATCGAAGCGCAAGTTCCGAAGAAATTTGAATTGGGTTAAGCCTCAATCACTCTTTATTCGAATCGAATAAAGTCCACTTCTAAAAGAAAAGGATCTACCTTTTTGTCGCTTTTAATTATTCCCATTCGGATAATTGCGGCGAGATCATCTTTCGAAATCTTGTCTCCCGTTTTATCACCTATTCTCCATTCGTCAAAATCGCCTATGCCAATACTGGTTTCTTGCCAATCTTTGGTCGGAGTGAATTCTGCTTTGTAAAAAGGCATGTAGAATGGTTCGGATGTTTTGAGTCTAAAGCCAAAGGTGCCGCCGAATCCACGGTGTCTGATCGTTAGCTTTTTGTACTTCGAAAGATCAAACTCTCCTCTTGGCCCTTGAAATGAGGCGAACCCTCCATTGTTCGCTAGGCTCAATACACCTTCGAAAATTACTGAAGTATCGGTGTAATCAAGCTTGCTTTGAGAAAGCCCACCCATAACGCCGTCGTTGACGACAGTCCAGTTATTTGTGTCTGCTTTGTTGAAGTCCAAGAGGTAAGTTGATGTAAAAATTGACATGATGAGTAGAAATGCTTGCATAAATATCAAACAAGCTAAATGGTCAACTGTTCTGAATCACGAGCAGTTAGAGACAAATCATAGAAAAAGCCGCCCACAGATTGTGGACGGCCTAGCCAGATTCATGTTTAACCGATTTAATCAGAGTCTGTCATTCTATTTGAGTGTCTGTCTATAGAGGTCAAGAACAAGTATAACGCAGATATTGGACGCTAGAGAAAGACAGTAACTAGTTTACTATTAGTTTTTCCGCTAGTCGCAAGTTGTTTTGCGTAATGTGCATAATATAGTGGCCTGACTCGAGACTGGAGATGTCAATATTGTTGTTGTAAGCTCCTTGAAAGTTTCCGAGATTCTCGTCGAATACCAGTCGGCCGATCATGTCAAAGAGTTGGATTTGAGTTTGACCTCGTTCTGGAAGGAAAAATTCCAGTCTGAATTTACCTTCACTTGGATTGGGGTAATAAGAAGGCCCTTCGATGGGTAAGTCTACTTGATCAGCGATAAAGCTATTACGTGCATCTTCTTCTCCTGACACCGTGCTTACGATGGCAATGGTGTGTTCCAAGCCCATAGCTCTGTCCATATTTAAATCAATCGTGCGAACGCTTATTTCGTCGCCCTCCGTGGTGCGCTCTTCAGTCATTTCGTTGCTTATCACGATGACTTTCGCCTGGTGGTCTCCGTTTGTGCTTATCTCGTATACCGCATTTTCGTTCCCTACACCTTGACTATTGTTCACCCCATTCTGTATCAGTTCCAATTGTTCATTAGTAAGATTTGCGTTTTTTAGAAGTTCTTCTAATTCGAGTTCCTCACCATTCAATTCGATCGTAATCTCTCCATTGATATTTTCGATTTTCACGTTGTCACTGTCGGTGGTCATGTTGTAGAAAAATACATTTTCTATCTCTCCTTGAAGCTGTTCAACGATGACTTCTATTTCCTCATTTTCATCGTAATCGTCTCCTATGATTTCCTCGATAATAATTTCTCTCCCTTCATCACCTTCTGATGTAACAGACACTGTGCGGCTTTGCTTGATCATGATCTCTTCATTCGAGTGGTGGTTTGAGTTTTCAGTATCGCGCATAAATAAAACGGAGCCTTCGTTCTGGAGAATGTGTTTGCCGTCAAAGGCATCTGTGTTTATGATTTGCGCTTTTTCAGGATCTAATCCATTGTCTCTGAGGAATTGCTCGGCAGTATATCCTGACTCTGCATCAAAGATTGTATCCATTACAGTGGTTTCTCCGTGGCTGTAGTGTACCACACTTACTTTGATTTGATCCCCGTTTTTAATGGCAGCCCCAGCAATGATTATAGCGGAAAGACCTGCACCAATTAAGTAGTTTTTTAAGTTCATGACGATGTGTTTTTTAGTTTGACACAAACCTATGGCAGTTCTCTACCCGATATGGTTAACGGTCAGTCAATGAAGGTTAAAGAAAGGTTAAAGTCCTTGTGAAGCGGTCGTTGTAACCGTAGTTTTGTCCTTATGAAGGGAAGAAAACTTTCCATTATTATCGTTTTGATGTTTGCTTCGGTAATCGGAATTATCGGACTCCAGGCTTACTGGGTTTTAAATGCCATTGGTGAGCAATCCCTTGAGTTTGATAAAAGAGCAAAGCGCGCACTATATGCTACAGTGAAAGATTTAGCGATATCTCAAGCTGAGACCATCTTCATTGCCCGATTCGGTGAAATGCTCGAATTAGAGGAGATTTTGGAAGATGCTACGACGCAGCTTGAGAATATTGTAGTTGATGGAGATACGGTCATGATCATTGATGGTGTGCGAGTAAATTCCATAGAGAGAACCGAGAACCTCACTGTTACGAACAGAGATAATGTCATTGTCATTGAAACACACAGTTCACTGAGCTCGGGACAGAAAGATGTGATAACAATGGATAGAAGCGGAATAGAAATTCTAGAAGAGGCCGTCCAAAACGTAGTGGTTCAAGAAATAGCTGATGCACCCAATTTGAGAACCCGGATAGGGGAAAACAGTCTGAGCGACATATTGGCCCGTAATTTATTACAAGAAGGAGTTGAGCTCGAATTTTCTTACGCGGTTTTTTCAGATACACTTGTCAGCGATTACTCAAGTGTCGATGAGGTGGATGACAATTACTTTTCTGCCTCGCTGTTTCCTGAATCTCCGAATCGGGCTTCCCTCTATTTGGGGTTTCCATCCAAAGGACTCTTCGTACTTCAAGGTATGGCGGGCATGCTTTTTTTCGTGCTGCTTTTCTCGCTTTTGATGATCGGTAGCTTCATTTATGCCGTGCGATATATGCTTCAGCAAAAGCGGCTTTCGGCCATGAAGAGTGATTTCATCAATAACATGACCCACGAGTTCAAAACTCCTCTGGCCACTATCGGCTTAGCCGCCGAAAGCATCATTCACCCAAAGGTGAAAACTGATGAAAAAGCCTTGATTCGGTATTCAGAAGTCATTCTGCAAGAGAGCAAAAGGCTGAATTACCACGTTGAGAATATTCTTCAACTGGCTAAGATTGAACGCAAAGAATTGATGTTGAAGAGAGCATTGGTTTCATTCAGCGACTTGGTTTTGAATGCCATTGACACCCACAAGTTGATGATTGAAAAGAGAGAGGCTGACTTGGTCAAGATTTTCTGCAAAGAAGATACAAAAGTCTTTGCAGATGCACATCATCTCTGCAATGCCATATCCAACCTCATTGATAATGCACTGAAATACTCTTTCGAGAAACCTGAAATTGCGATTTCTGTCGAAGTCGAAAATGCGCATGTCATTTTGACGGTTACCGATAAAGGCTCTGGCATGAGCTCTGAGGCCAGAGAAAAAGCTTTTGAAGCCTTTTATCGAGAAGAGTCGGGAGATGTTCACACTGTAAAGGGTTTTGGCGTCGGGCTCAGCTATGTCAAAGAGATCGTCGAAAGACACCATGGAAATGTTTTTCTAAAGAGTAAAGCGGGCAGAGGCACAGCAGTAACCATTAAGATTCCGCAAGATGAAAGCTAGAATTTTACTCGTGGAAGACGAGGAGAACTTTGGACTCGTTTTGAAGAATTATCTGGAGTTATCCGAGTATTCCGTCGACTTAGCGCCCGATGGGGACGTGGGCTTTGCGAAATTCAAATCCAACCAATATGACTTGGGAATTTTGGATGTAATGATGCCCAGACGCGATGGCTTTACTTTGGCGAAAGACATCCGAAAGTTCAACACGGAATTGCCGCTTATTTTTCTAACTGCTCGCGGCGAGAAAGAAGACCAGATCAAAGGATATCAAGTCGGCGGCGATGATTATTTGACCAAGCCGTTTGATACGGAAGTTCTGTTGCTGAAAATTGAAGCCATATTGGGCAGAAGGAGTTTCAAAGTTGCAAGAGAAGAGAAAATCAGCATTGGAAATTTCGAGTATTTCCCTGCAAAACGAGAACTCGTTTTCCCTGGTGAAACCATCAAACTTTCGCCAAAAGAGAATGCTCTCTTGGAACTCCTGCACAAATATGTTAACCGCGTTATGCCGCGCTCGGAAGCTCTGCACAAGATTTGGGGAAGTGAAGATTACTTTACCACTAGGAGCATGGATGTATATGTAACGAAGCTTCGCAAAAAGCTTAGCATGGATGCTGGAATTGGTATTGAAAACATTCATGGAACTGGCTATATCCTTCAAGTCACTGAGGAAAGGGCACGCTGATTCTTCGGTCTCTTTTATGCAAAGTTTCCATCCAAAGCCTAGCTTCTTTGCACATGTCGAATAAGCAAGATTGTTTTGGTTGACTCGTGAAGGTATTCCAGCCTGAACGTTTATTATTCCATTGAAATCCCCCACCATTATGTCTAAAACCATTATAGTATCAAACCGTCTTCCCGTAAGAATTGAAAAGGACGGTGACCAATTAAGCTATAAATCTAGTGAGGGCGGACTTGCTACTGGTTTGGGTTCTATTTATAAGGAGGGGAATAATATCTGGATTGGATGGCCTGGCGCTTCTTTTGACACGGAAGAACTGAAGGAAGAAGTTTCGAGTGGGCTGGAAGAAGAGAGCATGAGACCTGTTTTTCTGACCGAAGATGAAGTGGAGTCATTTTATTTAGGTTTTAGCAATCAAACACTGTGGCCAGCTTTTCACTACTTCATCCAATACATAGATTATAGGGACGATAATTGGGAGAGCTATTGTCGAGTAAACGAAAAGTTTGCAGAGGCAATATCTCAAAATCTCGACGAGGATGATACCGTTTGGATTCACGACTACCAGCTGATGCTTGTGCCTGAATTGCTGAGGAAAAGTCATCCAAACATTACCATCGGGTTCTACCAGCACATTCCATTTCCTTCCTATGAAGTATTCAGAACGCTCCCTTGGCGGAGAGAATTACTCGAAGGGGTTCTAGGCTCAGATTACATTGCCTTCCACACGTATGACGATATGCGGCACTTCTTGAGTTGCGTGCATCGTTTGGTAGGATATCCTTACCAAGGCAATGAAATTCAAACCAAGAGTAGGATAGTCGTTGCAGATTCACTTCCCATGGGGATTGATTACAAAAAGTACGAAGAAAACTCTCGTCATCCCGAAGCACTAGAAAGAGAAGAGAGATACCGAGAATCATTGGGAGATCAGCGTCTGATTTTATCAATGGATAGGCTTGACTATTCAAAGGGAATCCCACGCCGTTTGGAAGCATTCGACGTTTTTTTGGAAACCTATCCTGAATATAAGGAGCAAGTTTCTTTGATGCTCATCGTAGTGCCTTCAAGAGATAAAGTTCCGAATTACCAATCCTTAAAGGAGCAAGTGGATGAGCTCGTGGGCAAAATCAACAGCAAACATGGAAGGATAAGCTGGACACCTATTCATTATTTCTACCGCAGTTATCCGTTCCGAGCTTTGGGCGCCTTTTACAGAATGTGCGACGTGGCTATGATCACGCCACTTCGAGATGGAATGAACTTGGTTTGCAAAGAATATGTGGCTTCTCGAGAAAACCAAGACGGCGTTTTGATCTTGAGTGAGATGGCGGGTGCTTCCAAAGAGCTTTCTGATGCGGTGCTTGTCAATCCGACCAACCAAAAACAAATGGTTGAAGCCTTAAAGTTGGCTCTTGAAATGAGTGTCGAAGAACAGCGGGCTCGGATGAAATTAATGCAGGCAACGGTCAAGAAATACAACATTTTCAATTGGGTAAATCTCTTTTTTAATAACCTCCAAATTGCAAAGGACAATCAAAAAGCCAGAGCAGTATTAAAATTGGAGGGAGCGAAGGAAAAAGCCATGATGGAGAAGTACCGAAGTGCTGAAAAAAGATTGATTCTTTTGGATTATGACGGAACTCTGGTTGAATTCAATGAAGATCCTGAGGCCTGTTCTCCCGATGCAGATTTAGTTGATGCATTGACCGAACTCGGAAAATTGAAACAGAATAAGATTGTAATCATCAGTGGGCGCAAAAAAGAAACGCTAGGGGCTTGGCTTAATAAATTGCCCGTTGACCTAGTCGGTGAACACGGTATGTGGTCCAAAGAAGAAGGTGGGAGCTGGATTCAAAACGGCGGAAATACTGACACAGAATGGAAGGAAGAGTCCATGGAAATCATGAATTTTTATGTAGATCGAACGCCTGGATCATTTGTTGAGGAAAAAAGCCATTCGCTGGCTTGGCATTACCGAAAAGTTGAAAAAGGACTTGGAGAGGTGAGAAAGAGCGAATTGACGAGTCATCTAAAACACATGATGAATGAGCGCGGATTTCACGTTTTGGACGGAGACCACGTGATCGAATTAAAGCCTGATTACACGAACAAAGGAAAAGTAGCAAGGCACATTTCCGACCAGCATCAACCCGACTTTACTATTTGTGTGGGAGACGATACCACGGACGAGTATATGTTTGAGGCATTGCCAAACGAAGCGTTCACTATCAAAGTGGGCATTGGCTCTAGCCACGCCCGATTTGGATTGGAATCAGTGAAAGAAGTAAGAGCTCTATTAGACAGACTTATTAGTCTAGGATAGAAAGCCAGGCTTATCCAACCTGTTGTTAATTCTTGCCGCTGCATTTATCAAACCCACATGGCTGTATGCTTGTGGGAAATTCCCCCACATCGATCCATCTTTTGAATCGACATCTTCGCTCATAAGTCCCAATGAGTTGGAGTATGTGATCAGTTCTTCAAATGCTTTTCTAGCATCGTCAACTCGTCCTACACAGGCCAATGCTTCGGCATACCAAAAGCCGCAAATAAGAAAAGTAGAATCTGGTTCGCCAAAGTCATCCTTGACACGGTATCTGTAGAAAAGTCCATCATTGACTTTCAATTCCTTTTCAAGTGCTATCAAGTGATTTTTGGCGGCATCTGAATCATGCGGAATGTATCCCATGATGATTAGCTGCAAAGTGCTAGCATCCATGTAGCCAAATTCTTGTGCTGCACCATAGGCCTTGTGTTCTTCGAGATAAGTTGACTCGATATGGTCTTTAGCTCTTTTTGCCAATGCTTCCGCCTTCTTTTCAAGTTGTTCGTTGCCAAGTCTTTTCGCCACTAATGCGGCAGCTTTACTACCAGCCCACTGAAATAGATTGGAATACGCATGCCGCTGAGATCTATTTCTGAATTCCCAAATACCGGCATCGGTTTCGTCAATGGTCGCATCAATTTTTTTCAGCAGCGTGGCTACTAAATCCAATGATTGAGCGCCCTCATGGTCTGTGAATCTATTGTCGACATACAAAGGAAGGACGGCCATCAATATCTGTCCGTATACATCATTTTGTATGTGAGTGTATGCGTCGTTTCCCGATCTTACAGGAACGTTGCCTTTGTAACCAGGAAGATCGTGTTCAATCTCAGTCAACTTTGATTCACCCGTGATGCTGTAAAGGGGTTGTATTCGATTTCCATCAGGTACAGGTAGGTTTGAGATAAAGGAGAAGTATTTCTCCATTTCTTCGAAGTGACCTACACTATTAAAAGCCTGCAAGGTGTAGTAAGTGTCTCTCATCCAGCAAAATCGGTAATCCCAATTCCTGGTGCTACCTGGAGATTCGGGCAAAGAACTGGTTGGAGCCGCTATGATTGCACCCGTATCCTCGTATTGGCATATTTTCAACGTCAGCGCCGATCTTATCACCTGCGATTGATACAAATTCCCGATGCTCGTAGATTTGACCCAGCGCTGCCAATAGGTTATCGTTTTATTGAGAAAGCTTTCCGCAGTCTCTCTTATGGGCCCTTCCAATGGAACACCATAGGTGAGAATCATGTAATAGGTCTCTCTGAGGACGAATTCCTTTTCCTCGGCAATATAGCTCAGAGGGATGTTGGTCGTTAGACGTAAGTTTTCCTCAAGACCGCCATAGCGAATATGGTTACTTCCCGTTTCGACTTCTAAGTCATTCTCACCGTAATTTCCTTTCGGCTTGCACATGACTTTAACCCGTGGATTTCCCCTCGTAGGCTCTATTTTTCGAATGACCATTCTCGGCCTATAGTACCTGTCCAGCTGCATAAACCTGGGCGCAAAATCAGTGACCTGATATTCATGCTCCCCCTCACTGATGGTTGTGCAAAGCACATTGGTGTTTTCGATATACTTGTGATCGGACGAATAGTCTGCGCTGCAAGGCTTCACACTAAATTCCCCACCTTTTTTTTCTCCTGCTATCAGAGATCCAAAGACAAAGCTGCTGTCGAATCTGGGCAAACACATCCACTCGAAGTTGGTGTCTTTTCCGATTAAAGCGAGGAATGAGCAATTGCCTATCAGGCCGAAGTCGTAAGTATGCTTATTCATGTGTCGTATTCTTGTATTGCTTTTGGTAAAGGGTGCAGTTTAATTACTGAGGTTGGATTTTCAATGAAAGAAGATACGAACGTGTTAGTATTGCAAAGGATGTATTGGTAGAGCTGTTTTAGTACAATTATTTCATTTTTGAAAAACGAATTTTGACAGCAAGTCTTGAGGCAATTGATGTTAAATCACCTTTCTTTTTTGGGGTATTCCATGAAAATGTACGCTCAGTTTTATCTAACATGCTTATATTTCCAGAACCAATGAATACCAACCAATACCAATTCCCTCAATAGACGTTTCTCTCAAAAAAGCAATAATCAAGGAATTTCAACCTCATAAGGAAGAGGTGCATCATGATTTCCGTCAAGAGGAGAGAACTCGTTTGGATCAAATCACTAATGACGATACCGACGATAGGCATATTTATTCTAAGAATGATGAAACACATCATTAAATGGATTTCCTGACACATAGCATGGAGATTTCGAAAAGAGAACTATACCTTTTGCGCAGCATACCTAATGAGGTTTCGAAAGACAACGTAGAATTAGGATCGCTGGTAAAAACAGATAAACGGTTAGTATTGGTAGGGCCAGCTTATGAGAGGATGGATATGGAAGGTTTGGTGGTTATTGGTATCTCAACGGCCGCGCTTGTCATGCGAGCCATACGAGGCAAAAGAGTAAGTGAAACGGCACAAGTAAGGTCAATCACCCATGCCAACAAAGAGATTTACTGATTTATGGATAAGAGGGTAGTTGTTCGACGGATTGATGACAGTCTTCATTTTGAGGCAGTAAATCCTTCTGGTAAAAGGGTTGAAGTTGACGGAAGTGAAAACGAAAAGGCAATGTTGCCAATTGAATTACTGCTTGCGGCAATTGGTTCTTGCAGTGCTTTCGATGTAGCAATGATGTTGGAAAAAAATGGACAAAAAATTGATGATTTGCGTGTGGAGGTGGATGGACTTAGAAGAGAAGAGGGAGAATGCAAGCCATACCACGCTATGCATATGGTTTTCATTTTTAAGGGCCAGATTGATCGAAATAGAGCCGAGCGTGTCGTTGCATTAGCCGTTGATAAATATTGCTCTGTGGGTGCCACTTTCCGTTCTGAAACCAAGGTGACTTATGAGATTAAGCTTTCGTAAATCATTCCAAATTCTATTCTGGAGTATTCTTGATTTTTCGGAACTTGATACAGCGAATCCCGACTGAAAAGAACTTTTTACACAAAAGCTGCGACAGGATTTATTCGTGTCTTTTCATTGACCCCAAAAATTCAGTGTCTCACCAAATAAATGATCAAAAACTCTTACTTGGATCAGATTTCTGATGCCGAACAAAAAAAATCTAGTCTAAGCCAATCACAGTATTAGCGCCGACATTCGCTGTTACTTCATATCCCGCAGGGATGAAGGCTTCCTCTCCTTTGATAGTTAGAAAAAGGATGCACAGAAACACACCAAGGACGATTGCCAAGGTTTGTTTGTCTTCCCCTTCTTGGTAGAGGTCTCCTCCAGCCAGGTAAATCTCAGTACCGTCTATGGCAGTTACAGATTTAATTCTGACTTCTACATAGCCTGCCTTGCCGATTCCTTTTGCATGCTGCGCTCTCTGCACTTGGCCGCGGGCTATAGAGCCTGCGGGTATTACGACTTCGCCATCTGCTTTTACGTCTCTGCTCACTCTGAAATCAATGTTCTGCCCTGCGGAAATGAGCTCAGAAGAGATCAGGTTAAGTGTTTCTAATTGTACCATTGTACCAGCAGCCAGAGTCACCTCTTTCGATATTTTAGGGGGTGAGAAAGACCAGGTTAACATGCAGACACACATGAGCACAGAGAGGGGCTTTGACCAGATTGAATTGTAAACTTTCGTCATCATAGAGCTAGTAGTTTTAATATATAAATGAATGGTTCTTTATGGATTGTCCGATTGTTTTTTTTCTTGATTCATTGTACCTCTTGGCGCTTTTTGCACTGCCGCTCACGTTTCCTAAATAAAAGGTCAAGTTGAAGATTCCCGTTAAAGCGGCTAGGCCATAATTTTCGGTCCGTAGACTGGAATAGGTCGCAAAGGCCAGCAGTCCGTTTACTACCAAAGCAGAAATACCTGTTTGGAAATGTCCTGAATAGGCATACCCAAGACCTGGAATAAGCGCGGATAAGGCACCAGCAGTGAATGGTTTTTTTTCTTTAATTTCCTTTGCATCTAGTGCTAAAGAAAGATTAATTGCGGCCTGTTTTTGAAAAAGTTCATAAGTCAATAGATCCTCGTTGATCGCGATGACTTTGTCCCACTCATAGACCATGGCGCGATTTACGCTTTTAAGCGAAAGCGATCTAATTAGAGTATTCTCACTCGAAGTTTTGTCAGCGATTATAAGGTCTAAGTACGAATCGGATAGGTCTCTGTTTTCTAGGTTGCTGTGTATCAAGGCGACTCGAAATTCCAACTCATGATTGCTGATTACAGATTTTTCACCTACCCGTTTATTGTATTCGAAAAGGGCATCTTCATACCTTCCCAAAGCACTCAGTGCGATGAGCAAATTGTTTAGCAATTCGGGACTGATTTTTCGTTCTATATAAAACTGCCGATTGATTTCCAAAATGGCTTCAGAGTAATAGCCGTTGCTGATAAGCCATTTAATAAAACTCAAATCGTCATCATCTCTTAGTCGATCGCCGAAAGGCATCACCGTATTGTTTGATGCCAAAAGAAAATCTTCACTGATGCGCTGACCATTCGGTAAATCGGCCATCTTAATGCCTTTTTCGACCACCACCAGAGAGTAATTCTTATGATCATGAGCACAACGCATCAACCTGTCTGCGCTTAAAGCCATGGAGCCCGCAAAGTTTTTCTCTTTAAAAGTCGCCAAGGCAAAGTTGGAACAACTTGGATGCATAGGGCATTCTCCTCCGCGAATACTTCCGATGTATTTTTGATAGACACCAATGTATTCATTGGCTGCAGATTCTCTAGAAACTACCGATGTATCTTGGCCCGTGGCATGCGTCGACACTAGGAAAAGTAGGAATAATTGTGTAAAGCGTCTCATTTCTTTGCTATGCAAGGGAAGTAAATGTAGTTAAAATCGAAACTTTATGATTGATTTTTTAATTTGTCCGTCGAAAATGTTTTTGAACTTTATCTTTGCTTTTTAAAACCTAAATAAACTATGTGGAAAAGAACCTTACTGGCTATTGCATCTATTCTAGTATCAGCTGGATTATTTGCTCAAAGCCCTATTGGCGAAGGCGGAAAACAGCTGAACCTCGGAGTGGGACTATTTGATAGCGGTGTTCCCATTTACGCTGGGATGGATTTCGGTGTGCACCCCGACATTACAGTTGGCGGACAGGTTGGGCTTGATTTAGGGTTCGACTATTTCTCCATTTCGGGTAGAGGAGATTACCACTTCAATACCTTACTTGAAATTCCTCGCGATTGGGATTTTTATGCTGGATTGAGCATTGGATTCTTGGGAGGAATTGACAATGACTATAATTCTGGTTTTGATTTGGGCCTGCAAGTTGGAGGCCGCTACTACTGGAACAGCGATTGGGGTATCAATCTGGAATTCGGTGGAGGTAATAATCTTGCTGGGGGTAGATTTGGCGTTTCCAAAAGATTCTAATATTTAACAAGATTTGCCATTGAAACGCCAACCGGAACAACAGTGTTGGCGTTTCTTTTGACGACAAGAAACAACAGATGAAAATTCTAATCGCCTTAAGTACCCTAATTGGTCTGAGTCTCTCCATCCAAGCACAGCAAAATACAGATTGGTTCAACCTGTCTTTCATTAAAGGGGGAACTGCTGGGGCAGAAGTGGATGATGCGCTAAAGCTGATTGGTAGCCGACCTCTTGATTCCATTATTGTTGCGGTAATAGACGACGGAGTCGATATTTTTCATGAAGACTTTAAAGGGAAAATTTGGACAAATTTGGACGAGATTCCCAACAATGGTATTGATGATGACGGAAACGGATACATCGATGATGTTCACGGCTGGAACTTTCTGGGGAACCCGAGAGGTGAAAATATAAAAAATGAAACGCTTGAGATAACCAGGCTCTTTCGAGAATATTCTAAGAAATTTGAGAATAGAGAGATTTCATCCATTTCAAAAAAGGAAGAGAAAGATTACGAAAAGTACCTCCAGTACAAGGAAGAATTTGAGGAAGAGATGAGTGCCATCGAATCTCAATTCTCAGAATATGCTCAACTCGCCTCGCTCTATAAAGGAGCTCAAGCCTTCTATTTCGAAGAAGTAAGTGGTGATTCGTTTTCCGCAGAAAAGCTAGCAGTATGGAATCCGAAAACACAGGACGGTGAGCAGGTTAAGAATTTTCTTCTCTTAGCTGAACGAGAGGGATTGAATGCCTACTTGGACGGTGGTGAAAAGTATTTTGAGAACAACTTAGATTACAATCTAAATACAGACTTTGACCCTAGGCCTTTAGTAAATGAGTCAGAGCTACCCGTAGGTTATGGAAACAAGATGGTATGGGCTGAAGACCCCTCTCATGGTACGCATGTAGCAGGCATTATCGCGGCAATTCGCGACAATAATAAAGGCATAAATGGAATTGCCCCCAATGCCATTATAATGCCCTTAAGGGCAGTTCCTGGAGGTGATGAGCGTGACAAGGATATTGCATTGGCCATTCGCTATGCAGTTGATAATGGAGCTAAGATCATCAATATGAGTTTCGGGAAAGCTTACTCACCTGAAATTGAGCTTGTCTTTGATGCAATAAAGTATGCTGCGAAGAATGATGTTTTACTCATTCATGCGGCGGGAAACGATGCTTCGAATAATGACAACATCATGAATTACCCAGACGGAACTCTCGGAAAAGGAAAGAGTGCCAAAAATTTTCTCACGGTCGCAGCAGGCAACTCCAAGACTGGATATTTATACCTAGCTGACTTTTCAAATTACGGTCGAAAGTCTGTGGATATTGTGGCGCCAGGAGTTGAGATTAACAGTTTGGCACCTGGTAATAGAACAGAATCGCAGTCTGGGACTAGCATGGCCGCTCCCGTTGTATCAGGAGTAGCAGCTCTTGTTTGGGGCCTGGATCCCAGCTTGTCAGCTAAAAAACTGAAGAGCATACTTGTCAAGTCTGCAAATAGGCTTGAAGGATTAGTCGTTAAAATTGGTGAACAAAACTCACCTCTTTCGGATGTTTTGAGAAACCCCGCAGTAATCTCGGCTGAGAATGCCGTAGAGCTATTGATCGACTGACCCTTAATGTTTCATCAGGAATCTTGGCTCAAAGTTTCGTACCTTACGGAGCCGATTGCGAGCCTATGTTGCGAGTAAAGCCTATCATACTAATACTAGTTGTTCTCTTTTCGGCCTTTTC
>Ga0222659_1000899_pt1 | contig 13870 bp, 15 predicted proteins | sample AntAcemetagen547_FD_179850 | JGI IMG/M metagenome (GOLD analysis project Ga0222659, IMG submission 179850) | Saline water microbial communities from Ace Lake, Antarctica - #547 | ecosystem: Environmental > Aquatic > Non-marine Saline and Alkaline > Saline | place: Antarctica: Ace Lake...
ATGACAATGACTTGCTTTATATTAAGTAGTATAGATTAATGCGGTACCGCCTTAATTTTTTTTGAAGTTTTGAAATCATCTTCAATTTGTAATTTCAAAAATATTTACTACTTCCCCCTTCTTAAATTATAAAAAATATTAAAATATCAAAAATATTAAAATCATTTGAAGTTGTGAAATCATCTTCAATTTATAATTTTTTAAATTTCTACTTCTTCATCATCTTAAATATTAAAATATGAAAAATATTAAAATCATTTGAAGTTCTTATAACTACTTCAATTTTTAATTTGTTAAAATTCTACTTCTTCATCATCTTAAAATTTTGTAAATTAATAAATATTGAAAATATTAAAATCATTTAAAGAACTAATAACTACTTCAATTTGTAATTTTTAAAATATTTAGTTCTTTCATCTTCTTTATTATTATTGAAAAAATTAAAATAAAAAATAGAGTAATTGTATTTTCAATAATATTTAAATAATGAAAAACTTAAATAATGAAAAAACTGTAATTTTAACATATTCATCATTAGCGGTTGGAGATATTATTAAATTTGCACCAAATTTATAATTTCAAAAAATAAAAAACTATAGATTAATTAATATAAATAATTATTTATTAAAATTACTTAAAAAAATTATTATATAATAGTAATATAATATGTCATCAGCAATGGAACTTCTATATAATACAAGTGTAAATAAAAAAAGCGAAAATCAAAATAAAGAACTAACTAAAATTTATTTGGATGTGCCTTATAATATTAAAGATGAATTAAAAGAATTTGGCATTCAGTGGGATATGACTTGTAAAAAATGGTTCATATTTGAAAATAACACAAACGCTGAAAAAATAAATTTATTAATAACTGAAAACAATAATATCATAGTTAAAAAAATAAATTTAGATGTTCCATTTCAATTAAAAGATACATTAAAAGAATTTGGTATTAAGTGGAATGCTACTTTAAAAACTTGGTATATAAATGATAATAATAAAAACAAGAAAAAAATTTTGGAATTAATTAAAGAGTATAATAAAAAGAAACAAAATGACTTAAAGAAATAATAGTATAAAATAGTATATTATAGTATGGTTAATAATTATGAGAGGGCTAAAATATATAAAATTGTTTGTAATATAACTGGAAAAGTTTATGTAGGTGCAACAACTGAACCAACTTTAGCAAGACGATTAGTAGGGCATAAAAATCATTATAATCGTTATTTAAAGGGTAAAACACGTTATATAACATCCATTGAAATATTGAAAAATGAAAATTATTATATTGAATTAATTTGTAATATTCCTTGTAATACAAAAGATGAATTAAATGCTATTGAAGGTAAATATATTAGGGAATTGAATTGTGTTAATAAATTTATACCAGATAGAACAAAAAAAGAATATAGAAACGTTAATGCTGATAAAATTAAAAAATATAGAGAAGATAATTCTGATAAAATTAAAAAATATAGAGAAGATAATTCTGATAAAAGAAAACAAAAAATTAATTGTGAATGTGGGGGTAAATTTACACACCAGCATAAATCAGATCATTTAAAAACTAAAAAGCACCAACAATTTCTTAATAATCAAATAGTATTATAAAATAAACAACTTTTTTTAAATTAAATAATTATCGTGATTACATTTTATAATTAATTCTTGTTTTGGGTCTTAATCTTGTTTTAGTTGGTTGAAAATCAATAATACCTTCTTTTTGAATAAACTGTTTTATTTTATTCTCTTTTTTTGCCTGTGTAATATTATAAGAACCCTTATAATTTTCAATTTCATTAATTTTTAAAACTTTGTTTTTTTTAAAAGAATGTGAATTATTTGTTTCATCAACAACTAATAAAGAATTATTAAGAACTTTTTTAACTGTATATATTGTATCACTATATTTTGGAGTTTGTTTATCAATAAATAAACTTTTGTTTAACTTATGTCTCACTAAATCATTAATATTAAATTGTTCGTCATTCAGTTTAACTTTATCGGTTATATTTTTTTTATTTTGAATTAATAATAATTCCTCCATATCATTATCAAATATTTCAATTGGTTTTGCTTTTATTCCTCTGTGGTAAGTATTATTATAATTGAGTGTTATTTTATCAATAACATCAATCCATTTAACAGTATCAGTTGCAGTAAAATATTTGGTTAGTTTATCTTTTAATGTTCTATGAAATCTATTAATAATTCCTAATTTATGACTATCACTTTTAAAAAAGTCATACTGAATTTTATTTTCATTTAAATAATTAATAAATTTTTTATTAGTAAATTCACTGCCTAAATCACCATCAATATTATTTATATATTTAACTTTTTTAAAAAACTTTTTGAATATGGATAAAATTGTATCACTTTTTTTATCTTTTGAATAATCGACATAAGCATATCTATTATTAATTCCAATAGCAGTAAATAGAATATAATAATTGTTATTTTGTTTTTTATATCTTGGTAAAAATGTCAAATCAATTTGATATGAATTTAATGAATTACTATATATTGGATAATAAATTTTGGTTTTATTATCATTATAGTTTAATTGATATGTAGCTTGTTTTTTTAGCCATTTATCAACATCTTTAAATTTTATATTTTCATTAATTTCTTTTGCTTTTATAAATAATTTTTGTGTTCCATCAAAATTTTTATTTGTATAATATAATTCATAAAGTAAATTATTAATATCTGTCATATTAATAACATAATAAAATTTTTTTTAAATAACTAATTAATAACACGATCCATATTAATCAGTTATAGGGGGGGGTTGTTATAATAGGTTGTTTTAAGAGGTTGTTGTTGTTGTTTCCTGTTTCCTGTTGTTGTTGTTTCCTGTTGTTAATATTGTTGTTGTTGTTCTAATTTATTTTTATAATGCCCGTGTGTTCTTGTATTAATTCCATCTTCTAAAATAAAAACTTTATCATCATTTTTATCTAATGCTTTCTTTCTTTGTGATATAGAATATAATGTATGTTTTTTACTTTGAATTGAATTTTGAATAATATATTTAGTTTTATCATTTAATAAACAATCTTTATAATCTTGATGATGAATAAGCTTATTCATTATTGTTCTCTTAATTCCTTTATTCTTTTTACAATTATAATCATTATCAGTTGTATAAGAATATACTTTAGCTCGTAGTCCGATAAATTCAGTTATAACACTATCAGGGCTTTCATCCTTCATTTTTCCAATAACTTTTTTATTTGTGTTATCATTCATTTCATTTGTAAAATTAGATAAATCAAATTCGTCTTTATTTTCTTTCATAACTTTATAAATATCAACATCTCTAATTTCATAACATACACTATCAGTATCAGTAAATAATAAATCCATATTCTTAATACCAACTTTTTCCATCATAAATCCATAATGAAAGTTATTCATTAATAATTTACTATCATCAAGAACATTTTGTCCTATATATATTGGTTTATTTAATTTACAACTATATTTTGCTTTATGAACGCCTATTAAATTATCTCTAAAAATGGTAACTTTTTTTACTCGTTTAATATTATCTAATTTTTCTTCTGTATTCACTAATTCAAAATCAATTCTATTTCTTACATTTTCCATAGTTTTTCCATAAGCAGAATTATTCATTAACTTAAAAAAATCTTTTTCAAAATCTGTCTTAGCTTTAGTTCTTAATTGTGTGTTTTTATCAATATACTCTTTCATAAAAGGTTTTTGTTTATATTCAACAACTTTATTAACTTTAACTAATTGAAACCCTAATTTTAAAACCATTTTAAGCATTCTATAATTAATTGTAAATTCTGTTCTATCTTCTAAAGAACAACATAATTTTTTAATTGGAGATTCGATATAATCTTCTAATTGATTATCATTTAAATCACTCTTTAATATACTTTTATTTAATGGTAAAGGACAATAATTATTAAAATAATCGTGTTTATCTTTTGGAATATGTAAATCAACATTAAATAAATATCCTGTATCGGCTTTATCATCTAATTTTTGAATTTTATTAACATCCCATTCATCAGTATTCCATTTGAAATCCTTATAAGGTAAATACTCACTCATAGCCCAACCATATAAATTATTTGCATCAAAATATGAAATATATTTATCTGGTTTTGTTTTATCATAATTTTTCATATATTTATTATTTGCTTGAGAATATCTTTTTGATATTTGAGATAAACCACCTCTAATTCCTTTTTCAATAAATAAATACATTTCATAATCGGTTATTAATTCTAATTCTATTTCACTTAATTTTAAGAAACTATCCCACGATAAAGAAGGTGCAGATATATAATATGACGGGTCTAATTTATAATTATTAAAACAAACATCTTTAAAATTATTCCATACATCATTCAATAGTAAAACATCTGCTTTCAAATATAATTTATGATAATCCATTATGCTTTTACAATTAAAATGTTTAAATATATGTTGTGCTCTGGCGTATTCTTTTAATTTAATATGTTGATTGTTTAATCTTGAATAAAACATTTTCCGTTTTGGTAAATGTGGTTCATTTAATTTTTCAAAATTATCAATATAATCATAAGGATAAACTCCTTTGGATGTCATTAATATAAAATCTTCATCATTCACAAAGGCATCAGAAGTATTTGTAAAAGTATTTCGTAATTCTTCAGTATTATTACAATTTTTTTTAAGATTTTCAGTTAAACTATCTAATGAACCACTTAAAATAGCATAAGAATCAATAAACTTAATTTCATATAATATTGGTTTCATTGTTTCGGTTTTTTTATTATAATATTCATCGACTTTAATTGTCTTAGAAAATGACAAATATTTCTCTTCAGTATTGGGGATACAATGGAATTTTTCATCTTCGGTGGAATTATCATATAATGCTTCAATAAATAAATGACTATCATAACCTTTTAAATTATGAATATAAATTGGAAGAAATCGTTGATATTGATATTTTAAATTACAATTATTACAATATGTTCCGATAAATTCTCCGTTAATATGATCGTGATGTGCAACTTTTTTATTTGTAATTTCAAAACCACAATTACATTTATCACATTTTTTAGTTCTATTATGTTTTTGAATCTCATCTGTATTTTTCCATTTTGTTTTAAATTTATTTTTTTGTGTTAATTTATATGATTTTTTTGCATATTTTTCACATTCTTTAATAAAATCACTAGTTAATTTTTTATCATCTTTATTAATAAAACATTTATATTCATCACTATATTCATTATGAATACAATTATATTTTAAACCAAATGAATTTGGAACGTGCTTTTGATAATATTTTGTATTATTATTAAGTGTTGGTTCATCATCATCATCTTTTTTATCAACTTTCATTAAAGTGCTTTCAAAATCACAAAATAAAGAAAAAGGGTGCTTAAATTCATTTTGATAATTTCTAAATTTCATAATATCATTTACTCCTTTCGTTGGTAGTGTTATATGTGTTTGCTCATTATTATTACATAATGATTGGTGTTTCTCGAGTGCTTCAATTGTTGATGAAACAAAGATATTACAATTTTCACAATAATAAGATTTATGCTTTTTATCTTTTGCTAAAACGTTTGTTAATCGAGAAATATTATTAATTAAGCAAAAATGCTTATTTTCATTATCATCTTCAATTAATAATAAATTCATACATTCTTTTTCTTTATCTTTATTTTTGAAATCGGACTTAAATTTTACATAAAATTTTTTATGTTTTATTTCATAAACAACTATATTAATATTATTTAATAATTCATATTTAGGAATATCTTGTTCGATATCAATTGGATAATGTTGATTTTCAGGAATTTTAATATATTTAAAATATTTTTCATAAATTTTAGGAGAAGTAGTATTTTTATTTTTTATTTGAGTTTTATATCTATAACAAACTAAGCAGTATTCTAAACATTTATTATCCATATTTTTAATATTTATAACACTTTTAGAATTTTTAATCTCATCGCTTAATTCAACGTGATTACCAACAAAACTTTTATTTGATTGTCTTAATATTCTAAATTTTAATGAAATGAATTTATCAAAACGTGAATTTGAACCTTCATGTGCTTGTTCTAAATCTTTATTAAATGTGTTTTCTAAATTATTAGTTAAAAAAGTAATATCGCTATTACTAACAATAGACTTTATTTGTGAATTTGTAAAATGATATAAAGTTACCATTGTTTGTTGCCCATCAATAATTACTTGTTGTTTAACGGTATATTTCAAAGTTAATTGAATACTTAATTTTAATCTTTGTGTTTGTGAATAATTTATTTCATTTTTTGAAATTGTTTCAATTAAGGTTTTTCGTTGAATTATTGAAGCAAGATTATTGTGTCCCTCAATCTTTAATTCTTTAATTCTTCCATTTAATGCTAATCTCTCATATTTATTACGATCTCTATATTGTATATTTTCGGTTACATTTTTAGATTTTAAAAAGTCACTAATAACATTTTTTATTCTATTTTTATTTCTTTCAGGTTGGGTTTTTTGTGTTGGTTCAGTAATAATATTCATTTCTTTTAATATTTTTTTTAGTTGATATTGATTTTGTCTTTTTATTTTTTGTTCGTTTTTTTGTTCGGTTTTAAATTGATTAATAATTTGGTTGTGTTCTATGATTAAGTTATTTCTTGCATTTGAAATAGGCAGTTGTTGTAGTTCTTTAATAGATTTATTATAAAATCTTGTTTTGGCACCACGGTATGAAGATTTTGAATTATAGACTTTGCCTCTAAAATTAAATTGATTATCCATCGTTTATATATTATTGAAATATAAAATTATTTTTAAGTAGTTTTAATTTTTCAAAAATAATTATTTTATTTTATTTTAAATAATTTGTTTATAATAAATTAAATTGTTTATAATAAATTAAAAAAAATGGAAAAAATTGGAAAAAAAATATTAATTCAATAAAATATTATTAAAAATTTTAATTTCTTTATTTAAAATCCTTTTATTACATAATGAATTTTTATTAAGATTATAGTTTGCTTTATACTTTTCTTTATTTTGTGCATATTTTTTTTTATGATATTCTTTATTAAACTTATCAGTATTGTTTAGTCTATATTCTTTTTGATATTGGTTATATTTTTCACGGTTATTTTCTCTATATCGTTTTGAAATTTCAACAACAGTTAAAGGCATTATAATAATACTATATAAAAATATATCTTTAATAATAATTATTTATAAAAATAAAAATATATATTAATATATATAATGTCAGTATATATAAAACATCAAATAATTAATGATTTAATAATGGAAGCTAATAATATGTATTTGGATTGTTTAGAGAATAATACATCAGTTCCATCTATAATTCAATTTTTTAATGATGAATACCATATGAGATATAAATTAAATAGATTGTTAATAAATGATAACATATCATCTTTAGATATATATTATTTTAAATTTTTATTAAACACATTTCCAGAAGGGTTTGGTATTTTCTTTATAAAATCATTAAATGATGACAATATTAATTTAACTGATATTTATTATGATTTAAAAAAAATATCATATAATAAAGTATAATGTATAAAGATAAAACTGTTTATTTAGAATATCAAAGAAATTATTATAAAAATAAAATAAAGAAAAAGAAATCATCATCATTTGAAAGTGATTGTGTTAAAGAAAATTTAAAAAATGAAAAAAGAAGAAAATATTATTATAATAAAAGATATAATAAATTAAATCCACCAATTGTTAAAACAAAACAAGAACTTTTTTTAATTATTTAATTATATTACTTATTAATTTTTGTAATATTTTATCATTTAACTTTCTATTTTTTAAAACGAATATTGAATTATGTTTATTTAATATTTGTCTATCATCTTTAATTTTACTCTTGGAATAGAAATATTGAAAATACAAACAATAATATCCACAAAGAACACTATTATAATGTTGAATTTGGTCTATACTATAAATAATAGGAATACCTTTTTTAAATCTGTAAAAGAAAGTTAATAAATTTGTTGGCATTGGCACACCGAACGAATCAAAATAAATAATAATATCTTTCTTTATAATAAAACATACCCAATGAGTTCCTGAACCAACATAACTATTTTGTAAGTTAATAATAAAATTTCCTTGTTTAGGTATTATATTTTGTAATAGGTCTTTATTTAAAACAGCGTTTAAATTTAAATTTAATTGTTTATATAAGTCTTCTAAATTAAAATTTGATAATAAATCAACCATTTATATATACAGTATATATAAATATTAAATTATAAAAAAAAGATTATTTAATTTTCTACTTGTCGTTTTCTAATAGATTTTGGAGGAGCAGGATTAAATGAGGGATGTTGTGGAGAAATTAAACTTGATTGAATACCACCACCCATTGCTTTAAATGAACCACCTTGAACACTTCCACAATGAGGACATCCTTTATTCATACCGACACCTGCTCCTGAACTTGCTTCAATATAAGGCTCTAATTCTTTAGCCACTTTATAAGCTTGTTTAACAGTATTTTTTGTTTTTCTTAAAACATTTTTCATTTTCATCTTTCCACCACTAATATCTTTATATGCTTGATTGCTAGTATTAACTGCTCTACTCAAATCTTCATCAATGAAATCAAGATAGTGACCGTTCTTGTCAATGGCTTTTGAAACTTTCTTAACACCCCTATTAACAGTTTTTTTTAACTTCTTCATATTAAATTTTCCACCCTCTACAGATTTATAAGAAGTCTTTGCTTCAGTCATTGCTTGTTTGTATGGAATATTGTGTTGTGAAGCATATGCCTTAACGTGTTCTATCCAATTACTCATTATATATAATATAGTTATATATAATTTTTATATATTATAATATTGTTTATATATTATAACATTTTAATTAAAAAAATTATAGTTTCATTCCAGTGACAACATCAATTTTAATATCCTTTTCGATTTCCAAATAACATAAAAATTCTAAATTCTTAGTACCCATATTGGTTCCTGAAATTTCAATAGAGACGGGAACAGATTCGTCTGATTCATTCTTTCTTGATAAATCAACAACAATATAACCTTTATTACTTTCATAATCTTGAAGACCGAATAATCCAGTTCTAATTCCATCTTGGAGTCCCGCTTCAATACCAGCAGAACAGTCAAGTTCATCTAAATATTGTTCAAATTTAAATTTTTTATTAGTTGAATACATATTAACACCAGATACACTAACATTAAAATCTTGAATAGTGCAAGGAGCAGGATGACATAAACCATCTTCAGTAAAAGGACTACTAACACTATCCCAACCAATAGAACCATTCTCACTAAGATAAGGAACAATAATAAGTCTTTTTAACCTGGTAATAGCATTAGTCACCAAATAATTAAATGATTGACCTGCAGGAACTTTTCTTATATGGTTCATATGAACATCATTATAAACCAAATGTCTTTGAGGTGATGTTTCAAGAGATTTTTTAACTTCAGGACTTAAAGTATAAGCAGGTGCGTATAATCTTGCTTGAGTAAGAGCATGAGTTGAAGAATTAGTAGTTTTAGCAACATTACACGAAATAGTTACTTTATCACCAACGGAATTAACAACCGAAACCACATCTTCCATTTGTAAAAGAAATGGTGTTGAACTTCCTTTTTTATTTAAATTTTGAACTACAGTTCCACCGTCATTTTCAATAATCATTTCTAATTGATTAAGTGTAAAAAGCATTCTGATGTTAGAACCTCTACTCATAACCATACTATCCATAAAAGGTAAATCTTTTAATCTAATAAAGCAATTATAATAATAAAAATGTTCTTTAGAGTTAGTTTTATCAACATAATTAATGCCTGTTTTAGCACCAACAGATCCAAGTAAAAGTTCTTTTTGAGGGTCATTTAAGAAAAAAGGAGATTTAATTTTTTCATCAAATTCAACACCATCAATAATTACGCCATATTCATTATTATATCCCCAATCATATTGAGTTGTATCTCTCAAACCAGTATGAGCCATTAGTTTAGTATCATCAAATGAAGAAGTAGTATTCTTTAAAAATTGAAGATAAGGAGCAATTTCAGTATTTGCTTGAACTACATTTTCATTATTATAATCACACATAAAAGAATTCACAATATTCAAATTATCACTCTTAAGTTTTAAATTGAAATCATCAGGAATATCAACATTATTTGTTTTAACTGAAAAGACTAAAGGAATTACAGCGAAACCCTCGCGAAGATTAAGGAATTTACCACTATTAGACCAAGAAGAAGTGTTAAATTCAATTTCATTTCGTGAGTAATCACTACTACCATTAGTATCCATTTGATATAAAAGTTGTTTTTGAAGAAATACTTCATCAGGAGAACCTTGAACTTCGGATGATTGTGCCAATACGAGATTATCTTTATCCATTATATATATATATATGTATTATATATTTTTATTTAAATATATAATTATAGAAAAAAGCTATTTAAATTTAAAATTCACAAATCTCTTAAGTTTTTCATCAGTGTCATTTTTACTTGTTGGAAAATTGAGTATAGTTAAATTTTTTGTTTTATCTTTATCTTCCCGTATTTTATCATTCATTATAATTTCATTATAAGCACCACCAATAATTTGTTTTTTTGTTTTTCTACAATACACCATTATATTAATTAATCTATATATTTTATTTTAATTGTCTTGTTTTAACACTGATAACACAAATAACATATTATTATCTTTAATTCTTAGAAGGTTAAAATCTTGGTCGTATATTTTAATTACAATTTCTTTATATGTTCCTTCTTTAATTTTAGAATAAATAACATCAGCATTAAAATTAATTAAATCACCTATACTAACACCATTTGGAGTGGCAAATGAAGTAAGAACATTATTTGGAATACTTAAATTATTTTCTACTAAATTACAAGTAATATTATAACTAAATGAAGGGTCAATTGATGGGTTAAAATCATTTAAAAAGGAATAATTATCCCGTGTAGATGGAGTATTAGTTGTAAAATCTTGAAATACTGAACCTGCATTAAAACCTAAATATTTACCGAAATTATTATTAGATAAAATATTAATCTTTGGAGTTTGATATTCATTTGGTAACTGCCAAGTTGCATTATTGGGTATAATTACATTATCACCAAATTCTTCAGTTGTTTTTAAACTTGACAGTCTAATTTCAATTGAATAATAAACTGAATTAGTTAATAATTCAATAAAGTAAATATTATTACTTCCATTTGTTAAATAATGATTATTTTTAACCATTTGAGATTGAAGAAATTCATTTAAAATATTTATTGAATAATATCCATCAGGAATAATAATATCTTTAATATCAGTTAAATCACCATTGGCATCCCACCATACATACTGAAATTTATTATTGTTATAATTTTTTGTAATATTGAACCAAGAATAAAAAAGATTAATATGACTTACAGCAATTGTATCACCTTTAGAAAATGTATGTGCTTTATTGAATTCATATCTCAATTCACTATTAAAAGAATTGTTTATATGGTTTTTGTTAAGAATAATATTTGATGACATTATATAATATAAATATATAATAAATATATTTATAACTAAAAAATTATGTTAAACATTCAATTAATATTTCAGCATCTACAAGAGATATTTTATTAATTATTGGACTTGATAAAACTTTTATAATATCTATTGCTTCTTGTTTTAAAATATTTGATGTATTACCAGCATTAAATGAACCTTGAATTATTTTTAATCTATGAAAATAATCATCCACACTTTTTGAATATCTTTTATAATTTAAAACATTCTTTAAATTACATAATGATAATAGTGTTTCAAATATTACAACTTCATTATTATTCAATTCTTTTTGTAATTCAATATTAATTCTTTGAGTATCAATTAAATCAGTTAATAAGTTTTTAAAATCATCTGTTATTTCAGTGCGTTTTAATTTAGCAATTGGAGCAAGACCTTTTTTATTTTTAATTAACAAAACATTTTGTTTTAATTGTTTAGTATTTAAAATATACTTACCAAAAGGAACATATAATTTATCAATTAAATCCGTTATAGTTTTTGCTTTACTTTTTATATTTCTTGTTTTAACTTGAATATTTTCAAATTTTAAGCCACTCATTATATGTTTAATATAGTAGTGTGATAAAATTATTTCATATTGTCTTATATTAATATAATATTAACAGATATAAATATAATATTAAGAATTAATTGAAATATCATCGTCATTAATTAATGTGGTAATTTGTTTTATGCTTTCAGTTTTAATTTCGAGTAATATTTCCAAAATCTGTTGTTTTTTTGTTGTTTCATCTATATCATTACTAACTAACGTTTCAATAAGAACATTAATAGTAGATTTTAGATCATTTTTTATTCTTTGATATTGTCTTAAAGTTAATTTATTTGTAGTATTAATAGTAATATTTGATTCATTATTAAATACATTATCATATAAATAACTCAAAGCATCTAATTTTTGTTTTGCTTCCATTTCTTCAAATTTATTTTTGAAATTATATTCGTGTAATTCTTCTTTTAATTGTTGTAGATTTTCCATAATATTAGAAGAATTAAAAGAACCTGGTGTGCCAGTTTCAACAATATTTTTTATTAATTGTTTTGTGGTTTGTAAAACAAAGGATGGTAAAACATCAGTTCCTTTAAATTGATTTACTAAATTGTCATATATAGTAGAAAATTTGGAATAATTAATATCTTCTATATAAAACATTTTCATAAAATATTCACTATGTTTTATATCATTATCAAATAAATTATAGGTCATTCTTCTTAATTGTTGATCAACATATTCCTTATTTTTTAATTTTTCATACTTTGTTCTTGTATCTATAATTTCTGGAACAATATCATTATCAAATTCTTTTTGTCTCTTATTTAAATACTCTAAATGTGATATTTCAAGGTCTGTTGATAATTCCCGTGCTTTTCTTGTGTCATTATAATAAGCCATTTTAATATATATATATATTATATAAAATAATAATATTATATCAATTAAAATTTGATGGGATAAGTTTTTCTCTAAAATTCTTTCTATACGATAACCCTGAATTTTGAGAACTTTTCATATCTATTAAAAAAAAGTTTCCAAATTCCCCAGCATTACAAACATAATTATACATATTAGTCATTTGTTCTTTAGTAGCATTTAAACTAAATTCAGTTAAGATTAAATTTAAATCTCTTAAATTAGGTGTTTTAATAATGAACACATAATCACATTGTAATCTTATAATTTTTGGAATTTTAAAAAATGATTGTGATAAATATAACATGCTACAACCTAATTTTCTACCTCTAATATATAATTCCTGAATGCATTTTTGGTCTTTTTCATTTACCATATCATCTAAAATAACCAATGTTTGACCATAATAATCACCATCTTTAAATTTTCTCAAATCATCTAAATCATAACTTATTGATAATAAGTCTGCTTTTAATTTCGATTGTAAATAATTATAAAGTGGTTCTTCAGCCTTTGTATATATGTAAATTTTATTAAATGTAGATGGCATATCCGATATAAGTTGAAGAACAGTTTGTGTTTTTCCAGCCCCTGAACTACCTATAATACAACCTTTCATTTCAATTTTTATTTTATGATAATCATAATTAGGATTAATAGTTTTCTTCATAAACTTTTGAACACCCTCTAATTCATAAAAATTTATTATTTCTTTCTTTTGTGATTTTTTACGAGACATATAATATTATATTATATAATAAAAATATATTATTATATAATGACATTCTATCCAGCACCAAATTAACTTTTTATAGTTGTTGAACACTAATT
>Ga0222659_1000901_pt1 | contig 13829 bp, 1 predicted proteins | sample AntAcemetagen547_FD_179850 | JGI IMG/M metagenome (GOLD analysis project Ga0222659, IMG submission 179850) | Saline water microbial communities from Ace Lake, Antarctica - #547 | ecosystem: Environmental > Aquatic > Non-marine Saline and Alkaline > Saline | place: Antarctica: Ace Lake | collected...
GAATGTGGTTACTAAAGACATTGTCGGAAATAGTGATAATACTTTCACGTTCGATTATCATTATCAAAATGTATTCTGTTATGGTAAGGAAGTAGATGATTTTCATGCAATAGACAAATCCAAAATATTTGCACTACACCATTCAGCTATCCAAGAAATAGATAGATTACAATTAGAGGAAAAGGATAAAGTGGTTGAGTTAGAAGCAAAAGTAACAGCATTAGAAACGAAAAATGCGGAATTACAAACCCAAATAGATAATATCATGACAATATTGAATAACAATAATCTGTCATAAGCAATCATCATAAAAACACAAACCTCATACACAAACCCATAAACATAACACACAAACATCTTTTTTTGAAATTATCATAATATTAGAATCATAATTTCAAATCAAATCAAATCACACTTACCATTGTTCCAAGTATCCACCCACACGAACATCCGAATTGAAAGACGCATCGCTCAAAACAAAGAGTTCTCCATTCAAAGACACATCACCAGATACCTTGAGTTCTCCGTTCAAAGAAATATCTTCGGTAACAATCAATGTGTAATCATTAATGGTTGTATTAATGGTCTTTGTATCTTTCGTTTGATATACGGACAAATTACCGCGGATCACCAAATCACCGCTAATATCCACATTCGCGTTCATTGATACGTCGTTTGCGAATGTTGCATCATCCGAAACATATAAAGTAGAAGACAATGTTGCTGCCTTGGAAACCTTTAAGGTAGATTTCAAAGTGGCGGACTTAGATACATCCAACGTGGAGCTTAGAGTGGATGCCTTGGATACAGTCAACGTATCATTTACCTTCAACGTGCTACCCATGGTGGAAGCACCAGTAACAGCCAATGTGGACGACAATGTGGCAGCTTTGGAAACCTTTAAGGTAGATTTCAAAGTTGAAGCCTTGGCAACATCCAATGTGGAACTTAGGGTAGATGCATTGGATACAGTCAACGTATCATTTACTTTCAATGTGCTACCCATAGTGGAAGCACCAGTTACTGCCAAAGTGGACGACAATGTGGCAGCCTTGGAAACCTTCAATGTGGATTTCAAGGTGGATGCCTTGGCAACGTTCAAAGTGGAACTTAGGGTGGATGCATTGGATACAGTCAACGTATCATTCACCTTCAATGTGCTACCCATGGTGGACGCACCGGTGACAGCCAATGTGGAAGATAATGTAGCTGCCTTGGAAACCTTTAATGTAGATTTCAAGGTGGAAGCCTTGGCAACGTCTAAAGTGGAGCTTAATGTAGATGCTTTGGAGACGGTCAACGTATCATTTACCTTCAACGTGCTACCCATGGTGGAAGCACCGGTCACAGCCAAGGTGGAAGACAATGTGGCAGCCTTGGAAACCTTTAATGTGGATTTCAAGGTAGAAGCCTTGGCAACATCCAATGTTGAACTTAGGGTAGATGCGTTGGATACAGTCAAAGTATCATTTACCTTCAAAGTGCTACCCATGGTGGAAGCACCAGTAACCGCCAATGTGGAAGACAATGTGGCAGCCTTGGAAACCTTTAATGTGGATTTCAAGGTGGAAGCCTTGGATACATTCAATGTGGACTCCATGTCAGCTGACTTGACAACACGGATATTATAATTAAACGAAACATCGCCATCTTCATCAATTACCACAGCATTACTTAGATTTATGCCGTCTACACGTGTTTGAATCGCTAATCCCAGATTATAACTCGTAAATTTTACACCACTTACATCACCAACTGTCAAATCTGAAGCAGTAGTCGAACCGGTACTGGATGTAACAGCAGATGTAAATCTATTAGCATATAATGTTCCGTTAACTACAACAGGAGTATCATTTATATTTCCAGTATCTATGGTCATGACATTATCCGAATTATCAATTGTAACAAAGCCACATAAGTTGAGGTCACCATTAACGGTAAGCTCCTGTTCGAAAACCACATCTCCACTTACATCCAATGTAGAACCTAATTTAGTTGCGTTTGTCACATTTAATGTGGAACTTAAGGTGGCAGCCTTGGAAACCTTCAATGTAGATTTCAATGTGGAAGCCTTGGCAACATCCAAAGTGGAACTTAGTGTGGATGCTTTAGATACAGTTAAAGTATCATTTACCTTCAAAGTGCTACCCATAGTGGAAGCACCAGTAACCGCCAATGTTGAAGACAATGTGGCAGCCTTGGAAACCTTCAATGTGGATTTCAAGGTGGCAGCCTTAGCAACATTTAATGTGGAACTTAGGGTAGATGCCTTGGATACAGTCAAAGTATCATTCACCTTTAATGTGCTACCCATAGTGGAAGCACCCGTAACCGCCAATGTGGAACTTAAGGTGGCAGCCTTGGAAACCTTCAATGTGGATTTCAAGGTAGAAGCCTTGGCAACATCCAAAGTGGAACTTAGGGTGGATGCGTTGGAGACGGTCAACGTATCATTCACCTTCAATGTGCTACCCATGGTGGACGCACCAGTAACCGCCAATGTGGAACTTAAGGTGGCAGCCTTGGAAACTTTCAATGTGGATTTCAAGGTGGAAGCCTTGGCAACATCCAAAGTTGAACTTAGGGTGGATGCCTTAGATACAGTCAAAGTATCATTTACCTTCAATGTGCTACCCATGGTGGACGCACCAGTAACAGCCAATGTGGAAGATAATGTTGCAGCCTTGGAAACCTTCAAGGTAGATTTCAAGGTGGAAGCCTTGGCAACATCCAATGTGGAACTTAGGGTGGATGCATTGGATACAGTCAAAGTATCGTTTACCTTCAATGTGCTACCCATGGTGGAAGCACCAGTAACAGCCAATGTGGAACTTAATGTGGCAGCTTTGGAAACCTTCAAGGTAGATTTCAAGGTGGAAGCCTTGGCAACATCCAAAGTTGAGCTTAGTGTGGATGCGTTGGATACAGTCAAAGTATCATTCACCGTCAAAGTGCTACCCATGGTAGAAGCACCAGTAACAGCCAATGTGGAAGACAATGTTGCAGCTTTGGAAACCTTCAAGGTAGATTTCAAGGTGGAAGCCTTGGCAACGTTCAAAGTTGAACTTAGGGTGGCAGCTTTGGAAACCTTCAATGTAGATTTCAAGGTGGAAGCCTTGGCAACATCCAAAGTTGAACTTAGTGTGGATGCATTGGATACAGTCAAAGTATCATTCACCTTCAATGTGCTACCCATGGTGGAAGCACCAGTAACAGCCAATGTGGAACTTAAAGTGGCAGCTTTGGAAACCTTCAAGGTAGATTTCAAGGTGGAAGCCTTGGCAACATCCAAAGTTGAGCTTAGTGTGGATGCATTGGATACAGTCAAAGTATCATTCACCTTCAAAGTGCTACCCATGGTGGACGCACCAGTAACAGCTAACGTGGAAGACAATGTTGCAGCCTTGGAAACCTTCAAAGTAGATTTCAAGGTGGAAGCCTTGGCAACATCCAAAGTAGAACTTAGGGTAGATGCATTGGATACAGTCAAAGTATCATTTACCTTCAATGTGCTACCCATGGTGGAAGCACCAGTAACCGCCAATGTAGAACTTAAAGTGGCAGCCTTGGAAACCTTTAATGTTGATTTTAAGGTGGCAGCCTTGGCAACATCAAGAATGGAAGCTAATGTAGTTGCTTGTTTGACATATAAATCTCCATTGAATGAAGCATCACCAGATATTTTAAGTTCTCCATTTAATGAGATGTCTTCGGTAACAACTAATGTATAATCATTTACAGTTGTATTAATCTTCTTTACATCATCATATTGATACACAGTTAGATTACCATTTATTACCAAATCACCACTAATATCTACATGTCCGTTCATAGATACGTCATCTTGTAATGTTGTTTTACCAGTAACTTCCAATGTTGAACTTAAGGTGGCAGCCTTGGAAACCTTCAATGTGGATTTCAAGGTGGAAGCCTTGGCAACATCCAAAGTTGAACTTAGAGTGGATGCATTAGATACAGTTAAAGTATCATTTACCTTCAAAGTGCTACCCATGGTAGACGCACCAGTAACAGCCAATGTTGAACTTAAAGTGGCAGCTTTGGAAACCTTCAATGTGGATTTCAATGTGGAAGCCTTGGCAACATCCAAAGTGGAACTTAGTGTAGATGCCTTGGATACAGTCAAAGTATCATTCACCTTCAATGTGCTACCCATAGTGGAAGCACCAGTAACAGCCAATGTGGAACTTAAGGTGGCAGCCTTGGAAACCTTCAATGTGGATTTCAATGTGGAAGCCTTAGCAACATCCAAAGTGGAACTTAGAGTGGATGCCTTGGATACAGTCAAAGTATCATTAACCTTCAAAGTGCTACCCATAGTGGAAGCACCAGTGACAGCCAATGTGGAACTTAAGGTGGCAGCCTTGGAAACCTTCAATGTAGATTTCAACGTGGAAGCCTTGGATACAGTCAAAGTATCATTCACCTTCAATGTGCTACCCATAGTGGACGCACCAGTAACAGCCAATGTTGAACTTAAAGTGGCAGCCTTGGAAACCTTCAATGTAGATTTCAATGTGGAAGCCTTGGCAACATCCAAAGTAGAACTTAGGGTAGATGCGTTGGATACAGTCAAAGTATCATTTACTTTTAAAGTACTACCCATGGTGGAAGCACCAGTAACCGCCAATGTGGAACTTAATGTGGCAGCCTTGGAAACCTTCAATGTGGATTTCAAGGTGGAAGCCTTAGCAACATCCAATGTGGAACTTAGGGTGGATGCCTTAGAAACCTTCAATGTGGATTTCAATGTGGAAGCCTTGGCAACATCCAAAGTTGAACTTAGAGTGGATGCCTTAGATACAGTTAAAGTATCATTTACCTTCAAAGTGCTACCCATGGTAGACGCACCAGTAACCGCCAATGTGGAAGACAATGTGGCAGCCTTGGAAACCTTCAATGTAGATTTCAATGTGGAAGCCTTAGCAACATCCAACGTGGAACTTAGGGTGGATGCCTTGGAGACGGTCAAAGTATCGTTTACCTTCAATGTGCTACCCATAGTGGACGCACCAGTAACCGCCAATGTGGAACTTAATGTGGCAGCCTTGGAAACCTTCAATGTGGATTTCAAGGTGGAAGCCTTGGCAACATCCAAAGTGGAACTTAGTGTGGATGCATTAGATACAGTTAAAGTATCATTTACCTTCAAAGTGCTACCCATTGTGGACGCACCCGTAACCGCCAATGTGGAACTTAAGGTGGCAGCCTTGGAAACCTTTAAAGTAGATTTCAAAGTGGAAGCCTTGGCAACATCCAAAGTGGAACTTAGGGTGGATGCGTTGGAGACGGTCAACGTATCATTCACCTTCAATGTGCTACCCATGGTGGACGCACCAGTAACCGCCAATGTGGAACTTAAGGTGGCAGCCTTGGAAACCTTCAATGTGGATTTCAAAGTGGAAGCCTTGGCAACCTCCAAAGTGGAACTTAGGGTGGATGCCTTGGATACAGTCAAAGTATCATTTACCTTCAAAGTGCTACCCATGGTAGACGCACCAGTAACCGCCAAGGTGGAAGACAATGTGGCAGCCTTGGAAACCTTCAATGTGGATTTCAAGGTGGAAGCCTTGGCAACGTTCAAAGTGGAACTTAGGGTAGATGCCTTGGATACAGTCAACGTATCATTTACCTTCAAAGTGCTACCCATTGTAGACGCACCAGTAACCGCCAATGTGGAAGACAATGTGGCAGCTTTGGAAACCTTCAAGGTGGATTTCAACGTGGAAGCCTTGGCAACACTCAAAGTGGAACTTAGGGTGGATGCCTTAGATACAGTTAAAGTATCATTCACTTTCAATGTGCTACCCATAGTGGAAGCACCAGTAACCGCCAATGTAGAACTTAAGGTGGCAGCTTTGGAAACCTTCAAGGTAGATTTCAAGGTGGAAGCCTTGGCAACGTTCAAAGTGGAGCTTAGGGTGGATGCATTGGATACAGTCAAAGTATCATTCACTTTCAATGTGCTACCCATAGTAGAAGCCCCAGTAACAGCCAATGTGGAACTTAAGGTGGCTGCCTTAGAAACCTTCAATGTAGATTTCAATGTGGATGCCTTGGCAACATCCAATGTAGACTTCAATGTAGAACTTTGACCTACAACTAAATTATCATTTAAAGATATGTCTCCACTTTTGACGTTCATTGTACCTTGAAATTGTGAAATACCACTTACATCTAATTGAGCGTCAGGAGCATTGTTAAGAGGGTTGTAACCAATAGCAACTTTATCATCGTAAGATAATACAGTTGAACCTACTTTTCCATTGAAACTTAAATCCAATTGTCCGGTAGCATCATTAAACGAGAAAGATGTAAAATTTCCTTGGGTTCCTACGGTTTGGTCTTCTACCTTAAAATATATTGTATTATTTTCTAAATACAAACTTCTGAATGGTTTTTCTGCGCTACCAATATCCCATTTAAATGCTTCTTTTGGAACTAAATGTCCGTTTATTTCAACCTGATTGTTTGTACTTGCGTCAGTAAATCCAGCCTGGTCTTTTCCCAATAAACGGATTAGTGTACTATCATTACCACTACCATCCGACGCAATGTATTTCAGTGTATTATCGTGTTTATCTAATTGAAACTGGACGTTATCAGATAAATCTTTTAAGAAAGCAAACTTTTGACGAGACACATCCGTCATAATTTCAGAGGCATCACTCTCGTAACGCTTACCCATGACGTGAAATTCAGACGCATCAATCGCCACTTTTGATACACCATCCTCCGCAGCGGTGTAAAAATTTAACGAATTATCGGCACGGATATTAACCGCCCCCCCACTTATATCTAAAAACCCTTTCAAGTAACTCTGTCTTAACTTATTCGCATTGTTTGACTGATCAAACCATGTACTCATTGTTTGACTATATATAAAGTCAGCATATAAATTCTTGATTAAATAATGATTAAATAATGATTTTATGCAAATAATATACCAAAATACTAAAGTCTATCATATTTATTTAGTATTTTGGTATAATACAGTAAATCATTCTATCCGTGTAAATATATAAGAGGTTATAATGTCATCTCAAGATGATTGGTTAGTTGACCCCAAATCAAATAGATTTATAGATACCTACATGCGTGGGTATTTAGATATGAGTGGGGGTCATTTAATACTACGCAACAATGATATTTACGTAAATGATGGTGATATTTCATTAAATGGAAAATTACTTGTAACTGGCGACGCTTCACTTAATTCGAAATTGTTTGTAGCAAACGATGTTTGTATGAACGAACTATTAATGGTAGGTAATGATGTTAGTTTGAATTCGAAATTGTTTGTAGCGAACGATGTTTGTATGAACGAACTATTAATGGTAGGTAATGATGTTAGTTTGAATTCGAAATTGTTTGTTGCTGACGACGTTTCTATGAATGAAACGTTACATGTAGGCAATAATGTTATATTTGATTCCAAACTTCTGGTCGAAGGCGATGCGTCATTCAATTCCAATGTAGATATTTCTGGAAATCTGGTAATACGCGGAACCCTCGGAGTTTATCAACAACAAGAGATCAAAGTCATCAATACTACAGTAAACAATTATCAATTAATTATTACAGAAGATCTTTCGTTAAATGGCAAATTATATGTAAAGGATGATGTTAGTTTGAATTCTAAATTATTTGTTGCTGAAGATGTTTGTATGAATGAAATATTAATCGTTGGAAATGATGTTAGTTTCAACTCCAATTTATTTGTTGATGGTGATTTATCATTAAATGGCGATTTAAGTGTTGATGGAGATACACGATTAAATACTTTATATGTTCGGGGGTGGACGGTATTACGGTCTACTTTAGACGTTAGTAAAAATGTTACATTTGGGTCAACTCTTGAGGTTAGTGGTGCTACTAATTTACGTTCTTCACTTGATGTTAGTGGTGTAACAAATCTTGCGTCTACATTGAAGGTTTCCAAGGCAGCAACTTTAAGTTCCACATTGGCGGTTACTGGGGCTTCCACCATGGGTAGTACATTGAAAGTTGATGATACATTGACTGTATCCAAGGCATCCACCCTAAGTTCTACTTTGAACGTTGCCAAGGCTTCCACTTTGAAATCTACTTTAAATGTTTCCAAGGCTGCCACCTTAAGTTCTACATTGGCGGTTACTGGTGCTTCCACTATAGGTAGCACATTAAAGGTGAATGATACTTTGACCGTCTCCAAGGCATCCACCCTAAGTTCTACTTTGACCGTTGCCAAGGCTTCCAACTTGAAATCAACATTGAAGGTTTCCAAAGCTGCCACGTTAAGTTCCACATTGCGTGTAGCTGGTGCGTCTACTATTGATAACACTTTAAAAGTAAATGATACTTTAACTGTATCTAAGGCATCCACCCTAAGTTCTACGTTGACCGTTGCCAATGCTTCCATATTGAAGTCTACTTTAAAGGTTTCCAATGCTACTACTTTATCGTCTACTTTATATGTTGCGAACGACGTTTCTATGGATACAGTCGTTACTATCGGTGGCGACGTATCTTTGAATAATAAATTGTATGTTGCAAGTGATGTTTCTATGGATTCTATCTTGATGGTTGGAGGCGATGTTTCTATGAATTCCAAATTAACCGTACATGATGACGTTACCGTTGAAAATGGTGGTATTACTACGAATGATATTTCACTTAACGTTAGTAATTTACCTTTTTTTGCTACAGGGGCTTTTACGGATAATGAACAAATCGTATATTCCAAATTTTCTAATTCAGACCGTGTATTGAATGGACTATATGATATTTCAGCAAGTTCGGTTAATGGCACTAATCATCCATGGAATGTGACGGATAGCACATTAGCCGAATGGGTATCTGCATCCGGAACAGGTAAATCAACACAAACTATTGTAACATATATAGATAACGCTGTCAGTACAACTGTGAATGGAGAATATATACAGTTTGAGTTCCCTTTCCATATCAAGTTAAATCAATATGTAATTAATACTAATAATTCAGTCAAAGATGTTCGATTAATTGGATTCAAAGATAGTGATTTTTATCATATTAACACTTTTACAAATGGAACAAAGGGTGGAACTGGCGAATCTGATACAATTCCGATTGATACTTCGTTTTATAGTAACCTATTTCGAGTTGTTTTTCCGCAAAATAGTAATAATACTTCTACTATATCCGTAATATCTTTATCATTCAGTGGAGATGTAATTGGGAGTAAAGTAAACATAGACAATGGTAATATTGGAATTGGTAATGTCAATCCTCGTAGTGCTCTGGAAATAACAGGCAATATGGTTTTATCCAACGCTACAAGTGGTATAAATAATTCTGGCGAAAATCAAGAACACGGGCGTATTACTTGGGCTGGAATTGGTCGTGACATTAGTGATAATCATTCCAGTTATATCCGTTCTTATTTTGAAGATGAAACATATGATACCTCAGGTAATCTTGCGTTTGGAACAAGTGATGGAACAACAATAGCAGAAGACAGATTTATTATCCACTCTACAGGCAAAAACGAATTTATTACAGATGTTTCTATGGATTCTGGATTGTTCGTCGGACACGATGTTAGTCTTAATTCAAAACTTTACGTATATGGTGCTGCTACCATGGGTAGCACATTGAATGTAAATGATACGTTGTCCGTATCTAAAGCATCTACACTAAGTTCTACTTTGAACGTTGCCAAGGCTTCCACATTGAAATCGACTCTTAATGTTTCCAAGGCTGCCACATTATCTTCCACATTGGCGGTTACTGGTGCTTCTACCATGAGTAGCACTTTGAAGGTGAATGATACGTTAACTGTATCCAAATCATCCACTCTAAGTTCCACATTGAACGTTTCCAAGGCTTCCACCTTGAAATCCACATTGAACGTTTCCAAGGCTGCCACATTATCTTCCACATTGGAAGTGACTGGTGCTTCTACCATGAATAGCACTTTGAAAGTAAATGATACTTTGACCGTATCCAAGTCATCTACCCTAAGTTCCACTTTGGATGTTGTCAAGGCTGCCACCTTGAAATCTACTCTTAATGTTTCCAAGGCTGCCGCATTATCTTCCACATTGGAAGTGACGGGTGCTTCTACTATGGGTAGCACATTGAAGGTGAATAATACGTTGACTGTATCCGGAGATACATCATTGAATGGAGAATTATATGTCAATAATACAATTACCGTTTCAGGTAACATCTTACCAATGACTCATTTAACCCATGATATTGGTAGCGCACAAAAATCATTTCGTGACATTTATATGTCTAATGGAACTATGTACAATGTAGATTCTGATGGAAACACTAATTCTATGTCAACCGACCAAGGTATTATCACCGTCACTTATACCGATAATACCACCGACCCGGAAAATCATATTACCACTCAACACGTACAAATTGGTAGTGTAGATAATAAAACCGGTATGGGAGGATTATCATCAACAGATGCGTCATTCACCTTAGATATTCAAGGAAATTTACGAGTTACTCAAGATGTATCACTTAATTCAACATTACACGTAGGTGGTGCTTCCACCATGGGTAGCACATTAAAGGTAAACGATACTTTGACTGTATCCAAAGCATCTACTCTAAGTTCCACATTGGCTGTTACTGGTGCTTCCACCATGGGTAGCACATTGAACGTTGTGGGCGAATCTACAATGAGTACGTTGACCGTATCTAACGCATCCGTAAGTTCCATGTTGGAGGTAACCGGCGATGTTTCTATAAATTCTCTTTCGGCAAATCATAAAATTACGGCTACAGACCTTTCTATAAATAATAATGTTGTTATTCATAATAATGTGGTAATAGGTAATTCTGATATTAGTGATAATGAAGTATTAACGGTTATAGGTAAAATTGTTGCTACAGATTTTATTATCAGATCGGGGGCAGACGGTATAACACAACTCATAACCAGTAAAGTTGGCACAGTTCAACTTGGTTCATCAGACACTCCACCTAAAATAACTACTGGTATAAACGCAGCTGAATCTATTGTTATCCAAACCGGTAATAGTGACCGATTCACTATAGACGAAAATGGTAATACTACGTTATCGAACGACGTTTCTATGAACGCTGGATTAGAAGTTACCGGTAATGTCAGTCTGAATTCCAATCTATATGTTGTTAATGACGTTTCTATGGACGCTGGATTATTTGTTGGCGGTAAATTGGTTAATAACGGTGATGTTTCTATGAACGCCGGGTTAGTTGTTGGCGGTAAATTGGTTAATAACGGTGATGTTTCTATGAACGCAGGATTAGTTGTTGGCGGTAAATTAGTTAATAATGGAGACGTTTCTATGAACGCGGGGTTAGTTATTGGTGGTAAATTGGTTAATAACAGCGATGTTTCTATGAATGCTGGGTTAGTTATTGGCGGTAAATTGGTTAATAACAGCGATGTTTCTATGAACGCTGGATTAGAAGTTGGCGGTAAATTGGTTAATAACGGTGATGTTTCAATGAACGCGGGGTTAGTTGTTGGTGGCGACGTTAGTATGAATTCAAATGTAACTGTAAATGGGGACCTTCAAATTTACGGAAAACTTGATGTTAACCAAATTCAAAATACCAATACTATGAATACTACAGTCAACGATTACACATTAGTTGTCACAGAGGACCTTTCAATTAATGGAGGGTTATCAGTAAGTGGAGATTTATCACTTAATGGTAATGCAAATTTCAGTAACAAAATAATCATCGATAAAGATGGCAATGTTACTGTGACAAATCAAAATATTATAATTGGTAATTCCATTTATTTATCTTCCGTTATTGGTGGTGGTGTTTTTGATAATATTACAGAAGGACTAAATACTTATACCAAAGATTTTGCTGGTTTTAATTATACTATTTCAGCAAGTTCTTATAATTCGAATTCTAACTTTTTTTCTGTGGCAAGTGCGTTTGTAAATAACAATAACATGTGGAACTCGAATTTAAATAGATATATCGATGATGGTACAACACAACTTATAGCAAGTACTACTAATCCTATTACAACTTCATATTTTCCATCCAAAACAATCATAAATGAAATTAATCAGGCTATCGCGATTAACGGAGAATATGTAGAAACCACATTACCCTACTCTACTACTATAGACAACTTTGAAATTCATACAAATACATATCAAGTTCCTACTTTTGGTATTTTATTAGCAAATATGGTAAATAGTAGTGGTGTTGATGTATGGGTTAAGCTTGTAGACTATAATCAAACCACTATACCAGATGTTTCTCTACTTAGAGATACAAAATTTAGCTTTTCTATACCTGGTGGCAACCAATTAAAAACAACCAAAATACGATTTGTTATCAACAAAATAAACAAAGCTACAAGTATAACTGAGACAACACGGGATTCTTTGGGAAATCAAATAGATATTTATGATAAAAATGTTTCTATTCGTTATATTAACTTCAGTGGTCTCGTCCAAAACGCAGGTATATCTATTGGTTCTGGATATTCTCAAAACTCGGCAAATACGTCTATGGGGTTTGCTACATTAGCAAAAAACCAAACTGGTAAAAATAATATTGCTTTCGGTAATTACGCATTATCGCAAACTACAAATAACGATAATGTTGCGGTTGGATATAATTCGTTAATCGCAAATACTGGTGGCAGTTCTAATATTGGTATTGGCTCAAATACGTTATTAAATAATAACATTGGTTCAAATAACAGTGCGTTAGGAACGAGTTCAGGCTTTTCTAATGATAGAGGTACTAATAATACCTTTATTGGAACTAATTCTGGATATTCTAATCGTGATGGAAATAATAACACATTTGTTGGGTATAATACCGATATTAGTGGCAATCATTCTCATTCTACTGCTATTGGTGCAGACGCAAAAGTTACGGAAGATAACCAGATTGTTATTGGTACTACAACGGATAATGTAAAAATACTAGGAACAATTGAACTTAATGGTACATTTTCAGGAGACATTTCATTTAATGATAATATTAAAGTTTCTGGTTCTACCATACTCCAGTCTACATTAAATGTTACAAATGCTACAACTTTAAAAAATACGTTACATGTTACTGGTAAAACTACACTTTATACATTAGACGTTAATGGTATTACTAATTTTAAATCAAATGTTGAGGTAACATCAGGTAACACCTTAACGTCCGACGATATTATTATTAATGGACCGGCTGAATTAAATAATACGTTGGAACTTACTGGTGCTGCCACATTCAATAATACGTTATCTGTTGCTAACTCTACTACTTTTAAATCCACATTAAATGTTGGAAATTCAGCTACATTACAATCACGATTATACGTAGGTGGAGATGTTTCATTCAATCAGAACGCAACCATTACGAAATTAAATGTTACAGAAAATACATCTACAAATACGTTAACTACCTCTGGAGCGTCTACTATTAATGGAAAACTTACAGTCGCACCCAATCAAGACGTCAACTTAGCAAATAAATTCATACTAAATCATGGTATCAATTCCAACCAAACTACGATTATTAATGATACTATTAATATTTCTAATTTTATTGAAATCAAAAATAATAAAATAACTATTACAGGCTCTTCTCCGAATACTGAAGTTATGGATGTTACTGGTATAATTAGCGCTAACTCTGTATTACTGAAAGCTGGAGGAACAGTAACAACCACCGGAGATACAGCTTCGACATCAACAAGTACAATTGTTGGTGACGCGTCTGATGGTATGGGTATCTATCCATTAAGTACTAACCCATTCACCGGTATTCAATTTGAACCATTTGTTAATAAGAGCCGTACAAATAATGTA
>Ga0222659_1000902_pt1 | contig 13828 bp, 8 predicted proteins | sample AntAcemetagen547_FD_179850 | JGI IMG/M metagenome (GOLD analysis project Ga0222659, IMG submission 179850) | Saline water microbial communities from Ace Lake, Antarctica - #547 | ecosystem: Environmental > Aquatic > Non-marine Saline and Alkaline > Saline | place: Antarctica: Ace Lake | collected...
GCATTGATAAACTCAACCTGCCGCCGGGTCATATAGCCTGCGGGGCCAGGGTCGAAGTTTACGCCACCCAGCGCCATGCAGTTTTCACATTCACACCATTTAACATCCCCGTCTGGTGGAGAAATTGGAACCGCATCCCCTTCCGGGTGGCGAGCAAACCAGTTGATAATATACTCCGCCACCAACTGCTGTACTTCAGGATTTGTGGTGCAGAGATACCCCCCCTCTTTCCCTTGTGGAATACGGCGTCCGTTAAAGAGTGAGAAATACTCGGGATGGGTCTCGAACCAAGGGTCATTGGTAAGTAGCCAAGGGCTATTGTGACAAATGTGTTGCCAGAGGACCTGCCCGCCGCGCTTTTGCCATGCAGGTTGCATGCGCAAATTAAAGTTTCGATTCAGGCGGTTTTTTACCGACCAGTCAATCACCTGTTCCGCCTCATTGGAGGAAGACGCGCCCCGGCCGATTTCACGCACCGCAAACTCAGGTCGCTGCAACAATGATTCTTTTGGAAGCAGCAGGTGGTCCCGACGAGGAATCAGCTCCCCTTCGGATCCGGGCTCAAACCAGCGGCATCCTTGCAACTCCAGAAATGCGTAGACCGCATAGAGAGTTCCACGGTCAGATCCACCTAATAAATATAGCGAGCTGTTATTGATCTCCATAAGCAGACTGTCATGCTGCAAGGTCGGAACCGCGTTAGTAAGTTTCGGAAGCAGAGGCAAGGCCTCGCGGGTACGGCCGATGTGTATACTGCGGGAGAAAGAGTCTTTCGACTCATTGATCACCTCCAAGGAAACCGTGGTGATCTGTTTCAGGTAGCGTTGCAGTTCAGATGCTGCGAACACTTCGGTCGGCGAAGGAGAATCCGGTAGTACCAACACGGGACGTTCTTCAAGTTGGTTAAGCATCCACTCCGAAGCTCTGAGCGGTAGGCCTTGCAGGCACAAAAGAGAAATCAAGAGAACTAAAAACCGGTATTTCATGAGAAGAGCCTGTGCAAAATGGGCGCAAAAAGGGGTTGGTGGGCCGCAGTACGCGGCCCACACATGAGTGAAAACAAGTTAGATACGGATTAGGCCTTTTTTTTCCGACGCGAGTAATACGCCGGAAGCATCACACAAGCTCCAACTAGAAGCATGACCAGCGTGGAGGGCTCGGGAATGGTGGAGATGTTGAGGTCATCTATAGCGAATTGCCCCACGCTCGAGCTGTTAATCGAAACAGAGGCGATCGAAGCACCTCCGTCATAATATCCGAAGAAGCTGTGCTCAGAACCGCCGCCCCCCGTATTCGCAAGAATTGTAAAATCGGAACCGATTTGACTCGTGCGGGCAAGATCCGAATAGAGGCTCACAATCATAGCTCCTTCTAAGCGGTTCGCGGTGAAGGCGACCCCGGTGACGGGTTGAGCATTGGATGGGCTGAGTGGATCAATGAAGTCTATTGTCGCTGTACTGGTGGTGCCTTGGTACACTAAGGTCGTGGCGCCGCCCGTAGGACGAAAACCGGACAACACGCGGAAACCGGTATTACTACCAAAATTGACACGAAGGTCTAGGGGGCTACCCTCGATCTCTAAAAGCTCAACGCGATCCAAATTTCCAGTACCACTTGATCCATCTTGAGCGAAACCGTCTCCAACTTCGAAAGTTAAAGCAACTCGCTCTCCCAGTAAGTTGAAAGAGGCCAAATCGATATTCCCCACCTCTTCGTCAATGGTTTTGGGGATGGAATTTATTGCGGTAGTGAGACCGCTCGGATCGTTGATGAGTATGGCTGCGGAGACCTGTGATGCGGTCAGACCCATTAGCAGGGTCCCTAGGATGTGTGTGCATATTTTCATAGTGAAGTTTCCTTGTGGAGGTGTGTGATGAGAAAAGTAAAGTAATTCTATTTAACGAACAATAAAATAGACTCTAGAAATGTGCAAGTGAAAATTTGTTAGTTTTTGATGAAATTAATTAGCGGTCAAAAATTCCCGCCAGCGGGCGCCGTTAGTTTGATGGTCTCGTTGTTCGAAGGTGATAAGCCCTTGGTACTCGATATCGCGCAGTGCCTGTACGATTCCTGGCCAATCTACGGTACCCTCGCACAGAGGATTATGTTCATCACGTTCGCCATAATTATCATGAAAGTGGGTTTCGCGGAGCAAGGATCCGCAGGTTCGGATCACCGTCGGAGTGTGTACACCATTGAGATGGCAATGGCCGGAGTCGACGCAGATTCCCAGATTTTTAGAACCGACTTCTTGACAAAACTGGACCATGCGTTCGGCATGTAGGGTGAGGTCGTACCATTCGGAGATAGCGGTTTCGATGGTGATAGTAATTCCGTACACGGCGGCCCGGTCACAAAGTTTGCGGTATAAATCTATTGAATGATCCCAGATCCGCGCATCCCCACCGTAGGCTTCGAAAGCAGCGTGATTAAGCTGGGTCATGTTAATATCTTTGCGTCGAAAGGCTAATGCAGCATCGGCAGTATTGACTTCCATGGCGCTACCGAACATCCATCCTGGGTGAGTGGTCACACGTTGCAGCCCCATGCGCGCAGCAATAGCCAGCATACGTTCATGATAGTGGAGAAGCCAGGTAACCGGATAGCTACCGGGTGGAGGAAGCATTTGATTATAATGTGCGGATTGAAGTCCGAGCCCCTGTTCTGCGATCACCTCTTTGACTAAAGCATAGGTGTCGTCGGGACGGAAACAGAGGACGCCGTCGGTTTCCCGGAATACTAGACGCTCGGGGTCCGGAGAAAGGGGTACAGGTACATATTCCAGAAATAGATCGCCAATATACGCATCGACAAAACCGGCCTGCAGTAGACGTTGGCATTCTGTTTGCAGATGTTCCCGAGTGGGATGGCTACCTATTTCCAGGAGTCCGCTGAGACGGTCTAGGGGCATGGAAGACATCAGACGTCCTTCCGGGTGGAACCACCAACCTGCAAGTCAAAATCCAAGGTGCGAAGAGGTAGAGGTTTGTCAAGATTTTGCAGGCGCTGAAGAACCATGTCGGCGGTGCTGCGTCCGAATGCATAGTCGGGGCGGATGGCGCAGGTAATGATAGGGGTGTTAGCGCTAAAATGCGCACCGTCGTCAAAGGAGGCCAGAGCCAGATCCTCAGGAATGCGTAAGCCATCTTGATAGGCCACTTGCAAAAAGATCTGAGCCGCACTGAGAGAGTTCACAATCAAGGCTCGGGGTTTTTCGTCGGACGCGAGAAAGCTTCGAGCGGCGGCCGCCCGATCTGCACGGGGAATCTTGTCTAGGTGTAAGCTGAGACTCACCCCCTGTTCGCGGGCCTCTTTCTCGAGTCCCTTAATCCTCTCCTGAGTATGGGCATCTTCCCCATTTCCAGAGTAATCGATGAAACTTATATCCCGATAGCCTTGATCAACCATATGGTCCAAGAGCATAGTGGAAGCTCCGGCTTCATTCATCCGTAGGGAGTCATGGCGGCAGCGTCGATTCATCCAGATCACCGGAATATTCAGGGATTTCAGTTCTTTGATCAGACGGCGGCTGGGTTGACGCACGTAGGGTATGATCAGGGCATCGGTTAACTTCGAGGCGATCAGCCGACTGTCCAGAAGCGCTGAGTCACTACTCCCGCCGGCGTGAAAGAGAGTGGCCGTGTATTCCTTCATAGCCAGGCCTTCAACTAGTCCGGCTAGGGTGAGTTGGGACAGAAGAAAATTATCGGAGTGTCCGAGCATAATTCCCACGCTGTGGAAACTACCTTTGCGAAGAATCTGACCGGCTGCAGAGGGACGATACCCCCGTTTTGCGGCAACTTCCCGAATTTTTTCCCGAATTTCCTTACGAGCGCTAGCTGTACTTTTACCCCCGTGTAGGATCCGGCTGACCACTTGCGGGGCCACCCCTACTTCTTTGGCGATATCTGCGATTGTAACTGCTTTTTTCGTCATATTGATCGTCCAATAACCTGCGGTCACTCTGGGTTCAAGACAAACCGTTGATGATGTCCGCACAACCGTCCAGAATACCACGAGCTCGGCCAATAACCTGTTGAGCTTCGGTTTCCTCCACATGGCGAGAATCCCCATAACTTCGTCGCATGGAATTCAGGACATCAGGGAGCACCTCGAGGGTTTGTGAGAGATCTTTGTGTTCGGTAGCAAAGGTATGAGGATTCAAACTGATGCGACGTCCGGTTTGGGAGGCGTGAACGGCCAATCGTTCGTTAGGGTGTTTGGGATGAGTCGGGGAGACGCTACAGACCAGAGAGTTAACTGCGGCGAGCCGGGTAAAAAGTCCTTTAAGGCTCTGCACCTTTTTATGCTGCTGTGGCGACGCCTCTTCAATATCTATGATGTGCGATGTCCGGAGGTCCAAGATGCCGAGGTCGATGTGAAGACAAAGCTGAGTGCCGTCGTAGTGCCAATTTCCTGCGGATACGTTTCGGGGTGGTGCGAGGCCTTCGAGAATAAGCTGTACCTTTCGTTTAGAGCGGAAGCCTTTGTAGTCGCCTTGGGCGGGGTGGAGGTGAATACGTCTTAGGTTTCCTTTTTTCCGATGTTCACATAACAGCTCCACCGACTCACCGCGTTCACAAGCGAGAGTTTTTCCATCGTCTTCATAAAGGTAGGCGGAGCCACTTTTTCCGGCATAGATCCTGAAGCGAAGTTCCGAGTAGGCGCGCTTGTTCAGTCTGCGGGTGAAGGCCTGTTCGGGGATGACCGTTCCAGGGCGTACGAAGATCGGGATTTCCTCCAGTCGGTACTGCTGGTGATACGTCCGGTTTCCTGCCAACGTGACCCCGTGAGCGGTGTCAATCCATTCTCCCGGAGGAAGCCATAGAATCTGCTCCACTTGCTCGCTGTGTGAATCGACGGGCCGGGTGATAGGGGCCAGCATGAGATCATCTCCAAATAGATATTGCTGCGGATGATCATAAGCCTCCGTGCGCTCCGGCCACTCGTAATAGAGGGGGTGGACCAGGGAAATACCACTTTCGCAGCTACCTCGGAGTTGCCCATAGATGTAAGGCACGAGCTCATAGCGTCGCCGAAGTTGTTGCATCATCTGCGACCGATAGGGTTCAGGGAAATGGTAGACCCGCCGTTCACTATCCGATTGTTTGGCAGCGTGGGTACGCAGAATTGGAGAGTACACGCCAAACTGAATCCAACGGGTATACAGTTCCGGAGTGAGGGTTCCAGACATATGACCGCCAATATCGTGGCTCCAAGTTCCGTAGAGGACATTGGCGGCGGTGGCCGTGAAATAAGGCTGATACGCGAGGCTATCCCAATTGATATGGGTATCCCCGGAGAACCCTACCGGCATCCGACCGGCACCGAGCCCACCGTAGCGGCTGAAATTTACAGGGCGGGTGTCGGGGTGCTGAGAACGCTGATCCTGCCAATGGAGCTCGTTAATCCATGGGAGGGTGTCCAAGTTGGGAAAGTGACTACCTTGGCTGCCCTGTTGCCAGTCCATCCACCAAAAATCCACGCCTTGTTTTTCTAGGGGATGGTGCAAGCAGTCGAAATAGGCCCGCATGTAGCTAGGGTCACAGACGTTTAATGGAATCCGGCGACCGGTGTCGGGATTCCGATTGTGCATGCGGTATAGGTCATGGAATCGGGATTCAATCGCAGGCGTTTGCTCCGGAGAAATTCCAAGGTGCTTGCACATGTCCGGAAAGGCATCCTCGTAGTCGAAGACCCCATCAGCCGGATGCAGGTTGAGGGAGATACGGAGACCTCGGCGCTGCAGGGCTTGCAGCAGGTTTTTGGGATCGGGAAAATAGTCAGGGTCCCAGGAATACCCGGTCCAGCCCGGCTTGTGCCAGTCCATATCGATCACCAGGACATCCAAGGGCAAGTCCATACGGTCAAACTCGTCGACGAGGGCAAGCAGTTCCTGATCGGTGTAGGCCCAATAACGACTGTACCAATAGCCGAGTAATGCGCGGGGCAGTAGCGGCTGAGAACCGAAAAGCAGTTGGGCATCGCGCAAGGCGTCTTTAAAGTCCAGACCATAGCCTAGAAAATAGAGGTCCTGCCGCTTGCCCGGTTCGCGTTCACAGACCCAAGGTTGCCACGCACAGAGCGAGGGATCAAGAACCACAGAGGAGGATTCATCCACCACCGCCCAGCCACTCCGAGAAAGGAGGCCCTGCCCCAGATCCAGTGTTTGCATCTTCCCCTGAAACACCCGTTGACCGGGAATATCCTCTTCAAGAATCCGTTTCTCCGGATCAGCTTCACCTACGGGAACCCAGACTTTGCATTGATCCGCCGAATAACCATCCAAGGTTTTAGCCGTCCCTTTTAGATTCCGAGGGTCGGATTTTCCCGGCCACCAACAGACGGTTTCGCCTTTCATCTTAAAACGGATTTCTAGATTTCGTTTAGAAAAGGGTTTCCCGTCCCGGGTGTAGATCAGGGTACAGTGCTCCGTGTAGAGGCGAAGACTACGGGCGTTTTCTTGTATCCGAAAAGAGACGGGTGGAGTGCATCGGTTCACCACCCGGAGGGTGGACCGATCCTCGAACACCCCGTCTTCCGCCCATTCCAGACGGATCAGTCGTGAACGAAGTACAGTGAAGCGAGCCTGATCGATTTGAAGCGTATTTTCGGAAGGTGCAGAGGGAGAGGATGTCATGAGGTTGTTTCAAGATAAAGGAATACGGACGAAGAGATTCCGTTGAGTGGAGGCGACGCATCGCAGGGTGCGGTACCTATGGACATGTGCGGGGCTACACATACGTCTTTAGCTATACCTACGAAAGCGACGGTTTTTCATTTTATTGATCGAACAATACCCTGTGGTCAATACGAGTTCAAGACAAACCGATACTAGTTGAAGGTTTGTTCTCTTCATGGGACTTATCGGACTGTGTTTCGTCAGCTTGCGCCGCCGCAGCTAAGAAAAGGAGCCTTGAGTGGCAGAGAGCTTAATCGCAGAATCCGTTTCGTGAAGGGGTCTATCAACTTGAATGCTGGGCATAGGAAGTCTGCGGCGTTTTCAATCTAATGGAACGAAGATCAGGGGTTTGACTGGAATAGGTATGGCCGGATTGACAGGTCTGTTGCATCAGTCAGGATTCAAGATTTTTCAAGCCATAGACGCTTGGAAAATACTCTCGATAGAGGCATCGAGGGTCGCATTGAAACTCTCGTCGCTCATCTGAGCCGTGAGGCCCTCGGATAAGGCGCGAGAAAAACTAGCCACCATGCCCTGTTGGCGAGCCAACCGTTCGTTCGCCTCCTCGCGCGAGTAACCTCCAGAAAGAGCCACAACTTTCAGCACCCGAGGATGCGCGATGCATTTTGCGTAGAGATTATCCTGCTCTGGGAGCGTCAACTTCAACATAACCTGTTCCGTTGCGGCCAGCTGGTCGAGCGACGCAAGCAGGCCCTCCAGCAGCAGGGTTTCCGCTGCGGCTTTGTCGGGACAGTGAATATCGATTTCTGGTTCGATGATCGGCACGAGTCCCGCAGCCATAATCTGTGATCCGATCTCAAATTGCTGGTCGACGATGGCCTGGATGCCCACCGAATTTGCCTGCTTCACGACCGAGCGCATTTTAGTGCCGAAAATATCCTTGGCTCGTGCTCGTTCTAACAAATCGGCCAGTCCCGGAATCGGTTTCATGAGCTGTACGCCAGCTGCCTCATAGGCGAGTCCCTTATCGATTTTCAGAAACGGAACTACGTTTTTTTCTTTCCACAGGTACGAGGCAGCCGGCTGGCCTGCGATGTCTTTATCCATGGTCATTTCGAACAGGATGGCGCCCAAAATGCGCTCACCGGTGAAGGCTGGGCTGGTCACGATCCGCGTCCTCATGGCATGGACTAGATCGTACATCTCCTCATCAGTCGACCAGGCCTCGGGGGTCAAACCATAAAGGCCGAGAGCCTTGGGTGTACTACCGCCACTTTGATCGAGGGCTCCGATGAACCCGGGGGCGTTTTCAATCTTTTTCCGTTGGTCTTCGATAAGGCTCATATTCTTTTCCTGGGGTTATATTTGGGAGCTTGGACTACTAGATAGGAAGTTGCTTTTCACAGAGAAGCACGAAGCGCCGAGTTAGGGTTGTGGTAGGAGCGATGAGGCTAATCCATCCCAAAAGAGGCCTAGGTGTCAAGGGGAATCGCCCAGCCTGGAAGATGGAAGTGGGAGGTGATAGACCAGACCGACAACAGGCAAGGGGTTTATTCAATTCCAATACGATAGTAGCAGATAAAGCTCTCACCAGCACGCAAGATCATCCCCACTTCTTTTTGCCAGATATCCCTCACATCCTCCCGATCTGCCCCAACCCCGAACCAAAATAAAACACATAAGAACAGTGCGCGTGCGCTAGGGGTGGACCCGAGTCCTAGATAAGGAAACTCCAGATAGTCTATTCGTATCGACCTTTATTTTTCAGGCTCCGAATCAACTGAACCTCCGACTGCACATCATCTAGCACAAGGACTTTAGGGCTGATAGAATACTTCCGTGGTATCGGACCAGATGGCGCCTTTTGCTGCAGCGGCTGGCAACGGGATCTGACAAGAATCGGTTTCCTTCCACCAGCGCTGTACATCGGGATCAGCGGACATAAATGCCATGTCGGCTTCAAAATCGTCGCCAACATAATCGAGGTAGAGAAAAAGATAGGACTTACCCTCAATTTCACAGGTGTGAATGGACATGTTCTGGATGTTACATTCGGAGAGGTTCTTGGTGACGCTGGGCCATGGGTTGGCGTGTAGCTCCTCGTAGTAGTCCGCTTTGTCCGGATTCAGGCCTGTGACCCAGACATGGCGCTCGGGCGTTTTTTGGGGCCTTGAAATAAAGCAAAAGATGAGTAGGGCTACTACGGTTAGTAGAATACTTAAAGAAACAGGGTTCAAAATAGGTGCCAAACAGAACATTATAATCCTTTAGCTTTTACGATGTTAACAGCTTCATTTTTTCTTCTCAAAAGCGAGCTAGCGGTCTGGACGTGTTAATTCCATTCCCCTTTTCCTTGCGAGCATTCACCCCACAGATGCAATCTTTAGCGGGTTAATTCGTAGAGGTGATCACGCGCACGTTACCATTGAGCCGGGTAAAATTCGTCCACATTATCGGCTGTGATAATGACCTTAGGGAGATAGTTTATAAACTCAAGGTCCTCCCCAGAGAACCAATCGGCTGCCAGCTTAATGGGTAAGGCGCCGTCTGTTTCAGCAGACTGGAAATTAATCGCGGAGACGAATCCGCTTTTAATGGCATCCATCCCCACTTTTGAATGCCCCGAGGCTATGATGACGAGGTCGTCACGCCCTGCCGCGGCACAGGCCTGCTTGATCCCAGTGATGGTATCGCCATCGTCAGAGGAAATGATCCCTTTAAGGTTAGGATATTGTTTCAGCCAACCCGCAACCGCGAGCCTCGTTTTCTCGGTCTCGAGCTTGGTCGCCTCTTTGACCACACAGGTCATATCAGGAGCGAGTTCGGCGATTTCACTTATAAAACCAAAGGTCCGTGATTCAAAGCAGCTGTTTCCTTCGAAGTGACGAATCAAACCGTATTCGCCTTGCCCCCCCATCTCGTCGACAAAGGTTTTTGATAATTTCCGGGCATTGCCCCAGTCATCCGGACCAGACCAAGAAAGGGCATACTTCATGCCTTCCGGTGTGGTACGCTGGTTGGCGACGATAACAGGAATTTTAGCGTTGTAGAGATCTTTAAGTAGTTTGACGCTGGACTGGGCATTTACGGGCTGAAGGATCACCATGTCGGGACGCTCGGTAATTACTTGAGCCACTTGCTGCGCTTGAATGGAATGTTTGTATTGAGCGGAAAGAACCTTGAGCTCCATACCATAGGCTTCCGCCGCTTTTTTTGCTCCGTTTTCTACTGCGGTTAAGTAGGGATGATCGATGAATTTAAGCAACACTACTTTTTTACCTTTAGGCCCGCTGCCGTCTGAAACCGGCAAATCATCTAAGGGCGAAATCACGTGCATGCCATATTCAAAGTTATACCAACGGTTTGGATCGGTTTCAGCTAACTCCTCAAATCCTTCGACGGGCTTAGGCACGTCTTTTGGTACGATCGTTCGAGGCAATAGGGGTTGACCGTCTACAGACGTTAAAGAAAACGGGTCCAGAGACATGGCACCTCCATGACTCGCCGTTCCCCCAGCAGTTGAGATATAGCCTGCAGGTAGTTCGACCGTGATGTTCTGCTTTTTATTTAGGGACAGAATCATCATTGCGACGATGGTGGTACAGGCAATGGCTGTTACACATACTATGGTTAAGCTATTATTTTTTTGCATGGTTTCGTCTTCTTCATCAGGGTATGGGTTTAGAATTTTCTCTTTAAAATCGGGGTCGTTCAATTGTTCAAGCAGTTCGCGACGTTGGCCTTTCCGTTTCTTTTGCCGATACGTGCTGTACGCATCATAAAGAATAACGGAACCGAGGACGACCCCATTGGTAATCATAATTACTTCAGATTTAGCGCCCAACAGGTTAAACATTTTGATGAGGGACGCGAGGGATACTAAAGCGATAAAACTTTGAAAAACACTCCCTTTCCCGCCCTGCATGGACGTACCGCCTACGATAACACCCGCAATGATCGTCATAAGGCTGCCTGCACCTTCGTCAAAGTTAACCGAACCTGCATTAAGGGTATATACCGCGCCGCCTAAGGCGGCCATGATCCCACAAAATACAAAGGCGCCGATCCGATAGTGATCGGAAGACACTCCAGAAAACCAAGCCGTTCTTTCGTTCGCGCCTACAAGATACACATTCCGTCCCGGACGAATGAAGTTCAGAAAAAGCGTGGTCAATACCACCACGACAATCACCAGCGCCGCCAAATTCGAAAGATAGCCCCCTTGAATTCCCAGAAAGGGTGAAGCGAATTGATCGAGTAGCTTCTCATATTTGCCTATGTCCAAGGAATACGTCTCATTCCTTGTCACAATTTTACACAGACTGTTGATGATAATCATACTGGCGAGAGAGGCGATAAAACTGTCTACCCGCAGTTTGGCCACCAAGATGCCATTAAAGAGCCCAAAGAGCCCTCCGTAAACACAGGTCAACAGGACGGCGGCCGAGAGCCCATGGTGATTGGCATGATACGTAAAACTAATCATGCCAAAGGTAAGTACAGAGCCAATACTGAGGTCTAACTCTCCTGAGATCAATACCATAGTAAATCCGATCGCGACGATGATGAGACAGGCTTGATTATCAAAAATAGACCGAATATTCTCCATCGCGAAGAATCCTTGGGTCAGGAAACCGCTCAGTAACAGAATCAACACCGCCAGAAAATAAATTCGGAATTCCCCCAGCTTAGTATGCTGTAATGGATTACTCATGAGCGCCCCGCCTTTCTAGATAAATGCGTGTTGATGGCCACCACCGAGATGAAAATCGAAGCTTTGACAATATCTTGCCAATAAATACTAACCCCAGGAATCGCACTCATGGTCGTCTGAATAATGGTCACGACCAGTAGCCCCCCCACTGCACCGGTGAGAAAGCCTTTGCCGCCCTGCAAAGAAATCCCGCCCAACACGATGGCGGTCACCGCATCAAAATCCATGCCTAAACCTAGATTGTAATTAGCGGTGGTCAACGAGGACGCTTTCGTCAAGCCCGCAAAAGCGGTGCACAACCCTGATATCACAAAAACTTTCAGGATCAACCCAGGCACCTTCACTCCAGTGGCTAGTGCCACCTCCTCCGAGGAGCCGGTCAACTGCACATCCCGACCGAAGTTACTTTTTTTCATAACGACATGCAAAATAGCCCCCAATACGATGGCGACAAAAATAACTGGAGGAATAAATCCCAAGACTCGATAATTGGCTACAGCCAAAAAGGCTTCGGCCCCTGCGCCTTCGGGATAAACTTGCCGTCCTTGGAAGAAGAGACGTATGACCCCCTCAAGGATAAAGTTCATGGCAAAGGTCCAGATAATCGGATTGAGATTCAGATAGCCAATAGCAAGGCCATTTACCGTCCCCACGAGGACTCCGGTGACTGCCGTGGCGAGCAAGGCTACGGGCAGACCATAAGGAAGAAAAAATACCGCGGCGAAAGCCGAAGCCACCATGGTAAAGGGAATCGAGAGGTCCGCCATTTTCCCTGAATAGGTGATGAAACTGGCTCCGAGGACCACGATCAACAAATGTTGCATCCCCGTAAACATATTGTTGAAATTGGTGGCGGTGAAAAAGCTATGATCAAAAAACCAGGCTATAGGTAACAGGGCAATCACCACGAGGTAAATCCCTAAGGCATGCATGACCTTTTTCCAAACAGGAATCTCTAATGCCCGACGATCGGTGCTTGCAGAATCGTTCATGGGTTTTCTCCATTGGCAGCCAAGAGGATGCTTTCTTCCGTAAAGTCGGAAACCATTTCTTGCACGATTTGCCCCTTGTGCAAAATAAGCACGCGATCCGCGAGTTCGACCAATTCAGGTAAATCGGAGGTGATAAGCAAAATGCACATTCCTTCATCGGCGAGTCGGCCGATGACTTCATGAATTAATTGTTTGGCCCCTATGTCTACCCCACGAGTCGGCTCATCGAGGATGAGGAGATCGGGATGGACGGCCATCCATTTGGCGAGCAAAATTTTCTGTTGGTTCCCACCCGAATATTGATTAACCAAGCGGGTGGGATCCGGCGGATACACACTCAATTCGTGGGCGAGTTGTAGATACGTCTTCTCGCGTTCGGCCAAACTACTTTTAGTGGTCTCTTTCACATTTACGGCCGACATCGCATTAAAAACTGATTCCTGATCAAGCGCCAAGCCCTCGCTTTTCCGGTCTTCACTCAAATAGGCAAAGCCTAAACGAATAGCATCTTTATAGGAATAGATGGGCAACACTTCGCCGTCTTTAGACACGTGGCCTGCATCGAGAGGATCGATAGCGCAAAAGGAACGGGCAATTTCAGAACGCCCTGATCCGGCCAAGCCCGCAATGGAGAGCACTTCGCCTTTACGGATTTCAAAATTGACGTCATGGAAAAAGCCAAGCCGAGAAAGATGATGAAAACGATACGAAATGTCAGCGGGAGTCCTCTTACGGAGCACATGCGTTTTACTGATCGCTTTACCTACCATAGCATCCACTAGTTTTTCCGGAGTCAAGTTATCCATCACATCCGTAAAAACTTTTTTCCCATCCCGCAAGACCGTGGCCCGATCGGCCACCCGAAATATTTCAGGGATATGATGAGAGATATAGACGATCGCGAGTCCCTCAGATTTTAATTGATCAATGATCTTAAAAAGCTTCTGCACCTCGGTCCGAGAAAGAGACGAGGTGGGTTCATCCATGATGAGGATTTTGGGGTGATTACTCAGTGCCTTAGCAATTTCCACCAACTGTTGCTCGTGCGGACTCAAGGCCTCGATACGCGTCATCGGATTCAAAGAGAGGCCGACGCGCTGAAGAGAGGTTTCGGTATCCTGCATCAATTTTTTACGATCGACTAGGAAGCCAGATTTGGTCGGCAAGTTCCCTGCGAAAATGTTTTCAGCGATGGTGAGCGGTAAGGCATTATATAATTCTTGATGAATCATCTCAATCCCCTGCTCTTTTGCCAAGGCGGGAGCATGCAATTTCACCGTCTCGCCTCCGACAAGAATAGATCCCGTGTACGTATCAAAGGAGCCTGCCATCATATTCATCAGGGTGGATTTACCGGCCCCGTTTTCCCCCATCAAGGCATGCACTTCACCTGGCTTAACATCAAAGCTTACCTGATCAACGGCAAGGGTACCGGGAAAGCGCATGCTCACGTCCCGCATTTCTAAAATGGCTATCATA
>Ga0222659_1000913_pt1 | contig 13691 bp, 14 predicted proteins | sample AntAcemetagen547_FD_179850 | JGI IMG/M metagenome (GOLD analysis project Ga0222659, IMG submission 179850) | Saline water microbial communities from Ace Lake, Antarctica - #547 | ecosystem: Environmental > Aquatic > Non-marine Saline and Alkaline > Saline | place: Antarctica: Ace Lake...
ACCATAGACTACATAGAACACAACCGCGCCAAGCACCAACTGCCTCACAATAAAGCACTACAGGCACATATAAATAACCTAGTCTGTAGCTTAGATGATGCCTTTGCCACCGAGTACAAAGGAGGCTTTGATGTGGTGATTGGGAATCCGCCTTATGTGAGGCAGGAGTTGATTCTTCCCTTCAAACCCCACTTGGAAAAGAAGTTTGAAACGTATCAAAGTTCTGCTGACTTGTTTGTTTACTTCATTGAAATGAGCGTTGATAAACTCATAAATACAAAAGGAATCTACAGCATCATTGTGGCTAACAAATGGATGCGAGCAAATTATGGGCTACCACTGCGAAAATGGATGAACGATAAAAACATTATCGAATTAATCGATTTTGGTGATCTTCCTGTTTTTGAAAACGTTGCAGCATATCCCTGCATACTTTCTCTAGATGGTGCTAAAAGAAAAGGTTCGTTCAAAGCAGCCAGCCTATCAACCTTAGATTTCCCAAGTTTGGATGGTTACATCAAAAGTATAGCAATCACTGTTGACCAAGATTCCTTAGATGAAAATGGTTGGTCTTTAGTCGGCAATGAAGTCGCTTCACTGGTAAAAAGGCTTAAGTCTGTCGGAACTCCTTTGAAGAATTACATCCAGAACAAAATGTTCGTTGGATTAAAAACGGGATATAATGCCGCTTTTATAATTGATGAGAAAACCTACAAATATTTCCTGAAATCCGATTCAAGAAGTAACGAAATATTGCGCCCTTATACTGTTGGTCGAGATATTCATAAGTATGGCGAACCCATAATCGATAAATATTTAATCTGTATACCATCTAAATGGACTAATGCCCAATATAAATTCGAGAATGAGGCTGAGGCATGGACTTGGTGTAAATCAAATTTCCCATCCGTAGCAGCGCACTTAGAACTATATGAAGTAAATTGTAGGAAGAGATCAGACCAAGGGGAATACTGGTGGGAATTGCGTGCTTGTGAATACTATGGTGAGTTTGAAAAACCAAAGATTATTTATTCGGAAATAGCTACCGAAGGTCGATTCTCACTTGATTCTAAAAAGTTGTACTGCGATATGACAGCGTTCATAATTGGAAATGACTCTAAGTATTTATTATCGATTCTCAATTCAAGGCTCTTTACCTTTTTGTTTAAGCACACCAGTTCAGAAATTCGAGGAGGATTTTTACGTTGGAAACGCCAGTATCTATATCCATTACCGATACCTGCATGTAGTGACACAAGTAAAATTGAAAAGTCAGTAGAATCACTTTTGGCTTCAACACTCAATCTCCAATCGGCAACACTACGCTTTATTGAACTCCTCCAATCCAACTTCGACCTAGAGAAGCCGAGCACGAAGTTGAAGAAGTGGCCAAGTTTAGATTTCAAAGGCTTTTTGGCGGAAGTAGAAAAGGGGAGAAAAGCATCTGCATCTGCATCTGCATCTACATCTACATCTACATCTACATCTACATCTACAACAAGGGGTTTAAACCCCTTGTCGGAAAAGGAAAAGAAAAACCCCTTGTCGGAAAAGAAATACACACCTTTATCGCTTGCAGAACAAGCAGAGTGGATGGAGTACTTCAATAAAAAGAAAGCAGAAGCCAATGCGCTTCAATCTGATATTGACAGAATTGATAAAGAGATTGATGGGATGGTTTATGCGCTTTATGATTTAACGAAAGAAGAAATTGAAATTATTGAAACGTATAAAAACTAATAACAATGGCAAAAAAGACAGTTCCAGTAAAACCTCATAAAAGGTCAACACCATCACCAACACCTAGAAAAAATCCTGATGCACCAAAACCAGGACCTAAAACAGTTCCTGTTGATCCGCATAAAAGGTCAACACCATCACTGATATAGCCAAGCTAAAAAACAGACAATTTAACTTTAAACCTCAAAACAAGTAAAATGACAAATAAGATTTTAGGAGTATTTATCACTGCAACCTTAATCCTTTCAAGTTGCACAAGCACTTTGGACAAGAAATTAAACAAGGAAGATTTCGACCAAGTGAAACAGGAGATTAATTCCAATGAGAAGAATAGCGATATGAAGAAAAAGTATCTCATTGACAATCTCGAAATGCAACTCGGTTTTGTGGAATTAGGAAAGGCAATGAAAATGGCTGAATCAAAAATGCCAACATTTCGGGAGCAAATAAATGAACTTACGATAGATTTTGATTCAACTAGAACGGCAAAGATTGAAATCAGAGAGAACAATAAGAAGCTTGAAAACTTTGTGACATTGAAGGATGCCAACACTGTTTCAATCGACAAGTACAAAGGGTATCTATCAATGACACTTGACTTCAATAATCAGCTTGATAAAGAAGTACTTTACGTTATTCTTAACTATAAATACGTCAGCAAATATGACTCTGAATTTTTTGATGAAAAATCTAAGTTGACTGATGAAGTAGCAGGAGACTTTAAGGGCGAAGTTGAGATTTCAACTAAAGAAGAATATAATAGCGTAGCTGATTTTATGTATACCGAAGTTCCTGTTCAGGCCAAAAAGGCATTAAGAGACGAACTCGGTGAAGAAGAAGCAGACGAGAAAGTAAAGAAGGATTTTATAATGAAAGGACTAAAAGTTTCTGTGCTTGGTATTGTTTTTAAGGACAAATCTGAACTGATTTTTCAAGACGCTGTTTGGAAATATCTCGAAGAAGAAAAATAAAGCTAGGTCATAATTATATGTATAGTTAGTGGCTGTTTTCTGCTGTAATTCAAGAGTTTAGCATTTACCCCCCCTGCTCGCGCTTGTGTTCCAAAAGATCACTCGTGTGGTACATGACACGCCCCGATAGCATGCGTTTGTAACGCGTGCTTAAAAGTATAATGGTTTGAGAGATGAGGAAATGGGATTATTGAAAATGTATAAGACGGGGAACTAAAACCCTATTTTTAGTAGGCGGGAAAACGTTGGCAGCAATACTAAGAACGCGACATACACACACAATAATGAACTATGATAGATTGGAGTGCTTTTTGGGTTAATATTTATGCAGGTAGCGTGTATTTCTTATTGGGAATTATAGTATCGATATGGTTAATTCCAAAATTCACGATTAGACTTCTAAAACGAAAAAACATAATTCATTTTAGAACCAAAATAACGTTTGTCATTTCTGAACTCTGTGATTTTTTAAATCATATGCCACATGAAATAAAAGTAAATGATGATGTCACGACATTCTTAGTTAAGAATAAAAAATATCCTGATTTATTTGACTTTGTAGCATTGTTGAGACCCAATGTCTTAAAGCCTGTTGCGCCAGAACAATTGAGAGTCAAAATTTTAGAATGTGTTACAAAGAAGACTGGAAAAGAACGATATGAGTTTGTCAAAGGGGAGGTTGAACGCCTAAAATATTTACAAAACTCACTTGAAAATATATTGACTACACATTCATTGAATATTGATGACGAAATAATATCTACGATAAGTACACTTTGCATCGAGATAAGATTAATTGAAAATGAATTTCGTTTTAATGATATCAGCGAAGAATTAACAGGACAGAAGGAAGGTATTTCTGGTGCAAATCGTCTTGACAAAATATATGATAAGATTATTACGCTACTTAGATTGCTTGAAAAAGAAGATGGAATAAAAAGAGAATAAAATACCTTCATCTGATTCACCCCGATAGCGCGCGTTTGTAACGCATGCTTAACACAAGATTAGCAACTAGGGCACGCGTTACAAACGCGCGCCATCAAAGAAGATCAGAATTGACCGAAATTATCTTTTACCGTATAAACAAATTACAACATGACATAATTGCCTTGCTGTGACAGAAATGCCCGCTCGACTAAGTGTTCCACATCCGCCCGCGCGAGTGTTCCGCAGGATTACTCGTGCGGAACACAACACGATCAATTTGCAACTGATCTTCTTCATTTAGCTCCCCTGAACCCACGTTTCCTGCATCCATCCTTCGCACTTCATTATTTCGAATGTAGCTTCGCTGAACTTGCGTTTCGTGCTTCACGATTATTACATTTGAATCCCCTCGCGCGCAAGAGTTCCAACGGATCACTTGTGTACAACAGAACACAATCAGTTTACGACTAATCTAAAAGGAGGAACAAAAATACCCTCCAAGCTACCCCCACCATAAACACTAAGCAAGTGACGACAATAAAGAAAATGACAAGAAAGGAATTTGAAAAAGAATTTGAGACCCTGAATAAAGACGGGAAACAAGTTTGGGTAATAAGTAGAATAAAGGATTTGCCTACTGAAATTGTTATTATGGCAAAGAATCTTGCGAACCTGGACTTTATCAAATATGTAAGAATATGTGACGAAACGCTGGCTGCTTCGAGTGAGAACTATCCAAATCGGCCAAAGGTTCCCATTACTCATATGAACCACGACACAGCAATTGGCATTCAAATACTTTACAGCACCGAACATAAGTCAATTGACTTCTTTGACATAAACTCTCCAGTAAAGGGTAACGGAAGCAAAATGGTTGATGCTCTTTTAAAGGACTTTCCAAAAGATTGGCGGCCTGCCGTTGTAATGGATTGGAGTAACGGATTCTGGGACAAAATGAAAGATAAATATAATGAGCTGGAATGGATAATGTAACAGCCCCGTTTGCGCGAGTGTTCCACAGGGGTTTCTTTTTCCTCTTTGCCCAACGCAAGACCTGTTAGGTTTTCAAAACCTTGAAGGTCTAATTAGCCTACCACATCCCTTTAGCAGCCCCGAACATAAACAGCAGGAACACAAAGAAAATAAGCACGCCAATAATGGCGCCCCATGTGTGGGTTTCACCTTCTTCTACAGGAAAAAATAGGCCAATTATATCTGAAATCCAGACCTGTTAGGTTTCCAAAACCTAACAGGTCTCGTTAACCAAAGCACTCGCCTTTTTCTGAGTGGTAGCCATGGGTGCGTTTAAGAAGAGATTTCTTGGGGTATTACTAGAGCGCTTCTAAAAGCGGCATCAAACTTCTGTTTTGGAAACCAAACTATCCTGAGCTGCCTTTTTTGAACTGATGTTAGTCTTTGCTGGATAGAACTGCTTAGCCCAAGTTCTGTAGCTACCAATTGGGCCATCTCCTTTTGCGAGAGCAGGAGGCGCGATAAACGTTTTGTTTTCCCAGATATGAAAATCCTGTTTTACATCATGCAGGTAAATGTTAAAACTGGCCTTACCCACAATGTAGTTGACTAGCGGCTTGGGTAGTACGGCCATTAATGGATTGACCTTATATGCACGCTCAATTTTTTTTAATCGTAGTCCGAGCGTTAGCTTAATCTTTCCGTTACCAATGGGTGTAGGAAACACAAATGTTCTGTACTCGAGACCATGCTTGGGAACTTTAGCTTCTACGTAGCTATAGCCCAGTCCGAAAACATGGACTTCAAATTCGGCCCTTACCTTTTCGGCCTTACCTACAAACCCAGCAGCGCGATGCATGGCATATTTTGTTGTTAGGTATGATCCTTCGGTTTCAATCTTTTTTAGCGTTTCAATACCGGTATACCCATGCACTTCTCCAAAATGACCAATATCTACACTGTTCTCTGTGGTCTCTTGCGGATGGCTGTTGATTTCGAATGAAGTCGTTATCAACGAATTCCAGCCCGTAGAATCTACATCAGGTATTTCCCAATCCGGTGCTTTATCCTCATTGCTATGATAAATGGCTATGAAGCCATTCTTATCTCTTACTGGCCACGTTTTGGCTTTTGCTGTTGGGGGCGGTTTTGTACCATACCCCGTTTTGGTGCACTTGCCAGAGCCATTGAAACAAAACCCATGAAATGGACACTTGATATCTTCACCTTCTACTGTGCCGCCATGCCCTAGGTGAGCACCCAAATGAGGGCAATATGCATCAATAGCGTGCAACTTTCCTGAAACGGTTCTAAAGAGAACAATCTCCTGACCAGCAAGATTTTTGTTCATCACTGTCCCCGGTTTTATCTCATTAGATAAACCAAGTACGTACCAGCTGTCTGGATAGGGATGTAACGTAGCAATTTTGCCCATGATTATTCTGGCGACAACGTAACACCCAAGTGAAGATTATGTTTGGGGTTTTTGAACTAAATCTGAAGTAAGCACTAAACCGTTGAACATCGGTGGATATCTTTGTGTTAGGTTTCTAACCTATTAGAACACATGCGCGCATCAGACCCCAGTATTATTGAACATCTTCTAACTATTCCGCAAGCACAAACCAAAATTTTTGATTTAGAATGGCAGAGTGCGTTTTATACTGTTTTTCATCAGACTAAAACATCTAAGCTACTTCATACGGTATGTATGGCTCCTATTGTTTTCTCTCTGTTTGCTTTGGCTTCTTATATAGATATCTCTAGCGCATCACTCATCGATGCTTTTGCCGCTCAAACGGCATTTAACGGTGCCTTTATTGCGATGCTTGTTTTTGCAATTTGGTACCTCATCATGGATCTTACTATAGGTTTGGTGTCGCTGCCAATTGTTGTTGCTTTCTGGTTATTAGCCAACGTTTTCAATTCAGCTTTGGGTGCAAACGGTGTGTATGTAGCTCTCGGAACGCTCTTCCTCTTTTCCTTTATACAAACGGTAAGTCATCAGCCAGAATCTGTACCGCCTCCTCATAGTGGTTCCAACGCTTTTGTCCCATTTGGTAAATGGATGCAATCATCAACATTACCTCAAAAAATAAAAGTGTTTTTTCTTTTCCCCGTTTTTACGCTGGTTGAGTTGGTATCAGCTCCACGGTTATTGCCTGTTCAAATCTTGCGCTTAATGCACCGATTTGGGTATAAGCAAGCGCTAGCAAAACTTACGGATGAAAGAGCGAAACGTGTACTAGAATCGGGAGATTATAACGCCTACTGAGCAATTTCTCTGAAGAGTTTTGTCTGACTGTTAAGGTCTCTTATGTGTGCATCAACAAGACCACTTTTTAATAACCCATCTTGAAAAGAACCCAGCTTGCCTTTGAGGTCGGTTGCAAGTAAGTGTTCGATTGTGGTTCCCTTTTCTGTAGAAAGACATCTATGAACGGTTGGGTAAAGCAGCGATCTTTCAAATCCTGCTGGTACAGGTTTATCATGTTGAACAGAGCAATAAAGAATAATAGCCTCTGAATCACTTATCCATTCTCTCGAAAAATAGTAGACGTACTCGCGATTAGAAATAGGACCTGGCGTAGCATACTGAACGTGTATGAGCCACTCCCTTTTTGTAGCTGTTTTGCTCATCTCTTTCAAGACAAAACCTTGCATAAATTCCTTGTTCCATCTGCCAAGATATTCTAACGACTTATCGGCTAACACATCTACCACCTGACTAATGGGAGCAACTACTTCAATTTCCGTTCTATAGATAGTTTTCGGACAATATGCCAAACGTCCTGAGCTCACGTGCCCTGTATCAGCATCTTTGATTTTTTTCCACGCTTTGCTTTTAGCTAATGCATCTACCATTAGCTTGGTAAGTGCGCTCGTGTTTACGTCATCTAAATGCTGAGGAAAAAGTACTTCGCGTAATTTCCTCCACTCCGCTTTATAGGCGCCAATATGGCCTGCTTTCATAAGCCCATCCTGAAACTTGGGCGAGACCGCCCCACCTAATTCGTAGACCATTAAGTGTTCAACTCTGCACGCTCCATTTTGTAATTGAGTAATGCGCTGGCCAGAAATATACATGGGGCAACGGATAAATCCATCTTGTACAGGAATATCATCACGCTCAATGGGTGTATACCCAACCATGAAGGTTGTCTCATTAAGTTGTTGCGTATGCTGTCCGTGCGGAAATTCACGATTGGTGAAGGGCCATGGCATACTGAATGAGGTTCTGACTAAGGTCCCCTCTGAATCAAAATCGGTTGGCCAACTTTCTAGCACCTCTCCACCAATAAATTGGTCATTTACCAGCTCCATTGCTTTGTTCACGTCCTTTAAAAGTTCGAATACTTCGAGTGCGGAAACCGGGTGTTCCGAAATGGTCTTAAACCCGATTACCTTCGAATTACATACACCGTATTTACTATAGATTTTTACATCCGTAGAGTCAGACTCCAGCTTCCAACCATCCTCATCTAACGTTGCTGGAATTATGCTGATGGTTTTTTTAGGGTCTATCATATTGTATAGGTTTTAAACAGGAAACAACCTACGTTCCTGTTGGTTCTTATCGGCCTCGAGATGCCTTGTCTCGAAGCACGAAAATAGAAAACAATGCCCCCGAGGTTAGTCAATAAGTAATAGATGACACACTGGTTGAAAAGCAAACCTTGCTAGTCATTTATTACGGTTTGTAGCATGGCTTTAAAAACAACTGAGTTCTTAATTTCAACCCGCATGAAGATGCCCTAAACTCAGCTATAGAAAACTGCAAACGTATTTGGCCTAAGAGCGAACGGTAGAAACAATTGAATTCCTAATCGGCACCAGACACTAGGTTCATTTCTACAAAATGAGGTAATAGAGAGGCTGTTTGAGGTAATGAATGACCGATAAGTAAATTCATTGTTTTTATATCTTTGGAATTAAATAAACCCAACTTTATGATGAAAAAATTACCTCTTTCAATTTTAGCAATAAGCGTATCCATAGCCGCTATTGCACAACCCGTTCTTCAAGCTTCTGACGTGGCTTATACAGTTGGCGACAGCTGGACAATTAACGTTTCCGACCATCAGTCAGCAGGGCCTTCTGGTGCCAACCAGACCTGGGATTTTTCAGGTGCTAACATTAATGCCACAGCAGTTGTCGAAATGCTCGACCCTTCAACCACAACGTTTGGTTCTCAATTTCCTAATGCTACTGTTGCACAGTATATCGCAATTCAGGGTTCGTGGATTTATGTTGATGCAACATCATCTTCAACCAATTATGGAATTGCGAATACAACAACTGCCATCGCCTATTCTGATCGAGAGGTTATGTTCAACTTTCCGCTGAACTACATGGACATGAACAACGACTCTTTTGCAGCAAGTTTTACTTCAAATGGATTTACGGTTAACCGATCTGGTACGGTTACTTCAGTTGTAGATGGTTATGGAACCGTAATCACTCCCTCTGGAACCTTTACTGATGTTCTCCGTGTAAAAATAGAAGAGGATTATCAGGATGCTGTAGCAGGCACCCCACAGATTGCAACATACGAAACAGAAATCTATCATTGGTACAAAGCGGGTATTCGATATCCTGTTTTGGTCAATACCTTTTTTAACGCAAATGGGCAAGTATCAGAATCCATACAATACACTGATTATAATGTTGGAATCAACGAGAGGTCATCAGTCATCGTTGGCGTTTACCCAAATCCAACTAGCGATGTGTTAAACCTGTCAGGAACAACATTTAAACAAGCTCAGTTTGAAGTGTTGAATGCGGTAGGACAGGTTGTATTAATAGGTTTGGTGAATGATGGTAAGGTCGATGTTTCGGGTCTTAGTGCCGGTATCCACATTTTGAAGGTAACGCAAGAATCTGGAGAGACAGGAGTAAGTCGTTTCCAAGTGATTCGTTGATTTTTCGGATATAGAAAGTGAAAAAGGTCGGCCTTCAAAAGGCTGACCTTTTTTTATTGAACTTAGTCTGGGCGAGTTAAGTTTACACTATAAATGAGCAATACATCTGACAAGGAAATACTAAACGGTGTTGTAATCGGTTTTCGAAAACTGATATACGACCGTTACCAATATGACGAGGTAGTTAGTAAGTACGAAATCCCTGATTCGTTTGATGAAGAACGCATGGCTATGTACCGCAACTTTTTCTTGGATCAAGTTTACCCTCATCCAGAAAACCGCGAACCGCTGGAAGAAGCATTCCGAAGTTTAGATAATTACCTAACTCATCCCGATAAGCTACTCCGCATAGTATTTCATTCTGCCGCTATCGTTTTTCGCCACGGCAGGAGCATTCCAAGACTAATGGGGGCTGGTATTAAAGTATTCAAATCGTTCCGTACAGCTACCGATTTTGAAGCTAAGTTAGTACGTAAAGCTAAAAGTAGTGGCAAGCTACCTCCCTACTCTTCTGCCGATATTAACTCATTTATTGTGGAGCTTCGCAAGAAGGAAATTCATGATTTTGTAGTTAATACAACCAACCTCTTGGAGCTACTTAATGACAAGAGACTGGTTCGAGAAATCATCACGATTATGAAAGAATTAATCGCTCGAATGAAGAAATCTCCCAAAGATTATTCGGATGCCGAGATTGGCGGACTGGAGATTGCTTTTCAAATGTTAATCGAAGGAAACGGATTGTTCGAATCGCTTTCAAGCGTAGATCAGAAGAGAATTATTGAAGTAGTTGTTGCAATTGAAGTTGACGTTTTAGAAGGTTTATTTACAGAAAAGTAAACTAAATGTCAATTGGCAAAAAAATCTTCTTCTGTTCATTTTCCATTTTCTTAGGATACCAGTCTTTTCATTTGCTAACTCAACTCTTCACTTCTAATCCAACCGAATTATCCTTTCAGGAAGTAGTAACTGTCTCTTTTCTACTTAACCTTTTCATCACCGGAATAGTTGCTTTCCCAGGTTTCGTTTTTCCAACAAACAAACTTATCGGGCAAAGCTATTACAGGCTTAAAAACACAAAACGTTTAAAGCAAATTTATACGCTATTGCAAGTAGCTATTTTCAGAAAACTACTGCTGTTTTTCTTTTGGGGCCGAGGAAAGAACAGAACCAAATACTTTAACGGTACACGAGCCGGATTAAAGAATTTCAGCTACCAATCCAAGCAGTCTGAATTTGGGCATTTGGTTGCGGTTGTAATCATCTCAGCAGTTTCAATTCCTCTTTTTATCAAAGGTCACTTTAAGCTCGTTATCATAACCAGCCTTATTAATGTAATAGGGAACCTCTACCCCATTATTCTTCAGCGACATCATAGAATTAGAATTGAACAAATTTTGAAATGAGAACCATTTCTAAGCCTACCGAAGGATTATTCAAAGACCGAGGTTCTAAGTTCGTTAGCTATGCTTTTCCAATCCACGATGTAGCCGATGTAAAACCATTGCTTGACGGATTGAGGACAGAACATCCATCTTCAGGGCACGTTTGCTACGCGTATCAATTGGGAGAAGATGGAGCAGATTACAGAGCCAATGATGATGGAGAACCGGGTGGTTCTGCAGGTTTACCAATTCTAAATCAAATTAAGAGTAAAGATGTAAGCAACGTTTTGGTTGCTGTTGTCCGCTATTTTGGAGGAACAAAGCTGGGTGTTTCTGGTCTCGTAAATGCTTACAAAGAAGCGGCAAAAGAAGCATTGGAAAACGTCAAAGTCGTTATCAGAATTCCAAAGTCAGTTGTCCGAATTCAATTTCCGCACTCGAGTACGGGCGATGTAGAACGCTTGATACGACAAAACAATTGGGTTATTAAAAACCAAGAATTCGGTATGGATTGTATTTGGGATATTGAAACACCGCTAAATGAAGAGGTAAAACATCACTTCCTAGAACCAATCGTGATTATTCAAGTTGAAGATTAACCGAGCGCTAGAAACGCCACTCCGGCAATAATTGCACCCAACGTAGGTCCAACAACAGGAATCCAACTATAGCCCCAATTGCTATCGCGTTTACCTTTAATTGGCACCAAGGCATGAATAATTCGCGGACCAAGATCGCGTGTTGGATTGATGGCATAGCCCGTTGTTCCTCCCAAACTCATTCCTATTCCTACAACCAAAAAGGCTACTGGCAATGCACCAATAGAGCCAAGGCCAATAACTGTATCACCTAACGTATCCGAAGCAAACGAGGGCCCAGCCAAATAAAGCACCACAAAAACCAGCACAAACGTACCTAGCGCTTCACTGAAAAGGTTTTTGAATGTATTTGGAATAGAAGGACTAGTACAAAACGTACCAAGCACGCTGTCCTTATCATCCATTCTATTGTAATGGTCTGAAAACTGAAACCAGACCAATAGCGCTCCGGCCATCGCCCCTGCCAGTTGAGCCAAAATGTAAAACGGTACTTCTGCCCACGGAAACCTTCCCGCAACGGCAAGTCCAATGCTTACCGCTGGGTTTAGATGTGCTCCACTAGAAGGTCCGGCAACAATCACTCCGGCAAACACCGCAAACCCCCAACCAAAAGCAATGACCATCCAGCCGCTGCCAAAAGCAAAACTATCCTTCAAACCAACATTAGCATTTACGCCAACTCCAAGGAGAATGAGTAAAAGTGTGCCGATAAATTCTGATAGAAAAGGAGTCATTGAAATTGTTTGCTGAACAAATTGATTTACTGGTCTGCTAATTTGCTCATTTTCTGCTTTCCAGCACAATCTTAACCAATTGCAGAGTAGTCAGCTTTCAAAAAGTTGACGACTCTATAAACTTCATCAACTCCGTCAACTTATCAACTCTATAAACCAATAATACCATCTTTGCACTCTTAAGTATAAAAACCGAGCATGTACCCTACTCTTTATGATTTAGTCCTTGACCTTTTCGGGCTTTCAATTCCTCCTTTCAGACTTGTACAAAGTTTCGGAATGATGGTGGCCTTGGCTTTCCTTGCTGCTAGTATTGATTTGAAGTCTGAACTTAAACGCAAAGAAGGCTTGGGTCTACTTGCTCCAGTGAAGAAAAAAGTTTGGAAAGGAAAGACCTCTACACTAATAGAAAAAGCTATTTCAGGAATAGTTGGTTTTGCAATTGGCTACAAATTCTTGGCATTGTTTCTAGACTTTGATGCAATTGCAGTAAACCCACAGGTGTTTATTCTTTCTGCTGAAGGCAATATGCTTGGAGGTTTTCTAGGCGCTGCGATTTCCATTGGAACACGAATTTGGGAAGACAAAAAGGAAGGTCTTGCCGAACCAAAGGAAGTTGAAATAAACGTGCATCCGTATGAACAGGTTGGCACCATCACCATTTTGGCTGCTGTATTTGGAATTTTAGGAGCAAAGATTTTTCACAACCTCGAAAACTTGGATGAGCTAATGGCCGATCCAGTTGGTGCTCTTGTTTCGTTCAGCGGTCTATCGTTTTTAGGCGGATTAATTTGCGGTACCTCATCCATTCTCTATTTCGCCAAGAAAAACAACATCAAGCTGCTACATCTCACAGATGCCTCACTTCCAGGTCTAATGTTGGCCTATGGAATTGGACGAATGGGCTGCCAGATAGCTGGTGATGGAGATTGGGGAATTCCAAACGATGCACCACAACCTGAATGGTTGAGCTTTTTGCCAGATTGGACGTGGGCATACAACTATCCGAACAACGTTTTGGGAGTCGACCTGAAAACAGATTTCGCCCAAATGGGATATGTTAGTTTGACTGGTTACGCATGGCCAACACCACTTTACGAAATTGTAATGGCCCTCACCATCTATGCGTTTTTTCGGTTTATGCGAACGCGATGGACGGTTCCGGGTATGATAATGTCTTGGTATCTGATTCTTGCCGGTTTTGAACGGTTAGCGATTGAGCAAATAAGAATCAATAATGAATACCCAATTTTTGGTGGTGTAACACAGGCCGAAATTATCTCAACCGTGATGATTCTTGTTGGAATCGTATTCCTCTTCCTAATGCCCAAAGTGGGCAAGAAATGGGCTGAATACTGATGGATATATTGACTATCAGGTTTTCCTCCCAAAATAAATAGAGCTGGTTATGCTGAACTCGTTTCGGCAGCTGTACTTC
>Ga0222659_1000921_pt1 | contig 13618 bp, 16 predicted proteins | sample AntAcemetagen547_FD_179850 | JGI IMG/M metagenome (GOLD analysis project Ga0222659, IMG submission 179850) | Saline water microbial communities from Ace Lake, Antarctica - #547 | ecosystem: Environmental > Aquatic > Non-marine Saline and Alkaline > Saline | place: Antarctica: Ace Lake...
ATAAAGTATAAGACAATAATTCTATATATTGTTGTAATTCTTTGATTTTAAGATGATCTAATCCTAAACGATTAATATAATAGCCTTTCTGCAAATGATCTTTGGGAACTTGCGATGCCCAACGTCTGAACTTGGTTCCACTTTTAGAATTAACTCTATATCAAACTGAAATAATTGCATCTAAATTAAAATACTCAATCTGGCGAGTAACTTCATGTTCACCTTCAATCATAACTGTGGCAAAAAATGCCACAGTTGAATTTCTATCTAACTCCTCTTCTCTAAAAACATTTTTTAAATGCTTAGCAACCACCGACTTATCTCCACGAAATAACTCAGCAATTTGGTTTAAAGAAAGCCATAGCTCATTATTAAGAAACTTAACTTTAACATTAACACTACCTTCATTATTCTGACAAATAATAATATTTTGATTCGCATCCATAATGTTTCTCCTGTTCCTTTTTATATCTACTTTATGTCTACTCAAAAAATTATATAAACTTGTTAGATGACTTAGTAACCAACTGAAAATCGATTAAATGCATTTATTTCATCTATTATGAGGTCTACTTTCTTTTGGTAAATATCTTGATATAAGAAACTTTCTTCTTTATCTTTTTCTAGTTCATTAACCTCAATATACCAAGACTTTGGTTTTCCATTACTTCCATCATTCCATCTATAACCTCTAGCTTTAAGAAGATCTTTTGTACTAAATGGACTATTTATAGCCCATATAATATAAGATCTCTTTTGCATTTGATCTAATAATGTTTTAAAGGCTAATTCTTTTGATATTGGGAGTGATTGTGTAAGTAGATGTATGCCAACTAAGCAATCCATTTCAGCTCTGTGAGCATCGTAAAAAAAGCCGAATTTATAAGCTAAATATTCAAGTTTAGCACTAGAAATATTTTCTTTATTCCAAAGAATTTGTTTATAACCACATCCCCAAGCTTTCTGCTTGAATATAGGAAATTGTTTTTCAACAAACTTTCTATCGAAACCTGCATTATGAGCTATTATGAGTGATGAAGTCTTAACTAGTCCTTCAACTACATTATGGTCAATAGATTGTCCCTTAACCATATCTTCTGTAATACCTGTTAGTAAAGTAATTTGCTCTTTAATTGGTAAATCAGGGTCTTGGAAGCTAGTATAACAATCCAGTATTTTATAAATGTTTCCTTCAGTGTCATATTCAAATGGAACCAAAGCTAACTCAATAATTTTATCATTATTGTAATCTAAACCTGTGGTTTCAGTATCTAAATATATACCGATTAGTTTCTTTGCTTCAGTATTATGCTGATATTGTTTACTTGGAACAAAACGCTTTAGTATTTGGTAATCATTACTCTGACTTAAATATTGAGCACTTTCTTCTAATGTTCTAGACATGTCTATTAAATCCTTATATATTATCAAGTTCTATGAGCTCACCATTCAAACTCTCTTGAGTTTTTCTTTAGGTATCTTTTTCATATTATGTAATTTCCATTTTGATTAAGAATTTAGAACTATTTCATCATCAAAAACACATCGCAAACAATTTCAAACAAAAGGAATATTCTCTGTTTAAAGGGTGAGTATATCATTTTAAAATAAACTATCACATTTTGTATTTGTCGCCAAATATAAATCCCAAGTATATATTTATTAAACTATATAAAGAAATCCTTTGTAAGACTTGTGTTATTAGTTTTGGCATATCTAGGCCTCTATAGTGATAGGCTCAAACTATAGATTATTTCTCTTATTTGTCAAAATAATAAAGATTAAGCAGTATGCTTTATATAGAAAAGCATAAACAACAATGTTTACTTAATAAATAATTACCTAACTTATTCATAAATTTTATAAAACCTAGCTCTAATTCTTCTAACTCTTTGCTATCATACCTAAAGTTTGTCCAATTTTGTTGTTCTAAATTCCATTTCATGATCAATCAAATCATCGATCATAAAACAAAACGCTGAATTATTTAGTAGAGATAAGTAGGTGGTTACTAAGCGTTTACTCTCTGAAGGTACATTCCAACCTTTAATAATTGCTTTCGTCCAATCTCTTAACTCATTATTCATAGCAACCATATTTTTTCTCCCTTAATTATTTACAATTCTGGTTCAGGTGGTAAATCACCAGACATACTAGGGCATTTAACTACTCCAAAGTCACATAACAATTCTGTGAGTTTATTTATTTGTAGGTCTTTAGTTTGAAAAGATAGTGCCTGATCTTCTAATTGCTTAGTCTTAATATTCATCCTTATTCTACTTTTTAGATAATTTTCTACCCAATGGCATCCCATTATAATCGCTAAATCGTTTTCACTATGTATTTTGTGAATATCAGGGATGTAATTAGTATCAGCAAAAAGATTTGTATATAACGAAAGAGAATACAAGTCTCCTTTATTTACCATTTTGTCTACTATTATTGGAGATAATATATCTTTTATCTTTAAAACTTTAGGGAACCAATCCTTGAATGATATTAATTGTCTTAAATTTATCGCATTAGATGATAATTGATATCTAATCTTATATTCATTTGATATAAGATCAAAATCTTTATAAAACCTCATTAATTCTTCGCCATTGGATTTTAATACTGCCTCTTCTGCTAAAAACTTTGCATTTATTCTACATATTTCTAAGTTAATCATAATCTCTTACCTCATCTTTATAATTCATGAGCAACTGAATCTAAGTTTGATTCAAGTACCAAATAGCATAAACTTTCTCCATGCATAGGGTTCAATAAGTTTAAAATCTTCGTGGATCATAAATTTACACCGCTCTAATTTTGAAGACCCTACATCTGAAACCCATCCTATGAAATTTTATTAGCAGAAATATATCTAAAAATACCTCTAAGTACTTTTAATTATGATAGCTTAATAGATAAAGAAGATGCTTTACAATTTAGAGTTCATCACTTAATTCTTTATATATTTTCTAACTTTCTACAAGAAGTCCAATTAAATTCATAACTGAGTTAGTGTCAGAGCAAGAAGCGTAACTCTCATAAAATTCTGTATCTTTCGCCGTTCCAATTAGTAGTCCTTTGTATCTACTATCAGTATGAATAAAACCATCACTTACAGTATTCAAATTAATATACTGTAATAAGGTGTCTTTAGTAGCTCCAACAACTCCTCCTACAGCTCTCATTCCAATAATATTTGTGGAGATAACTTCAATATTAGAAAAAAATGCATATTCAGAAGTGCCAGAAACTGTACCAACAAATTTTTTACCAGTAATATCAAAATCCTTTAATTTTAAATTAGTAACTGAAGAATAATCACTCTCTTGGCCCGCTACAATACCAAATAGGCCTACATTATTTTCACCTTTTCTGCTAATATATAGATTAGAAATTGTATAACCATTACCATCGAAGTAACCAGAAAATGGTATATTCTTCTCATTTATCGTCAATGGCATAAATCCATGTCCATTATCCCATTGTTTTGTTTCTAAAGCATTAATATCATTGCTTAAAGCATATTTTCCATGTAAAGATATTCTGATATCCTGCAAATCATTAATATCATTAATTAACATATAAGAATCAACATCTTTTAGTGGAGTCACAAAATCAAAATATCCATTTTGACTATGATATTTATGTTTAGTAGTTGATTCAGGATTGTAGTAGATCATTACTTTTCCTTGCCCCACTATATCAATTTGATTCTTTGCCTCAAATACAACTTTAGCTCTACCAGTTAAATCTTCAGTACCTGATTATAAAAATAAAGATCCACTACCATTTAGTATAATTTTGGTACCATAGTTAAAAATTATATTTTTTTTAGCTATCAAAACTAAGTCACTATCCAAAGTAAGATTCAGATGTGAGCTATCAATGATTATATCTCCACAAACTTTTCTATTATTGTAATCTTTGAGTTGCTGTCCATTTGATAATACTAGTATAAGTTGATCAGAAACTAAATCATTATTACTTTCTAATCCCAGTCTAATATTAAAATCATTAAATTCACTCATGGAATTCCTTAATTAATTTATATATGTATACAGAGTTTCCAATCAATAAGAACATCTTTTATTTTGCGAATGAACGCAAAAAAGGTTATAATTTATAATGTTCAAAGTTAATCCCAAGTTAGAAAAATATTTCAAAGGATTTTGTTATGTTTCGCAAATTATCATGGTATGTCTATATATGAAATTCAGGTTTTAGCTTAGTAATCATTAGAACAATCAGATTTTTCAACTGCTTTTTGTACAATTTTATATTTACCGTTTAAAATAAAATCTATCTAATTACCACAATCCATTGCTATACTTGTTGATCCAGATAACATAAGACTCTCGTCTCCTATAAATAATACTGTTTCAAAAACAACATTATATTGGTGACATTCTTCTAGATCATATACTTCCTTAAGGTCAAGAATGGATGTTATTTTACCAAGTTCTGGTAGCTCAATTATATCGGGTATATACTTAACTAATCTACCTTGATAAGGCAAATTATATCCTGTTTCTTGATCTGTTATATCAAATTTATCACTCTTAAATCCATCTAATAAAAGTGAAGAACTATATATTTTTAATAGTTCTAAAGATTTGTTCTCTAGTTCAATTGTTACTACGCCTTTTTTATTGGTTTCATTTTTCAAAAGTAAAGTGGGTATATGAAGATCATTAGTAATATTATCTGCTTCTATTCGTCCTAACATGCACTGTTTGATAGAAGTAATTTCTATTGCTTTATCTACTGTAACTATTTGCTGCTCATATAAACTAACAAGGCTATTTCTCGATGTACTAATATTATAACATTCTTCATATTGAAAAGGATTTTCTTTATAGAGGTTTAACTCTTCTTGTACTAAAACATTTGTATTATTCATATTACTATCTATATCAGCACCCGAAGCTAATAGTAGTCTTACCATTTCTAAATCGTTATTATTTATTGCCTTCAGTAAAGGAAGATGGTCTCCACTATCACACATATGATTAACATCAGCTCCGTAGTTAATTAGTATCTCTGCAATCTCAATATATCTTCTTGAAACAGTATAACACAGAGCAGTCATATTTACACAATCGGCTAAATTAACAGAAGCTTTATTATCAATAAGAATTTCTACAATATCTTTATACCCATATAATGATGATGCATCTAAAGCTGTTCTTCCAGTATATCCTGGATTATTATCAGTTCTAATGATTTGTGTGTCCACTATAGATATATTATCTATAGTAGACTTTTCAAGAAGCGCTTCAACTACAACAAAGTGTCCATTTTGAGCAGCCCTATGTATAGGTGTATCACCAAAACTAGATTCTACATTTAATGATGCATTAGCTTTTATTAGAGCCAAAGCGACTTCAATAAAATTATCTTTTTCAGATATAGCCATATGTAATGCCGTCACCCCTCCATTTTCTAAATCATCTAAGCATATCCCAGCTTCAATTAACATTATTACTATATTATAATAATCCATTTTCAATTTTATAGAGTTTAATCCTATCTCCTTAGCCTCTCTAAACTGTATTGCTTGTGTTGCTATGTGTAAAGCATTTGCCCCACTCTCAAGAGTTGTATTAATATTGAGGTCAGAGTCCAAAAACACTCTTACCTTATCAATATCAGCTGTATGCACTGCATTGATAAAAGATAACTCTCTACTACGAGTTATATTAAATTGATTGTACCAAGTATCATTTTTTAATAAATCAATTGATTGTATATGTTCAATTTGATCATACAATGATTTATCTATGTTTTTCACTAGATCTTTGATTGAAGATATCCATTGAATAAAATCTACCAACATATCATAACGCCAATTTTGGCTAATTAAATCTTCTGTAGATATCTCTGAAGTGAAATTATCATTAGGAAAGATTTTCTTAATACTATCAATATTAATAATAAACTTTGGCTTAATAGGATTAATCATAATATAAGAAGCTAATCTAACAAATGGATTATTGTGAGGTATAAAGGATGCTGCCTTTATTATTAATTCATTGTCCAAAGGTTCTAAAGATGTATAATTATAGCCAGTTAGAGTAATTAATGTTGATCCATTTATTACTTCATTAATGCCTCTATCACTGAGACAAGCAAATAATTCAAAGTTTAAAAAGCTATTATTTTTTTTAAGTTGTTCCATCGACTCAGCTAAAGATGAAGTATTATTACATAAATTTATATTATAACTATTCTTAGAAGGAGATGCATGAGCATCTAATATAACTAAAGACCTGTCTCTTATAGCATTATTACTACAATTCATAGTATTATTTGAATAATCATAAATTGTAATACTTCCATAAGAATCATGCACTCTTTCAGGTACATTAAATTCCTTTAGTTTTATTTCTTTACCAACAATCAAACTAACCATATTCTTATATTTCCTCTTAACATATTAATCACTCTAACTCTATATTTTAAAAAAAAATATAAAGCGCTTACTACTTCACTAATAAATCTTCTATATATCATTATAATTACATACTTCAAATAAATCACAAATCCCATTCATTCCAACTTCCACTATTTCCACACTCACTTTAGCTACGATATCTACTATGCTAACTGCACTAATAACACCTATAATTTGAGTTAATATACTCTCATTAGCTAACTCATAAATAGAATTAATTCCGGTTATTATATTTATGCTATAACGCAGATTTATATGAGCTTCATACTTTTCTAGCATTTGATGTTGATTTAAACACATGGCAGCCCCATTAATTGCTCCATAAGCAGATGAGCCAGAAGTAAACCCCAAAATTCCTCCAACTGCTATATGTTTAGCACATACTTTAGTAAAACTTATCAAATCTTTTACTTGATTATCTGTAGGTTGTTCTGCTAACATATCGTAAACAGAAATTGTAGCATAATAAGAACTAGACTCTAATATGTTCCCTATATTTAAGAAACTATTACTTCCTGTTTTTACCGTTAAAGCAGTTAAATGTATTCCCGCCCATAACTCATTTGGTAAATATATATATGGCAAATCTATATCTATAATTTTAAAGAAATATCTTATAGTAGGTGAATATTCAATAGCCTGCTGAGTGAATAAACCTATGGAAGCATGATCTAAAATATTTGATGAAGTAGATCGGTCTTCTATTGCCAAATATTTATTAGGCAATGCATTATACTCTTGCCAAATAGAATTAAGATTATTACCAAATTCTAAGAATTTTTTATTTTGTAATTGCAAATAATTTGGATCCATTGATGCATCTATACATAGTAACACAGAAGAACCTTTTTTTTCTACAACACTCGATGATCCCATTTCTAAGAATGGTAATTCATCCCCCTCTAAAGATACTTTATAATCTTGTATAACTTCCTCTGAAGGAAAGTGCCATCCATGAAACCTTTCAATAACTATTGAGTTTAATACCGCAGCCTCATCTTTACCCAACTCTGTTACTAAAATAGCAACTATTTTTTTGAAGTTATCGCTGTCATATAAGTCTGTTCTAAGAAAATAAAAATGTGAAATTGTAAAGAAACTAATGAATGAATCCTGATTATCTTGATAGAAAGATCTTAATACATCACCACTAATATCTTTTAAAGTTTTATACACTACTAAAGCACATCCTCCTTCAAGTAATGAGGGTAGTTGCTTAGAATCTTTGGTTAGCCAGAATTCTTCCATGGCATCCTTAAAATCACTCATCAATTGTTTTTTAACATCATTTCCAAAAAAATAAAAGCTACCATATGCTTTTACTAATCCTACAGGATCTAATTTTTCCATAAGTAAGGTAACTATTCTTTTAAAGAGATTGCCATCATACTTATCAGCGGTATATTTAAATGATCTAGATTCGATATGATCATTTGCTGATTCAATAAATGTAGAAAAGAATGAATTAGCCGTTCCTGTAATTGTTTGCACTAGGCCATTATTCATACGAGCGTTATAAGCTATCTTCAATTCTTCAGGGCTTATTCTTTCTAAAACATCTCTGCTTTCAACTAAGGATATATAAGCATTACTCATTGCATCACTTAAATCTTGAGATGTAGTAACATATTCTTTATCTTCGCCTTCAGTGGAATAAGGTTTAATTTTATTTTTCATATTATGAATATCCATTTCTGTATAATAATTCTTTTGAAGCCTATAACTATATTACTAATAATCGCAGTAAATATAACCATCCCATAATTTTCGTACAAGATATCTCTATTCAATTTTATCTTGTTTTAAAAAAGAAATAGTTAAGTATTATAGCAGCTAATATAGCTCGTGAGAACACAAAGTTACTACAAATCAATCATTAATAATAAATCTTTATTAAATCTATGTCCTTAGAATTCTAAAGCTATCTTAATAAGTCTAGCGCGGATGATTAACAATCGTAACTGTAGGCAAAACTGCAAAAATACAGGACAAGTAAAAATCATATTTATGTAAATTTAACTTTAAAAAACTTATATGATTATGCTTCCTAATTTGATAAATAATTGTATTGACAAAGATCTATTTATACAGTATTTGATGATATAATCATATGCATGATAATTTTGTATATAACATATAGGTATATTATGAGCTTAACAATTTCCTCTATTTTGGCTATAACAAAAGATTCAATTCTTCCGATGGAATTAATCGAAAAAAACATGATAAATCCTCATGACCTAACTATAGCTCAATTACAACAAGTACTAGACTCAACGTCTACTTTAACTATACTTCAAGAATATGCTAATACTAATGATAAAATCACAATTGACTATGTGAGTAAATATTACACTTATTTTTGTAATATTTATAATAGCTATTCCTCATTACCAGAAGGAGCTCAACTGGCTTTCCAAACAGTAAATTTTTCAGATGTGGATTCATTCATAGGTAAAGCATATAGCCTTTCAAGCTGTTCACAAGATTATTTTGATTTATAAAAATAGCAGAATATGAATGCTATACGTCTTCTGATTTAGGAGATCTATATAAAATTTCAGTGTTCAAGTATTTCAATATTTCCACATAACAGTTTACTTTCATCGCTGTTATAATTATGTATTTTATCAATTCCTTCTATAGTCCGAATGCAATCAAGATACTGATTATTAACTTGAAGCAAATCCATGGCCTCACATAAATCTCTAGTTGCCTCGTAATTATTGAGAATAGTGTCTATCTTTGTAGACATTATCGCTATATCTTCAGACTTAAGCCAATTTCTGAGTTCTTGATTAATTACCACTCTTGATGGATAGTGACTAGTTATAGAATTGTAGGAAACTTTATAGGTTCCTGCCTCTCTAAAACAATCATCTATATCACGATTATCTCTATTTTTTTGAATAACATGAAGCATTCCTCCAAAATAATTATTTTTAGAAAATCCACTATGATCCGGTCTTAAGATTCCATGTGCTAATATTGGAAGAACTATATCTATATCTTTAATATGTTTTGGAAGCTCTTGATACCAATGTTTAGATAACAAAGGTTCAGCACTACTTGAAATATGAAATCTCATGTTTATATGCTCTAGACTCTCTTTAAAAGATAGCATCTTTTCCTCTCCAATCTGATGGATAGTTAGGTTTAGTATTTTTTCTGAAGCTCTCTTAATGGGTTCTTCTAGTTTATTTATGAGATTGTTGAATGAGAGTTCTGTCATAGATTGAAGCTCCACTGATTTTAGAATTTATATATAATCTATTTAAGATTTAAATTAATTAGCTCCCTATTGAGCATAGTCATTTGATAATCCAGATGGTTCAATTTCACTACTATCATTAAGAAATAAATCAACAGGGATAGAAATTTTATTTTCAGGAGAATATTTTTTATGGCGACTGCTTTTAGATATAATTTCATTATAAATTGGAGAATCATGCTGTTTCTTTAATTCATAACTTAAATTATCAAACCTCTGAAGTTCTTTTTTAAAAATCCAATCTATAAAATTGCTCACTGATTCTAGTGTAAATTTTTTATCTATATTAAACATAATAAAACCTTTATTTAGCGTTGTGCTTAATGTGTAAATAATCAACATAGGAAAAATATTTAATTCTAAATATAGTTCAACTTATTATATTCTAATTTTATTTTTACTTCGTTTGCAAAAAGTATAGCGAGCTTTGCCACAGCAGTTTTAGATTGCTTTATATCATTGCAAATATTTTGTCCAAGTTCATTTCCTTCATTAAAACATCCAATATTGTATACTTTAGAAATTAATTGTATTCCTACTTTGTCACAAACATCGTTCTCACTTAGAAGAAAAGTGATTTTACTAAAGAGTTCTGCATTTACAGGCGAAATATAATTACTTTCAGTAAAAAATGAAGTAGGAATTAATTCATCTTGTCTTATACCTAATAATTCACTCGCATAATGTTTTTGTACCTCTTTTCCTGCTATTGCATTTCTTAGATCTAGTGGAAGCACCTTTGTAGGAGCGCAATCTGGTAATTCTAAAACTGCTTCAGTTGGCATTTCACTCATCATTGCACACCTCTCTAATTATATTATATTCTACAAGTATTTTTGAGATTACACCATATTAAATACTTTTACAAGTGAGCTTCAATTAACATTTGAAAATGCATGCCTCATATGTTAGTTCACATAATATTGATCTCAAAGAAGCCTCTAATATAATGCTTATTTTTAAACAACTGAATAATAGGAAATAAATTTTATTATTATCTGGATTAATAAGTATAGAAAAATGATATTCAGTAATTAAATATGATTGTGTAGGATGAAATTAACTAATCAATGCTACTGTCTTTACCAACAACTCCTGTAGTTAAATCATTATCTAATAAAGATCCTAAAGAAATTTTTTCTCCATCAAAAGACTCTAATACAAAATCAAGACATCGCAGAATTTCTTCTTCACCAAGGAATTGTTTACCTCTGTTTAATTCTGCATATTCCTTATCAAATTCAGTAATTTCATGCTGATGAAGCCAATTAACTACCTTATTTATAATATCTTGAATTATCATATTATTACCTCGGATTTATTATAAAATAGCTTTTAACTCTATTAATATACATTGTAAATTGGAGATCAATTATGACTATAAATTCCTTTTTCTCCACCATTCATCAGTTCGAAATTCAGATGGAACTTTATCATACTCATCACCGCTAGGATCAGTAATACTACATTCTACTTCTAAAGTCTCAAACCATTTGTTATTAAGCTCTAATGGTAATTTAGTTCCACACCAAGGGCAATAAAAAATATCTATAGCCTTATCATCCCTCCCTCCTGGAACCTTATAATTAATAGCATATATTCTCCAAGAAGAGTCATAAATAATAGAATGATTTTTAGTTTCAAAATCAGCTAAGTTTATTAATCTCTTTTCCATTTTATTACAACAATGTTTCATTTGATTTTATTCCATATTCTTATGTCTTTCATATAAGTAGCTGCTCTATAAGTTTTGCCTGTAACTGGATCAAGTGAGCCTAGATCTATAGCATTTCTATCAGTTACCTGAATATCATTATGCGTAGTATCAAATTCATAAAATCTTTGATCCTTACCTTTTAACCCATTGGTTCTTAGTCCACCTTGTCTATAATTTTGATATTTCCCCCATTGAGGACTATCTGCTTTTGGACAATCATATCTATCTGAACCATCTTTTTTATGGTATTTTTCAAATTTCTTTACCCATTCTTTAAATTTATTGGGTTCTTTGTCAGGATCAGGCATACCAGTTCCAGACGAACTACTAAATTTATTTGATTTATGCTTTACATCATTTTCAGAATTTTGTCGTTTCTCATAAAAAGTTCCATCAACATTAGTCTCCTGAGTAACTTTATCATCATTATCAAATATAGAATCAATAATTGGAACGATTCTTGCAACTGCTCTTAGATTAGCTGCAGCTTCAAGAAACAACCCTCTACAAGCAGGATTCATAGCGCAACTTCTTATTGCTGCCCCTGCCCCTGCTGCTACTATAGGAACAGCTGCCTCTGCTTTGCTTGGGTAAAAAGGAAATAAATGTAATAAATCCTTCCACTCAAATTCTCTACCCAAATTACCATCTCTATTGAGTGTTTGCAATAGTTCTTCTTGTGTTTTATCTGGCGCATTTGAATATTCATTTAAGGCTTGAGAAAGATCAGATTTCATTTGGATTTTAGTATCCTCAGAAAAATCCATGGCGTCTATTTTATGACCAGCATCGATAAGGCCCTTAGCAAATGGTTGTTTTGGACCAACGGTTTCATCATAAGCTTTTTCACCTTTAACACTAGAGGTATGAGAATTCTGATCTTCCTGTTTTGTGTTTTTAGATGAAGTAGTGCTTTCAACTTTATCAGGAGTGCGAGGCCTATCTGAGGCTGGAGCATTTTTACCAACATTATTTTTAACGTTGTCTCTACTGTCTTCTTTATTGCCTCCTTTCTGGTTATTATTTTCTTCTTCTTTATTGCTTTCTTTCTGGTTATTACTTCCTTCTTCTTTATTGCTTTCTTTCTGGTTATTACTTCCTTCTTCTTTATTGCTTTCTTTCTGGTTATTACTTCCTTCTTCTTTGTTGCTTCCTTTCTGGTTATTGCTTCCTTCTTCTTTGTTGCTTCCTTTCTGGTTATTATTTCCTTCTTCTTTGTTGCTTCCTTCTTGATTATTACCTTCTTTAAATAGCTTTTGTAACCCAGAAAAAGCTGCATTAATTCCAAATTCAAAACCTGGTGCTGCAACATCATGAGTTATAGTACTTTTCATTCCAAGAAAAAGCATGTTTGATAAATTTTCTTTAATTGAATTTAGATAACGATCTTTCTTCTCTTTTATTTCATTACAAAGCAATTCAACTTCCTTTATATCAAGCGCTGTTTTGCTATAAAAATAATCTATAGTAAAGGCATTTTTATCATATCTGCCAATTTCTGCGCAGCGATTAAAATCAAAATTATGATTACCATCTGTAATTCCATGCACTGTTAGTGCGTCCATAACTTGATTTACAGCGCTCACATACTTCAACTGATCTTTTAACTTAGCTCTCATTAGATCAGCGGGGTTAACATTATGATTATGACTTGCTTCTGAAGAAATATGTGAACCAACTTTATTAGTAAATTCACCAGTAAATTGATAGTATTTGATCATTCCAATTGTTGCAGTTGTTGCAAAGTTTACTCCTGCTGTAACAAATGGATTAGAAGAAATTGTTGTAACTTTTGCTCCAGCAGCTCCCTTACCAACAGAAGTAAAAATATCATGAAATTTTGCTTGGCAATTTTTAAGTGATAGTGTTGCCTTATTCATAATATTCATATAGTGGTGAGGGCTAACGTCTAACATATCCTCTATATACATTAATTCAATATTCTCAAGATGAGCATTGATCAACTTATTAATTGCATTTCTTGCTGATGATTCAATAGCTCCATCATTACTATCAACTAATTCAGCTGCGGCATAGTTCGCAGCATAGGCTACTCCATATCCTAAAGCAGTACTTAATGCAGCTTGACCAATAATCTCTGCTGAAGTCATTGCTCGCGTTACTTCGGTTACTTTACCAGTTGCATCAATAACTTTATCTGTTGTTTGAAGCATCTGTAATT